>Ga0065711_1029057_pt1 | contig 37826 bp, 23 predicted proteins | sample Hoacrofraction12_FD_59098 | JGI IMG/M metagenome (GOLD analysis project Ga0065711, IMG submission 59098) | Hoatzin crop microbial communities from Cojedes, Venezuela - Epithelial fraction 12 v2 (version 2) | ecosystem: Host-associated > Birds > Digestive system > Esophagus > Crop | place...
CCGTGTGTGTCCCCCCGCCCCGGCCCGGTGCCGGCCCCGGCCCCCCCCGGCTGTGTCCCCCGCCCCCGAGCTCCCCCGCCGGGGGGGGTGCGGGCAGGGCGGCCGTGCTCTGCCTTCGGTCGCGCCCCGACGGCGTTTCCCCCTCCGCGCCCTCGCTCCGTCCAAACCAGGCTCCTGCGGACTTTTTCACCCCTTGGAAAAGGTATCCTAATTAAACAGGCATCCCAATTAAAATCCCCACCGCTGCCTCCGCGCAACAGCCGGGGGTTGCTCCCTTCCGTCCCGGAGCTTACCCGGTGTGCCAAAGCCAAGCGCCTTGATCGCAGGCTGTGGTTTAACATCTCACGGCCATTTTTCAGCCGTGTGGCAGCCGGTTCCTGGCAGGCCGAACAGTAGTCAGGTCATACCCAGTACTGCATTTTCTACTTCAAGAGTCTCAACTGTACAACTACGGTCATAACCACCTTTTGACGACAGAACTTCTGGCCTTACACCAGGAACAACCCACCGCTGCAACTACATTAAAAACAATTTTTAAAAATATTATTATATTTGCTCAAGGAGTGAGGCTGTAATCAAGGCACACAAGGACGCAACTCTTCCACTGCGCCCCGTGCTATATTCAAGCAGTCATTTAGCAGCTTAGCTTTGCTCGCGGGAGCCCTGGCTCTCACACACAGCACTACCCTACACAGAAAGAACCATCCCTCCTGTTTTTCGGGGTTTTCAGTGTGATTTTTAGCCTTCCAGGAGGTCAGAGGGACACAGGAGTTTGGAGGGAGACGGAAGAGACTCCGATCTTTGTTCCTTGGAGTAAAATGCATGGCCTGGTGTCAGTGCCTCAGCTCCCCCACCGCACAGGTAGTTAATTAGGTGCCAAATCTGAACGCATCGACAGTTAACATACGGAGAGCTAACCCGAAGGGAAGCTTTCAGTCCGTGGGATGTGCCTCTCTCCGGGGCTCAGCGCTGGGAAATTCCTCCCTCCCCACTGTGATTCACGGCCCGACATCTCCTGAGAAAAAAAAAACCCAACCAATTCATAAACCCCTTCATTCAAAAAGTGGAGGTCAGATTTTGATCTGATACACGCTGAGAGGAGGGTATGATGGCTGCATCCATCCTCTGAGCAGCACGGCGGCTGGGGAGGCCGTTCAGGGTACCGACAGCAAGCTTGTCAGCCCCTGCACAAAAGGAGAGAAATGCGCACCGGCATTATTTTCCTAGAGTTGTTACGCTAGGAGAATAAGTAGCATCCAGGCAGCTCCTGCCCAAGCCCTCTCCATCACCTCTTCTTTTAACTGTATTCCTCGGTGCAAAAGAGAATCCAGGACATTCCCGTGGGAGGAGAGGTTGTCCTGAGTCCCTGCCCTAAAAACTGTTCGTGTTGTGCCCTGGTTATTCTAACACTACGAAAGGGTTTTGGAGCAGGAATCACACCCTGGGATGCGTCCTTTTGTCTCCCTAACTATTCAGGCTACAGTCGTAAACAGAAAAGACACCACAGGGGTTATCCTGCGCAGTGTCCTGTGACACTGGAAGTCCAGAAAGCTCCGTGAAATGTTTATCCTATGGCCACAAAATGTGACCTAACTTCCCATCCAAATGCAAAGTAAAATGCAAAGTCCTGCCTGGTGAAGTCCAGGCAGAAGCTGCCAGAGGGTGTGAGGTGGTGGTTACTCCTCCCAGCTGGCCCGAGGAGGCATGTCAGGGAGGGAGGCGGCATGGGGGGGTCCCCGTGGGACAACGAGACAGGCGAGCTGCTCAGGCCCAGGCAACACCGAGGTGCTCTGGACGAGAGCTCAGAAACAGGCTCTTGGGCATCAAGAAAGTGCAAAGCTGTTGGGCACTTCCCAGCTCGGTGACAGCTGCACAGGGCTTTTCTAGGTCTATGTAGGAGCCAACATCGCATTGAAAATTCGGGGGATTTGGCACTAAATCTTCTCAGCTCTTGTTTTGGAGAATACTGAGAGTATTTACATATTTCATACACACACATGCAGCTGTGCATTTCAAAGTAATCTGTTGTGATATAAGCCAAAACAGGATTTGAGTCATACACATTTTTACAGATAAAGCATTGATTTATAAACATGTAGAGCAAATCTATCCAAAAGAAAATGCCACATACATATACCACCAACAAGGAGAACTACTTAGACCAGGCCATATTCGACTGCCCCACAGAGCAGGGCATCAAATTCCTTTCTGGCTTGAATTTCAGGAGTACAAAATCAAGGGTGGAGAAAATTAAGGATGGAGAAACTGTGGACTGATGAAACTATTTCAGATTGCAGCCAAAAGAAGACTGCAGAACAAACAGTCTGGTACTTAGCTAATAAAGTTGCAGTTGCATCTCATGCCACCACATAGGGAAAATGCTGCATGGCATTTTTGGGACTACCATTATTTTTGGTTCTTTACTCTTCATCTTCTTTGCACATGCAACTTCTTGATTCACATTTACAAAAGCAACAACAAACACGAATCACCTCAGAGCCACACTCATACAGACTAAATGTCACTGACATCAGCTCCACTAATGTGTTCGTATTAGAAGTTAACACTTGGAGGAAGGAACTGAGGAGAGTTCGTAAGTGCTAGGTCTGTTCCTGAGTTCCTAAAACTGTGCTACATTTAAGCCTTATCTCAAGAGCTACCTTCAGAAGGTGGAAGCACTAGAAACATTTGTTCCTTACAACGACACAGACAGATGTCTGACACCCCTGACACACACCACACACAAAGTCAATTACATGCTACATGTTCCCAGGATCCAAGACGTTTGTGGATCTGATGGGCAGCAAAATGAATATACAGATTTAAATGAAATTCCTCTGAAAACATAATAAGCATCTACATCCAGGACGCACATAACCCAGAACAACAATACGATGTTCCATTTTTTCCTAAAAGAAAACATTTCAGAATGTTTTCAGAACGAAAAGAAGAAAATTTCAGAACTTAGCCAGAGACCACAAAAACGACACAAAAGAGGGTTAGCATCACATAGGAGTCCAGCGCGCCAAGGCAGAGCCAAGACTGCAAAACCCACGTTCTGCTCCCAGCCACGCCAGTACAAATACGAAAATCCCTTCCCTGACCCCCACGTGAATCTCCCCACAGTTTGCTCCATCAATTCAGTGCGTTCAGGCCATCGAGTTCCCTCAGTCTCTGCAAACATCACCTCCAGCAAGCCCCATTTCTGCACCACATGCTGCTACACTGAGACAAATGCTGCGGAGAAAATCCTTCCCTTACCGCTGCTTCTGCACACAAGCACAACAAAAGTTGTTTTGTTTTTTTTAAATATAAGTTTAATAGCTCCAACACACAACTACTATAAACAGCCCTGGAGAGCTGAATCCCACAGCCAGCATCCCCGCAGAGCCACCCAGGACTCAGCTAAGAGTTACACGCTCCCCCTTTCATGTTGGCTGCAAACGCACCACAAGTTCATGGGGTGTAGGGAGAAATGCCAACGACCAAAAAAATTCCAAACAGCTCCAGGTCTAGCTGAAAAAACCCCAGCCCTTAACCTTTAGCGAGGTTTTATGTGCAAATTGCAGGCCCTTGCAAAAGCTATACTGGAATTATTTGGAAATGTTCACTTTTTCTTCCCACCATACAAATAGTACGGAATGAGATGGTTTGCAGTGATTTTTGGGAGGGTGTCTGACATCTTGTCCCTGTGTGTCACAAGCTCTTCATCTGAGCTGCTTACTTACATGGGCTACAGTCAGAGATGTTGTCTCATTATAGAAGGCAGGGTTTCTTAGGCAAAATATGAAGAGCAAATCACAAGAAGCAGTACTGAGTGCTGTTGGGACATGGAACCTCTCAATTTTATTAATCTATTCATTTAGCCATAAGTATTATTTTTATATCACTCAAAATACATTCAGCAATTTGTAAGGGAAATATGGACATAGGGGTTTTGTCCCAGAGAGCTTGCATTGTAACTTCCTATGTTAAGGCTAATTGATGTTTAAAATATGAAAGCTCACTCATCTTCAAAACAGGAGTTTTACAACACTCTCTCCAGTGGACTAGGGTTTTTTGTTGTTTGCTTGGGGGTCTCCTTGCGTGGGAGTGAGGTAAGACTGGCTGTGCTGACAACCCTCTCCCATTGCTCCCCTAAGCCCATTTCTGGAACACGTCTTCCAAATATACCCCACTAGCCAAAGGCTGAGCTCCATGGGCAGAGAGCTGTTTGTGAAACACTGATAGTGCTTAGCAAGCAGCCACATTTGAGCTGATTTTATGCGTTTACAGTTTATTTATACACTGATGATTTTAAAAATAACTTACATACATGAAAGAATTCCCACTCTTACAGAACATTGCATGAAACTCCAAACTGATGCAACGTATCTACATTTTACAGCTCTGACCTCACTTTTTCTGTAATTTCTTTATGCGCTCATAGTATTTATTTAGAGGTTACTACTAATCTATAGGGGATAAAGCCTGCTCACCCAGCAGTTCTCTAATTCAGGTAAGTATGTATTACCAGAATAATACACTATGAATTAGTACCCAACAGTGGAGATTTACATGGCATTAAGTATACTGCATTTAACTTCAAAATACAAAGCAGTAACTCAAGACTGGAGAGCAGAAAACAGATATAAGGAAATGTACGAGTACTGCTGAAATAAACCAGAGAGTAATAACCTAGAAATCACACGGTCTTAAAGCAATTTGCCTTATCTGCTACATTTAACACCAGTTACAGTTATTAAAATGAAAAAATCATCAGGCTGTCTCTCACATCTCAATCCTTATTTACTGTGTGCATTTCTCTTGGCAATGTCCTCTGTTTAATTTTAATCTGTGTTCACTTAATACATTCGTTTCTTCACAGTGCATGGCCCAGGTTCGACACTCTACACAGTAACATGCATTTGCTCAAAACAATCTGTTATCATGGAGATTACTTTTTTCCCAGGGTGGAAATACTTACCTAAGCTTGTTTTTAGAAATTCTAACTAAGGGGCCAAATCCAGAATTTACATTACTTTTTGAAACCAAAAAAAAAGTGATAGGCCAAGTTTCAGTCTTCCTGGAATTCGAAGACTCCCAGCAAGACCTCCATCCATACACAGAGCCAGCCATTTTCTCCCAGTTAATCTTTCAGGCACCGAGGGAAAAATGCTTCACAAAGATATAATATCTTACATTATGTACTCACCCTTAGATCTCTATTTAAATTCCATTCCTTCCCTCCCCAAGGTGATGCTAGTTTTCTCTGCTCTTCACCTTTCTCCCACATTGCACAATTAAGACAAACCTTTTTTGTAGCGTTGAAGACCATGTTCTGATTTTTCCTTACCCTGTTTGGTGTAAAGGTTACCATTTCACAAAGTATCCTAAGGACATTTTTACTACCAAGAAATACTTAGACAACAAGAACTATTTTTAACTTCACTAAGCTCTGCCGAGTGTAAAACGTTGCGCTGGGTGCTCGGCAGCCTAGGGGAACACAGCTACCAACGGGGTTTGTTTTCTTTGTACGAGAACAGCAGTCTGAATCTTCCAGCAACAAGACTCTGTACGCACAGTACGTGATGTACATTTAAAACTATTATCATTATAAACCCAAAGGGTGAACAGGAGGGGAAAAATGTGCTAAAGGCCTGCCAGCTGCTGGCTACAGGCAGCAGGGCACTGCCGTGGGGTGAGAGGGCTCTGCACACCCGCCGCTGCCCGCGTCTCACACCGGGATTTCCAAATCTGATGGAGCAGAGATCCACTGCCCCGTCGGGATGTTGCTGGCAGCCTGCTCCAGGATGGTGCCTCCAGGTGCTCTCCCTGCCTTCCCCCACTTGCGGTGCTGGAAGCGATTTAGCCGTGACACGAAATGGGGCAAGACCACACATCCAAGAGAAAGCAGAAGTGAGACAACGTAAAGACGAGCGAGGGAAGGGCCAGAGGAGAGGAAGGCTGGTGCCGGCTGCAGCCCCAGCCACGACATCGACTGCACGATGGTGCTGGGACAGGGGAGCAAGGCCAGCCCCTCCGCTGATGAAGACTGCCGGGAGCTTGCCGACACCTGAACACACCTCCATGGGGAGTAATGAAAGCTCCAACACAGTGCGTTTTCAGAGCAGCCGAGGGAACAGAGCATTTTAGCCCCCTGCGAACAGCCAGCAGGATGCTTAGGCACCACTTGCGCTGCCAGCACCCCAGCTGGCAGGACTTTCGTAGCAGGCAGGGCTACACAAGTTCTCCATTCGGGGGTTAACACCCCCGCCCCCCCCAGGCAAATATGCTGCCCGTATGTGCCTGCTCACTAGGATTTCCCATCAAAGCAACGTTTTTCCCTTTAACTATAAAAACAATGTAGGTTACAGCAGAGGCTGCCCCCTCCAGCAACCTGTGCTCCACCCTGGAGTCATTTTATATTACTCTCCCCAGTGTCCTAAACCAGGGCTGCAGAGATTGTTCCAAATGTGGCTTTCATTTTATGCTAGAATAGCCTCCATTAATGCAATACACCGTGCTTCATACCTCATGATATTCAAAGTGGAAGCCCAGATCTTGTTTGCTTTTTAAACATCACCAGCCATCCTGCATTTTATCTGTGCATACTTCCCAGCGCGTGTCAGAACGTGCCATCCGCTCACCACTTATTAATGTTTCAAGAGTCCTCCTTAAAACATACATGAGATTCAGGGAGGATTTTGTTCCAGGAGTCTTCTGACCGTTCCGTGCAGTCAGAGAGAGTAGTTTTATTTCACGGACTGGATTTAATATACAGAAACATACTGCATCTGTTTCCAAATATTTTCTCTCTAAAACCATTACGAAAACCAGTGCCAAAATGCACTCGTTTCTCTTTAAGGAGGAAACCTAATTTGGATTTCTTGATCCAGATCATCTTAACACCTAGGCTCAATTTTGCTTGCTAAAGCAATCTACAGGCTCCAACTAACACAAATTTAATCCGCAAGGCTTCTTGCTTGGGCTGGATGGGTCCAGCGCGTCTTTGTTACAGGCTCCACACCATGTTATCAGTAGCATCTGGTACTGATTGCAGATCTCAAGCATTGTGCTTATGGGCTCCACGGGCAGAGTCTTTCTTGGATTTCTGATTTGGTTTGGAATTTTCACTAGGATATCCCTGTATCCTGCTGGATTGGAGATTTATGACTGGTCCTTTGCCTCGTGTTAATTTTTTTTAGCTATGATGTTTTCTTACGGACCAATCTGTGGCAGCTGATGATATCTGGGCACACATCCTGCAGGTCTAATTCTCCTTTCACATGGTCACAAACCAAGAGTCACCTCTTTAGTTAATCGAGTTACCCTGGTGTGATGCTTACACATACGGAAATCAGGAACCCCTCCTCTATCACCTAATACTTGGGATTCACCTCCTTCCCCCTCAGTGATTATGTAAAATGTGAAGTCATTTTATAAGGTGTGAAAAGTAATTTGCCTTTTGATTGTACCCAAAGAGAAGGGGTATTACGAACAACAAATGCTCTGCTGTGGTTTCAGGCTTTCATTTGGTAAGGTCCCAAGCTTTCTTCACAAGTCAGAAGTCAGGAGCAGATTTTGCCATCAATTGGAAAAAAAAATCAGACCTCAGTAACAACACAGGAATATTTTGATCAATTGGCACAATCTAAAGGTTAAAAGTTGCAATATGCAGCTGACCTGGGGAAAAATAAGAGCGACAGTAAGTTTAAAAAATTAAATATTCTATCAAGCTATTTCTCCAGGACACAATTTTCAGCCTACTTTGATGGATGCTGCCTAAAAAGCATGCAGAAAAACGAAAGCCTCAGCCTCACCTCACAGTCACTTGTTTTTCCCATTCCCTGCACAAAATTCTTCCTCAGAAGAGGACTAACAGATGCAGAAGTCCATAGACAACACGAACGGGTGCACTAACCTCCTCCCTGAGTCCACACCTGAAACTCCCACACCACCCCTGCACATCTCTCAGGGGCTCCCTGACTGCCAAACTGGAGACCATAAAACAAGGGGGACATGTGTGAGGTAAGCACGAGAGGGTTACATTTGGGGGCTGGGGTAGGGGAACGCTTCCAGCATTACTAGACTGTTCCCAGCACGTGAACACGCAGCCATGAGATGAATTATACGGTTATATTTAATCCTATTTCTCTTTTTCTCACGTGCTTATCTTGATACTGATAATGGTTCCTTCTCAGCTCAGTTGCTTCGCAAGGAGCCTGTTTATATTTGAAAGGAAGTTCTCACCAAGTAAGAGTTGCATTGAACAGGAAACAATTTCATCACATTTTCCCCAGTAAAGCCCCAAAGTGGCTCCTTTTTCCTCAGTAAACACACGTCCCACATCCAGGGCTGCCATGCTAGACTTTTGCACTGTGTAAGCCCCAAAAGATAAGCCAGTGAGGGTATAATATGCAAAGTTTTATAAACTGGAGCAATAGCTCCAACCAGAAAACTGGCAGCTCCAGCAGGCTTGGCTTTGGACCTTCTCACTTCACAACAAACCTCAAATGCTGTATCTGGAAATCAAACTTCAGCTGTGTGTTGGCTGCAGCACCACAACAGAAACAAGGTTGGGATTTTTTTCTCAAAGCCTGCACTAGGCGCAGAAAAGGAGAGTGTTTTGGCTTCAAGGCCTTGGAAAAATAGAATTCATTTTTTCCATTCTGTCATTATTCTAGCAAAACCCTACAGGTAAATAAATCTCACTTGTTTACAGTGATGTCTCTTGGAGACACTTGGGAAGACTGGATAATGGCTAAATTCATAACCAGTCAGGTATCTCATAAGCTAGGGCTTACGTGTATTGCCTAAATGTACTTCTGCAGGAACAGGTATTCCAAAGAATTTTAGCCCTTACGAAGCTGCTCTGACTTTATAACCCTCCAACAGAGAGGCAGGTACCTGGAAAGAAACGTGCTGCAGTAAAATCGAGCATTTAATAAAGTGCTTTTCCCCTGGAGAGCTCAAGCACCTGCAGAAAGCGAGCTGCTGTCATCACCTCCCTGTCACCAGTGCCGTGACTTGTTCACGTGCCTTGACCGGGACCCAACACTTCTTCAGTCCACACGTGCTACCCATTAGGCTGTTAAGACTCTGACAGGAGTTAGATACATAGCTGTAAGTCATATACAGTTTACGCAACCATAACTTACAAGTAAATGATTCAAAATAGAAGCATGCAGAAGAGAAACGGAAGGTAAAGCAGGCAATCAGCACAGGCTCGCTGCAGAAAGCAACACAAACTACATGCAAGTAGCAAATGCCACTAATATGTGAAGAAGGCAAAACTTCACACGTAATTAAACTAGTTCTTTACACTGGGTTCATGCTGGATTCCTACACCAGCTTATGACTTTGTGCATAGCAAGGTAAATGACATTTTTTAACCTAAAGGAGGTTTTGACTTGGCATCACCGAGTCACGCATGATTCCTCTAATGTAGTACACGGCCAGTGGGTCCCAAGTGCGCTGCTGCGCATGTTGAAAATTGTATAGAAAGGGAGAATATGACTCCTTATACTCTTTAATACTATTATTGTCACTATTATTAAATGAGAGAATATGCTTGAGGCTGGGAGAACCTCAGGGAGTATGGGAGCTGATACTTGGACTCAGGATTTATTTCGCTGGCTATTAAAGCTGACTGAACTGTTTTAACATATAATGATATCCAATTTAATTACATATTAGGCAAAACACTTTTGATTATTATTCAGCCAGTCAGAAACAATGAATTTCTCAGTCCTTCTTCCATTCTAAATTTTTTCTACCCTCTTGTCTTTTACCTTTTTTGTTTTCAAGGTCTTCTGAAATCCATCTCTCTCAAGACAGATGTTTACTTCTCTACAAACTTCCAAGATTTTTTTTTTTTACATTATGATGCCCCTTCAACTGATTTCCACAGTTTATAATTTGATTTTGGGTCACCAGAGAAAGTATTTGAGTCACACAATAATTCTTATAAAGCACTGAGATTCTGCCTTTCTCATACACTATTTAAAACAGAGTCCATTTAAAGGCAGAGCCCTGCAGTAAACCCTTGCTGACTTTGAATTCCACACGCCAGCCATTAACTTCTTATCCATTTGGCATCTGTACACTTTTTTTTAACTACTATTATTTCTTTCTCCACAGCATAACTGGTGAATTATTGAAATCCCATTTATTTTAACCACATAGTTCATCCTGATGAAATTGGCTAGTTTACTAAATAATTTTCTGCTCTGCCGTACGCTCCGCTTACTTTCCAAATGCAGGCAATTATCAGAAAACAGATCAGAGAGGAGAGAATTTTGTGTATTGCTGGGTCAGATACAGCATGGCGGGAGGAAATTTGCAAGGCAGCATTTCCCCGTTTCCACGGAGGCAAACGGGGAGTGATTGCACCGGAGCCCACAGTGGTATGGTATTGTCAGAGACCTCAGGCATAGCTTTTTTTTTCTGTGCAAGAAAACTGCGCTTCAGACCACTTGCCAGCAAGGAAGGCAGAGGGAGTGAGCAGGAGGAGATGAAGTCATGAACCCTCGGTTGTGCCTTCAGTACCTGCAGCCATGCAAGCGTGACATTCCCAGGGCTACCCACGTACAGAGATTCCAGCTCAGGGTGAATCAACCTCCTCGCACACCTACAGCCCCAGACATAGCTCCTTCCAGCCGAAGGCAAAGAATAATCCCCCGTGATTAAGCATTAAACTGGCATGTACCTTAGAGCCATCGAAATCCAAACACAAGCCCTAAAACAAGGTGGTGACAAAGAGTTCAAACCCGAAGCGATTCATCAGATCCATGCAGCATGAGAAATTAAACTAAGACTACTCAGTTGCGACTAAGGTATCTAAAAAATCTTCCCAGCAAGCAAAATTTATAAACCCCCTATCGTATTTCTGTTAAGACACGTTTTAAGAGAAAGTCCTGTCCGGCCAGCAGCAGTAATTAAAAAGCAGTTCTCACCTATTTAACTTGTAAAGGCTACAGCAGAGCTGTGTCCTCAGGTTTTTCGTAGAGCTCCCATTACTCCAAAGCAGAGGTCAAATCCTTGTTTGCTAACTAACACCTGCTGGCTTTGAAGCCAGTGCAACTATTGCTCTTTTTATTCACAGGCCCTGGTATTCAACTAAAGTGCTTTTGGGAATAAGTGTTTTACTTGAATTAATTGCTTTTCCTGTTTGGGGAAAAACCAACAAACAGGTTTATTCATTCAGAGAACTTGGCAACTGCAGATTGCCCATTACTTTTTTGGAAGAGACATTTTACAAAGAATGTTAACCCACAAATTCAGTAAACATATGGGATTTGCAAGTTAATCCAATAAGGCCATTATGGTGATGCTCCAGAGGACTAGTCACCATCAGGAGGGGAAAGGAGACTAATTCTAAAAGGATTTCCCTAAAGCCATTTTCATGTTGGGAAGTCAAGAGCAAATTTCCCTTTTAGTAGTTTGTGCCCATGTAAGCGTGTTTCAAATTATACATCTGAGCTTTAAGGAAAACAAAACCACCTTTATCCATATTTGCCATTTTTTTACATGACAGTGACTGAAAATAGGAGACAATACCCCTTAAGTTCAATCATTAAGGTGCAGAGTAGCCACCTTTGATTCATACAAATTTTAGCAGCTGTTTATGCGGACAATTAATTTGAAAATTGCTAGGCTACTAGCTCCGTATTAATTTGAAAATTGTGCTGTTACTAACATCCACCAAACAAGCAATACAGTTAATGAATTTGGGAATACCTAAATTCTTTGGGAAATGAGTAGTAATCCAAACCCACATAACCTACAGCAACTGGTAACCATTCTCAGAGGACTGGATTATAATCTCTTTTACAATAGTTAAAGCTGCTGAAAGTCCTTAAAGCTGCACAGGTATAAGAGAGAGTCCTGTCTTCATAAGCAGTTCTCTCTCTGCATTCCAGCATATGTCCAAAATGCACAATGTATTTCTGTACTCCTTAAAGGGATTAGCTACTGCACTGAACAAGCCCGACAAACAAATAATTATATTATGTATATACACATCATAAAAAGCATGTAAAGAAACACTTTTCACTGCTGTCATATGAATTCTTAGGCAAGACAGGCTAAATTCCTAGTCGACATAACCCAAAAATTGCTTAAAATATTTATATGACATTGCCCTCTAGAGGAAATCGAGAAAAATCTGCCTTTTAGCAGAACTTTTCAACAGAAGAAAATATGAAATGTAATTTTCAGCAGAACAATTAGCGTGTTTGTTAGAAACTATTTCCAGTGAGAACGTCACACACTGGTTTGGCTCCATTTATCATCCGTGACTTTTCAGCAACGAATTCCCCAACCTCTAGCCCATTTTTCCCTCTCTCGGCTCTGTGTTCAGATAGATGGTACCGCAAAGTTTACTGGCTAACACATGTCCGTGTTTTTCTCCTCACTACCAGAACAAAAAACAGCCTAGGCTACGAAAAACTGGCAAGCACTTAGTAATTCTTCAGTTATCATGGCACAAATTGCTGCTGGTCAATGCATATGAGGATGAAAAGGAGGACATCACTGACTTTTGTTTCATCAAATAGTTACTCTGCTAGGCTGAACCCATTCCAATGATCAAGTAATGGACTACTAAAACACAGTCAAAATGATTGCTCTATTAATCAATTCTTTGTTTTGCCGGATTTTTTTTTTTTAGAACATCAACCAGTTATCTATAATACCTACTTTGTAGAAGGTAAAAACCAGACCATGCCACCTTTTCAAGCAATAGGAAAGAGTCTCAGGCATCAGCAGAAACAATAATCACCTTCAGTCACATTTCAACAATTCTGTTGCATTTTGGAAAAGCTTGAATCCATTTTTCATGTACCTCTAGTTTCTCACAGCCTTGTTAAAAAGCCTTCAGTCTGGCTGGGCTTCCTGAGTCTTGGATGCTCTAGGGTGAAGTTTGCTGCTAATGATCACATTTGCCCTACTCCTGTCCTGTCTCAGTAGGCACAAGTCTTCCTGAGCAACCCCAAGCCTTCTGGCAGTGCTTGCCAACTTATCTTTTGACTAGTACTGGTCTGTTAAAAGCGTTTCCCTTTGGAGGCCCAGACGATCTTGCTGAGTGTCACACATTTCATGCAGCAGGAACGGTGAGTGATGCTGCAGAGCCTGTGATTGATACATAAGCCCTTCCCGTATTAGCCTACATCTGATAGAAAGGAGACAGAAAAATAAGTTTCAAGGAGCATGCGATACTGCTCGGAGCTGGAGGCAAGTGTCACATCAGATAAGAAAAGCAATGAGTTTTCCACAGGAAAAAAAAGCCCAGCCCCAAAGACATCCACCACAGCAGCTGCCTCTGCAGTTATACACCTGCCTCTCTGCCGATCACACCTATGTTTCTCATATTTATCCTCTCACTTATGTCCACAGATGGCAGGTTCATGCTGCCAAGCCATCTCTCTGAGGCTGATGTCAAGCACAGCCTCTGCCTGTGGAATGGTCTCCTGTTTATCATCTTTCAACTCTCACTGCTCCTGTTCTTTCCAAGCCAGGCCTGATTCCCAGTGACAGGGGATAAGCAGGTTTAAGCTGCCGCCATCGTTAATGCTTTTAGCTCTGAAGGGTCACGGCTCAGTCCTAGTGCATCTTCCAGGACAGCAACCATCACATCCAAACGTACATGAGGTTGCCAAGAAGATGTGATCATTGCCACCTTGCAGAGCAGCCCCAAAACCCTTCTGAGAATGGGAACACTGCTCACTTAGCCCAATGCTGTGAGAAAAAAACATTTCATTGAAGACTGGAGAAGCTGTGCCTTTCCAGGACTCACGGCACGTCAGTCAGTACCGGTGGGAAAGGACAACTTGCCATACACCTTGCTGCAACCCAGTAACCTGGCTCCAGTCACCTCCTCCTGCAGCAGCTTGGTGCTCTTGTCTCATGGAAATCAGTCTTTAGCCCAGAGCCTGCGTTCTGCAAAACTCTGGACTCCCAGAATACGAAGAGAAATTCACATTCACAGATTAGAAGAGGCACTGTGAATGACGGCATATTGCAAATTGGTGTGTAGGGGCACAAGCATTACAGAAAGAGCAAGAATGGGCACAAAATGTGCCTTGCTTGTGTTTTTGAACATCTCCATTTTTAATTATTGATGGCTAAAGCACTGTTTTGTGCTAGCAAATGCACTGCTGGAGAGGCTGTGAAAATTGCTGCTGTGGCTGAAGGCCTCACCTGCTCCTTGGCTGGGTGGTGGAAAAAAGTGACCCTATTTTGCACATTCCAGCAGTTTGCCAATTAGTTAAGATCTGCTGCATCCTGACTGTGCTTCCAGATGACCTCAGGGCATGGGACGCTTGCTGCGTGCGAGGCTGAAAATCCCACTCAGGATGGAAAAGGGCTCTTGCCGGTACTTTGGTGTCAGGGATAAATGACGAGGCATGGGGCTGATTCACCAAACCAGGCTGTTCCCACAGCAGATGAGCGGGGAGGGCAGAGCTCCCTCCCAAACAGTGGGCTTGTTCTCTTGTAATTACAGGGCCGTCAGAACAGCAAATCAAATGGAAATGTCAGCCATACATTTGGCAACAAGGTACAGCCTTCTAAGCAGAGCTTTCACAGCTCAATGGAACAAAACAAAAGCATACAAAAACCATTCAGGACAACTCATTCTATAACCTCTGAAGTTTTTACGCTTCCTAAGGCAGCACCACCAACCTCTGTGCAAGTCTTCTCAAGCCTGATGCAATCCCTCTGAAAAGAAAGCGTACAGAGCCAGGGCTGGGGAGCATTTGCTCCAGACGACCCTGGGGACGTTGCCTAATTACACGTGTGTCCTCTGAGGATCATGCTTTCCACCAAGAGAGGCCAGCTCTGTTGCTCAGTGGCACCAGCGTGTAGAAGGCAACGATGAGCATATTGCTCCCAGAATTTTGGGACAAACACACAAACACATACAGGACGTGAGCCATTTAAATCAGTGGGAGTCTTTCCATCATCTTTGACAGGTCTTAGATAAAACTGAGCTGAGCAAGAAGATAAATCAGATGCAAAGTTGAGGAGGAGGAGGGTTTTGGAAAGCCTGTTGAGGAGGCAGTTGTAGCAGTGGGATGCTGCAAATGACCATCGCTGCAAGGGAACAGGTTTTGCCTCCGCAGAGGCCGGGCTCAGTGTGGGGAGGTTGAGAGGGAAGGCAGGAACCACAGCGTGCACAGGGGAAACTGAGCAAACCCACGCTCAGATTAATAAAGCAAAGAGGACAAACAAGCTAAATGATCTCTGCTGAGTTTAGGGATTAGTGACCTTCTGCTTAAGTCTTTGGCTCTTGAGAGAGGATTTGGGATAAAGCTCATTTCTTCAGAGCAATTTATTTCTCAACACGTGTGGTTAAGTCTGCTCATAACTTTCCTGAAGACATAAACGAAGGCAAGAAAAACATCTCTTTCTTAGTTTCTTAGTCCTGTTACATTTTAAGGGGGGAATTAATATCCACTATCAGCATAATATACAGCAGCCATGCTTCAGAAGGGGCTCCATGCTCCAGTGTACCAGACTTTAGGGGCACAGCGAGACTTACTCTGTGTCTGAGAAACGTCAGACATCCATAGGCTTTCCCTCATTTTGCACAGGTTGAGCACACAATCACTGTCTCCCCACTCACAGCAGCTCAACTGGAGGAGAAAACCCTCAGCCAGAATCCCTACACACTGCTTATTTTCCATCCTCAGGACTCACGCGCCAGACAGCTCAGAGGGCATGTCAGCATGTGCTTCCCATCCGTGCCCGTGATAACGAGCCCCAGGTCTCAGCCTCTGTGCCATGATCCATCACTTAGCAGCATGAAGATTAGTAATATGATACAAAAAAGGAAACAAGTGCAACTCCACAATAGGCTGGGGGTATTTTTTAGGTCAGTTATAAGAAATCTATTCCCTGAGATTGTACTTGGAGGTTGCAGTCTCCAGGACCACTGTGTTTGTTTTTCTCTGTGTAGTCAGTGTTGTTAATATTTTAACAAGGAGCTCCCACAGAAATGTTTGCCCCTTGGCCAAGGGCAGAGGGCCAGGATACATTTCCATTTGTTTTCCTATTAAAACAAAAATATTTTTTTACGAACATAACTAAGAGAATGCCCTTCTAACACCAGGCAAAGCAGCTGCTTATACTGAGCAGCACTTTGTGTTGGCAGCACTTTTGCTTTAGGAAGGAGGTGAGGAAACACAGTAAAACAGAGCAATCGATCCATGCAACCTGACATGCCTGGGGGGCGGGGGTATGGTCAGACAAAGCTTTCTGCGATGACCAGGGATAGTTTTCTTAGGGTGATTTTTCCCAAGGAAAAAGGACATACAGAGGAGATCACTTTGCCGAGCGGAAAATAAATCCACAACAACTTCAGAGAAGTAGGGGCCCATCACAGGCACAGAAACCTGAAAAACTCCCCTTCCACCATAACACAGGCGTTCATACACCCCAACGCCTGACCCTGCTAAAACAGTGGATTTGTCACAGAAACTTGAAGTGCGGGCACCAGCTGATGAGCAGAGGGAGCACAGTCCTTGCTCCCCGTTCTTGCAGCGTGCCATCCCCGCACGCCGCTGGAGCACATGGAAGGATTCAGAACCCACCACCGAGTGACACAGTGCTCCAAAAATCCCGTGGGTGCCCCGGACACCACCCCCACCACCAGCACAGGGTGAAGCAGCTGTGGCGAGGCCGGTCAGCCTCCTGCAGTCACAGTGTCTCACCACGGCGCCACGGGATTCAGTGACCCGTGGTAAATGCAAAATCGGAGCATTTGGTATCACAGTGATTGCATCCAGGGGGAGATTTTCCTCACAAGAATAAAATCTTTCCGTTGCAGGGGCAAAGCAGTTTATGATAAAAAATCATTCAGTTCAAACTTCTGAGGAAGGGGGAGCTCAATAAAAAGTGCCTTGAAAGGTGTGCTCTTCCAAAACATTAGTTTTCAAACCACACTCAAAATTTTGAGCAGCTCTACTCAGATGCAGCCAAGGTCCCCGTTCTCCATTCCCATCCGCTCTGCAGACATACCGCTCTGCACCTCCTTGCACGCTGGGCTCCCAATAAGGGGGCAAAGAAGAAGAGCACCCTCCTGAAGACCACTGTTCAGAGCAGAATTTGGCTCTGAATAAAGCCAGGGACTGCATGTCGGCTTTCCAGCACTAGCAATGACTGTTTTGATACAGAACCTCAAGATTTCACCCAGCTGAGCGCAGCACTGTTACTGACTGCCGCAGCCAAGCATCACAAAGTGCTTTGCACATTTTGAGACCCGTAATTTGGTTAGACATTCAGTATTGTGCTCTGTAATCAGCTGCTAGCACTTACAGAGAAGCAGGACTGTGTTTAGGATGTCCGTGTATCAAGAAACTACTAATAGCATTGACCTGTTAGGAGGACCAGGATGTTACCTTCATACTTCCAGCTATCCTGGAGCATGTAGATGTGACGTGCAGTAGCACCAAGCACCCAGGAAAGACCTTGGCTCTGCTGGAAACCCCCAGCTTCAGGTCAGGTCAAAGATTTGCCTTTAGCAGTGGCACTTCAAGCTCACTCTCCACTGCACATGTGATTTGTGAAGGTCTTTCTCAGCATCTTTGAAAATAAACTGATTTCCCTGACATTTGGCATGTCGTGTCTTGTGCTGGGGAGGAGTGCTAGCAACTCCCTCAGGACACAGGCTGAAGAGGAGAAACTAAGAAAACACTGTGCAAAGGTGTGGCTGTCAAAACACTTCTCTGTTCATTTTTTGGAAGTGATTCCAGGTTGTGAGTTAAAAAGAAGCCAGCCAGTTCTCTGACTGTATTCCCACACATGGCGATGTTTGGTCATTTTTGGCGATGAGGAACATGGTATTTTGAAGCAGTGGTTGGGTTTACTCAATAACAAAATTATAATAATACCTCATGTCTATACCACACTGTCATCAGTTGTAATGCACCTTACTCTGCTTTCTTCAAAAACAGTTTGAATTTGGAAATCCGTTCAGCACTGATTTTAAAGATTAGATGTATATGGTAGCTGTGTCGAAGCACTGCAGCTATGCTTGATGAAATTCATCATCAAATGTTTCAAAGTGAATGACATTCATGACAAAATAATTCTTTTGCAGTCCTCCCAGGACTTGCTCAATGAAGCCCCATTCAGTCATGCTCGACAAATGAAGGACTCCTCTGTCATCTGCAGGAATACTAACAGCCTCCCTCCAGTAAATGAGTAATTGCCCATAATGAGAGGAGTAGTTCCAAAATACATAGGAAGTTGTTGTCTGGGGGAACATAACCCATGTGTTCTGGAGATACAGTTGTGTAGACAGAAGATAAATAAACACGCAGAGTTTTGACTAACCTTTATTGAGCACTCCAATACAGCTCAATTCCCTGCAATTGTGTTTGATAGACACATACAATTTGCTAACTCTGAAGAGAGCAATAATTTTCCCTCAGTCAGTAACATCACCAAAAATGCCACCACCTACATCATTCCTCTCTAATGTAATAATACCCTATTAAGCAAAGAGCTTTGATGATTATATTACTGCATAATGTTTCTCTAAATGAAAAGAAAGTAAAAAAAGAAACAAGCTCAACAATAATCAACCTGTTCCTGCTGTTTACATGGCAATCAGGTGGAATTTAATTAAAGAACTTTTCTTTAAAGAAGTCAAACCAGATTCAACTTCCTTAGCAGGGAGAGACAGATGAGTGATACCCATACCTGGCTCCTCCAAGAAGCAACGTGCTGCTATTCTGTGCGGTGTCTGATCCCATCACTGCTCTGGGACTTGAGGACCTGTAGGCACAGGACCTACACCAGCCAGGTGCTGAAAAAGCGCAGTCTGTCCAAGGCTGCCCAATTGAAGCCCATCTGTCCAGGGATGCTCAATCTTTTATGGCTCCAGCCATGTGCCACTGCATCCTCTAGAGACAGACCATGTCCATAGGACAGCCAACAGAAGGGATGGTGTGCCCCTACCTCTCCTCTCCCATTAGCCCCCTGGCACAGGGAGGGTTTGCATGGTGGGATGGAGCTGGAGATGACCTGAAGCCTGGATACCTGGGCACACTTCTGCCAACCCTGCTGCAGGGGTGGCAACCCTCAGCAAAGTGGCAGAGTCATGAGACCCTCTGCTCAGTGTCCAGAGTCCCCAGGTACATGCCAAATTCCCTACTGTTATAGATTCCCTAAAACATTAGTGTGGACTGCAACAGGCTCACCAGGCAAGATGGGGCTGCCCTGGCACACTTGACAGGAGAGGAATAGACATGCAATCAGTGGTCTTGCTTGCCCAATCCAGCCTGGTGCTACAGAAGCTACAGGCAGAATTTTAATTTCACTGACCACGCACAGGCTACACAAAGTGCATCACACTGCAAATCACAGCACTCACACCCCTTCATATCGACCTGGAAGACTTCCTCACTCAGCCAGAGAATAATTAGGCAGACAGAAATAGAGCTAGGACTACTATTCAGTGTGCTGTCCTGCCCAAACACCTTGAAGAACCGTGGGGAATGGGCTCTGCTCATAGCAGCAATATGGAAATACTCTAGGAAAGCTGCTTCTTTGAAGCAGGCTTCCCAAGGGGCAAACTGACTCTGCCTTTCAGCCTATTATAAACATACGCAGAATTATCTCCCTCCTGAGCACCCCAACAGAGAAAGCTGCTGAAGGACTCTTGAAGCATCCTGAAGTAGATCAGATGAACAAGGTGGTAACATGGGGTTGGAGCTACCAGCCAGCTCCCTTAGAGGCAAAACCAAGCACTCCAAACTGAGAATGTCCTCAAGGTCCCAAACTGTCATCCATTAACACCACCCTTGTCAAATCGCATTTGACAGTAAGTTAGGCAAGGATGCATTAGATGCTGAAAATAGATCAGGTTTTGACTAAGTGATGTCCTAAATTTTGGCCTAAATTTGGTGTAGAATATTCTAAAACAGGATCTTAGGAACTACACCACTGGCCCTGTAACACCAAAACTCTGCCTTTAGAATGGCCAAAATTACTCCCCCACTAAGGAAAATGGAGTGCTTGGTTCTCATTAGCGGCAGCCACAGCTTGTTGGCCTAATAACAGGGCCTTCCAAAATGAACCGCCCCAAAATGAAGCCTTGAGTTATAGGACGAAAAGAACAGATATCCAAAGATTTTGGACTTCATTGGGTATTATCTTTCATTTTGCATGAATAATAAGATAATATTATTGCTGGCCACTGCAAGCAGTTCCCTTAGATTTTAGGAACTTTGACATCTGGCAAAGGGGAAACAGCAAACTAACTGCTTTTTGCCACAAAACCTCTCAAATTTGGGGGTGCCGCTGACTGCCACAGTACCAATATTTACACACTCATTGAATTACAGGCTTGAAATTACAAAGAGTTGTTATCATGCCTGCAAAGCCACAGCCAGGTTCACCTGCCCAGCACCCACAGATCGAGGAGTCACTGCTTTTATTCTGCCATGTTGCAGAATCAGGAGTGACAGTCACCCCAAACCGCTGCCACATTCACTGATTCACCTCTAAAGGTCCCTTCCAACCCAAACTATTCTATGATTCTATGAAAAGGTGAAACTTGTGGGTTGAGATAAAGACAGTTTTTAATAAGAGAAAAAAGGAAATACTAATATTAATAGTACTACTAATAATTATAATAATGAACATGTAAAACAAACTATGTAAAATACAACTTTCTCACCATCCAGTGACTAATTCATAGTCAGTCCCTGAGCAGCAATCCCAGAACTCAGAAATAGCAAATTTCACAAAGTTCCTCCCAAAAATTAGAACTCCCAGCTGACCCCTGTCCATCCCCAAGATGAACCTCCTTTTGCAAGACAGGGAGAATTTCATGCCCTCTGCTACCTTGCAACTTCAGGTATGAATGCACATTTGCATCCTCATCTTTAGCAGAGAAAGGTCTTTGCCTTTGCAAACAGAAATGTAAGCAAGTCTGCCAGCCCACAAAGAGCAAAGCTGGGCCAATAGCTATTTTCTAGCACACAGCAGCTGAAATCAAAAAATCAAGAATAGTCTGTATCATTGTAAGAACCTTCTTTTCTGATTTGAACTCTTAAAGGTTTCAAGTTTTCTGGGACAGGAGACAGCAAAAGAGAGCAAACGCAATAAAATCAAAGGGAATTTATTAAAATGAAGTTGTTCCAATCTGGAAAACACAAAAATGTCTTGTTTTGAAAAAGTCACAGACAACATTCAGCTGTCAAAAAAAAGCTTCCCTTGACTCAAATAATTCAACAAAAATAAGATGCACTTGTAAAAAAATCTTCCAGTGCTGCTGAGTCTGTGTTCATTTTGACTCAAAAAAACAACTTTTATGCAAATCCAGGAAGACCCCTGTTTTAGTGGAGACCCTCTGATGCTTACAACATGCTATTTTTTGACACAATGACCCCTCAAAATGTTCTAGTGGATGTGGAAGTAGCAAATGTGGTCTAATTATTGATTTGGTTTTGTTACGTATTTTCAGCAGACCTCCAGAAGGAACCCAGAGCTCTCCCAGCGGCTGGAAAGCAGAGGTCAAAACCTCTGCTCTCTGACATAAACCAGTACCGACTGCAACCTGCACCATGCGCTGTGAGATGTGGCCGCTGGCAGCTGCTCCTCCACCCTTACCTCGCACCGGTGACGTCCACGCCGACCATCAGCTGGCCGTTCAGTGAAAGGATCTCATCTTTCAGGCGCACTCTGCCGCACTTCCCGGCCGGGCTGTTTTTCTTCAAGTCCGTCACCCAGATGCACCCGACATCGAGCACCGGCCCCTTGTGCCCCTTCCTCTTCTTTCCTCCCCGACGCTTCTCTCCATAGTCCCCGAGAGCGGGGATGTTCCCAAAGCTCAACCCAAGAACCTCATTTTTTCTCATCTCCTGGGCTAGGTACATGGTGCAGATCTCCGTATCCGAAGTCCCGCAGCTCCCCGGCTGCAGTTTGCTCTCGTCCACAGAGAAGTTGAGTTGGATGTACTCGCTCAGCTTCTGGACGGCCGAGCGGCAGAGCTGCTGCTCAGCGCCCTCGGCCCCCTCCCGCCGGCTGTTCTGCAGCCACTGGCACAAGAGAGGGAGGAAGACCCCCGCGTTGTCCTGCGTGATGGGCATCGCCGTCCCTGTGCATCCCCTCACGGCAGCAGCCCTGGCCCTGACCGGCTCCCCTGAGCTTGGCTCTGCCTCCTGCTGCAGCCCCCTGTGGCCCCTGGGGCCATGCTGGAGCGGGGCTGCAGATCCAAATCAAGCCCCATCTAATCTCACGGGGACGTTTTTTGGGATCCAACTGACCAAACGCACAGTCAAAGCGGGATGTTTGGTGTGAACGTGCCGCAGCTGGCTCCACGGAAAGGTCGGCAGATGATGCAGTGGGAAGTGTCTGTGGCTGCCCGGGTATGCCTCCCGTCAGCGTCCCCGCTCCGCTGGGAACGATGTCTGCTTCCCACCACGGTCACCACGCCTCCTTGTCCTGCAAGGGGGAGACAGCATGGTTAGACGTGCCAAAAACACTGCAGGCGTCCAACAGCCCCAGCCCAGCATCCCGCCCAGGGCAGGAGCCCGAGGCAGGGCTCGCACGGCCGGAGCCGCTCTCCTTCTGCAATTTACCACTTGAGGGCACCAGCTGCTCTTCTCAGCAAGGGAATAAAAGGTCACGGTTAGCTGCTGACCTCCCCGGTAAAACGAGGAATCGACGAGCCGTGGGGATGCTCCTGCCACAGCTCCAGGCCTGTCACCGATGCAAAGGAGACACTCCAACCAAACCCACTCCAAGGACCACTGGAGGAGCACAGCATGACACTGGTCTCACCAGCGACTGAAACAGGATGACGCCACTGCTAAGGGAAGCTCTGCCCTCTTACAGGCCACTGTTTTTGGGCTGGGACAGGCTTAATCTGGTCACTTCTCTGACTTATCTCCCCACCAAGCTGCACAAGGAATGAGCAGCAACACACATGAAGGGTGAAAGAAGAATGAAACAACAAAAAACCGTGGTGCAAGTCAAGCTTGGCTGACCGTTTTTATTTTCAGGAGTTATCTTCTAGCAGTGGATGCTGCTCAGTGCACTGGGAAGTTAGAAGGCAACAGATTCGAGCCTGCAGCATGCACGTCTGCTCCTGCAGACACGGATGCAAGGCTTGGGTTAGGCAGAAGAGCCTGCAGCAAGAGCACGAGCGTAAAAGAAGAGTCTTGCAAAATGCTGCTGCCCAGAAGCTGGATCGAAAAGTGTTCTGCCACCTCCCTGGCTGCATGGCACTACTGAGATGGACAGGAGTGACCCCAGGGAAGCTCAGCCAGGGACAGGGACATCACTTCAGGGCCATGCATGATGCTCCTAGGAGGACCCCAGTGTCTTCACCAACAGGGTGATCTTACACCAGCAGCTGAACAGGGATGGACATCACCTCAGGAAAGGAGGAACTGGCCCATTGCTTAATGAGAGGGACTTCTGTGTTAGGCTCAGGGTAGGAGACACAGGAAACAAAAACAGAGGAAAGAAAAATGACAGAAGCAGCCTGGGCACAAGTCTAAAAAAAAGTGGTGACAGTATAGTCACAGATTGACCATGAAATATGGTTAAATCCCCTGAATACCTCAGATATCTAATGCAACATTGGTGAATGTATTTCTTTTAACACAGAATTGAGGTCTTATTTAAAATCTCAGATTTAATTTAAGACAAAAGTAATGATTTAACTGACATAACTGGAACTTGCTGTAGTAAGAGACAGATTTGGAATATTGATACAAAGATTCATAGCTTATAGATGGACTGGCAGAGAAAAAGTAGAGGCAGCATCTCTTGGTATACCAAGGATGATGCACATACTCTGAGGTCCAGAACACAGAGGGAGGAAGAACTGCTAAATTCTCTGGTTAATAATAAAAGCAAAAAAAAAAAAAAAACATTGGGGAGGGCACAACAAACTTAAAACCAAGAAGATTAAATGGATTAGACTACCCGATAACAACTGACTCAATCATAATGGGAGAGTACAAGCATGAGATACCTGCTAGGAAAGGAAGGCAGCAGGAGACAGAGAGTTCTGGTGCCCTTGGAGCAATATACTTGCATAGCTGATAGGTCAATAATCAGTAGGGAAGTGCCTCTGGAGAGGGATGTGTTAGGGGTAAGAAGGTGGAAGGAAACTCGTGTAAGAGTGCCTGTGAAATGATGAAATCTGTAATACGCAAGGGATTGGGGACAGCAAAACAGAAATGCCTGGATTCAGTACCTTAAAAAAAACTTGCTAGGCAAGAATTCATGGAGAAGAGTTTAAAGGAAAAAGAAATCAAGGTGAGCTATAGTTTCTAGAAGAAAAAATATTTTGTGCTTAAAAGGCACAGGCACAATAACATTTCAATGAAAACGAAGGATCAGAAGACTTGGCAGCATCATGAGCTTTTCATTTACCTCAAAGACAAGAATAAAGCACACTAAAACGTTACTGAGCAGGAGTTGAAAAAACAGTGTGAACACACAGGCAGAAATATTAGAAACATCAGGGCATAAAAATGAAATGAAATTTGGAGAAGATGAAAAAATAAAAATTGTTACCCTTTATATGTAGATTAAGACCACGAAGACAGTCTGGAAAAATGTTGCTCAAATAGAAAGTTATTGAAAAATGACACCGAAAGAGGCAACACTGGTTTGATTTTTGCTTTACTCCTTCTTAAATTGCCTACTATGCACAGGGGATTAGTACAGTTAACACTACGACACAATACCACTGTAATAGTATCCTGTCCTCTTGTCTGACCATTCCATAGTGAGATCAGTTCTCTGTCCAAGCCACGTATTTCCAGACCAGCAGGCTGGGACAAACCATCTTTTAAATTCCCTACAAAACCAGCTGATGTCATCTTATATACCTCCCACCTGGTCACCTGTGAGAGCTCAGGCAGGTAAGGTGCCAGAAGTCAGGACAAAGGCAAGTGCAGTGCACGTCTTCCAGGGTAGAAAGAGAAGCTGCAAAAGGATGCCACATCAGTCAATCTAGTTTCAGTCCTCTGAAAAACTCTAAAACAAATACAGAAACAGTTTGCACGTATGTGGAAGATAACAAAAATATAAGCCGCAGCAGATACAGAATAGACAAGAAAAAATAATATAAAATCAAATTAATTTCTTTTCATAATGGAGAAGTTGTTAGATGTCATTTATCTGGGCTTTATTATAGCTTTCGACACTGTCTCAAACAACTTTCTCATAAATAAACTAGGAAAACATGATTAAATGAGATTACTATAAAGCCATACCCAGGGAGTAGTTATTAATGATATTCTGTGAAAACGAAGAAGACTGTGAACGGAGCTCTGCTGGATCTATATAGTCTAGTTCCACTCAGCACATTCATTAGTGACCTGGACGATGAAAAAGAGCACACATTAAATCTGCAGATTACATGAAGCTGGGAGTGACAGCAGACACACTGGAGAACAGGATTAGCATCTAAAATCATCTTGGCAAAAATCATAAAAACTTTGTCTGAAAATTAGGATAAAGTTCAGCAAGGATGAGCACAGAGTACTACAAAAGGAAAATCACACGTAGACAAGGTTGTCTAGGTGGCAAATATTCAGGAGGAGATGCAGGGTTTGTAGTGAATCATTCCTATCAATAAAATCTAGCTGCTGGGGGGGGAAGAAAGGGTCATTGTCCCAGGATGTGTCAAGAGGGACAAAGCCTACCAGGAGTATGAAGTATCTCTGTAGCCTCACACAGGGCTGGGAAGGTCTCAGCAGCAAAACTGCCCACTTGGAGCAGAGCTCTAACATGACTACCTGTCTAGAAAATGTGACTTATTCGGAAATAGCCAAGGAATTAGGGCCTGCTAGTCTAAAAAGGAGAAAGTATTGCAGGTGGGATCTGAAAACACAACCTAAGGTCCTCGTGTACTTAAAAATGCCCCACAGTTACCAGGAGGAAAAGGGCAGTCTAGTCCCCTTGTCCATGGTGGAGTAACGTATGTGAATCACATTAGCGGAGGTTTAAGTTACTGGTTAGGTAACACTAACAAGGGTAAAGAACACCAAAGCAGTGGAGGACACTGTCTCAGGTGACTGGAACCTCCATCACTCATGGTCTCTGCAGTGGGTTAGACAAATACCTGCCAGGAGCAGCAATTACAGCGAGTCTCTCTTGGGCTGTGGGAGAGAGTTGATCTCTCCATTTCAGTCCCTCTTACTATTTTCCCTTCAGCATCATTTTCTGTCTTAGAGAATAGTGAGAGGTCATATAATGTGTAACACCCAGTGAGTTATGACAAAGACACCCTTATCATTGCTTCAACAGTAAACATTAGTACATCTCCCAGTAACCACACAGGGTTCAAAACCAGTCAAGCTCTAGAGATGATCACACCAGATCACCCTTCGAGGCTCTTTTTAGCCTTATAATTTAAAGAGTTTTGCTCTTAGCTGGTTAATTTTGACATTGGCTGGACATGTTACAGGCTGCCCTTTGCAAAGTACCCCCAGAGAAAATTCACTGCCCCAGTCTCCGCCTGGAGAACTTGGGGCTCCTTGAAAGCAGCTCACAGTTTCTGGTCTCCAAATTTCCTCTGCATTGGCCAAGGGCACAACTTGATGATGACTTCAGCTTCAATCCTGCAGTTAGCTGGGTAGGATGGGGTGTTCAGAGGCATCTGCATCCCATTCAAAACTCATCCATTGTTCATTTAGCAACACTGCTGGAGGGCTCTCCCCCTCCGTGCATCCACATCACTCCAGAGACAGAGGATGACGGCCTGCTCCACCCCACCAGAGGCAGGCAGTCTTCAGAACCCCATTCCTCCTCCCTCAGGAAAAACTGCAGGCGTCGATATGCTGCTGGTTGCCTGTCTATGCCCCTGAGCTCACTGCAGAGCCATGGAAGACATTTAAGATAATCATGTAGATAATTATACAGTATTTTCAAGGGATTTGACTTTCTCAAACAAAACCTTCTGGCTTCGGGAAACAGACTCTTGACAAGCATAAATAGGAAATACTCCTTCCAGATGAAACAGGTGGTGCAGCACTGAGCTGAACACCTCTTCTGTGCTGAGCAGCTCAGGATGTCCAATGCCAATGGGAGCAAAAAATAGAAAGGCAAATTGTTCATCAAGTGAAAAAAATAGATCTGTCTGACAAAAATGGCAAACAGCACTAAGATGAATTTGATTTTTGCTCTTCACTTCCACCAAAATAGACTCAAGACTCATGTGAGAAAATTTACTGGCATTGCCCGCACCTTGCTTACTGTCTGTAGGTGATAGACCTGCCAAACCATCCCACCACCTCACACGGAGCAGAAGACTTATGTACAGAAGACTCTGATTTTACACCCAGCCTGGCATTGACACTTGCCTGGAGTACACAAGGCCAGCGCTGGGAATGGGTAGACCTGTGGGTACACAAGTACCCTGTCCTGGGGACAGGAGTCCCTGTTCCTGAGGACAACATTCCACCAAAGAGATTTTGTCCTCATTGCCCTGAATCCCTCTGAGGCTACTGATTCCCACTCTCTGGCCAGTGATTTAATCTCGCAGCCTACCTGGGTCTCAGTAAGTGTGATCTGTTGATATTTTTTGTTTGCAGTTTAAAGAGTATGGTAAGAGCACTAAGATTCTGCAGGTAAGATGTCTGCAGGCTGAGAACATCCCAACTGGAAAGATACCTGGCTGGGAAATACTACTTAATTTACTGGGTGCAATATGGAAATAATTTTAGTCCTGTTCAAACAGCAGCGTCATGATGGTAGAGACAGCATGACCACTCAGTTTGAGGAGGACCCTCAAAGGGGATTACCCCTTCGTGGGACCTCAGTTTAGAAACACCCTCACTATGCTGAGTATTGGCTTCAGGGCTCAGATTTACCCTCCTCTGCTGCAGGAGCACACAGCCTGCATCCACAGTCAACCCACAGCATGGAACAGGGACCCTCCTTTGCAGGAAGATGAAGCTTTTGAGTTAGATGCTCTCCAAGGATCAAAAAGATGCTGAAGCAAACAACCTGAACAAACATGGTCCCTTCTGACCTGGCAATGCCAACAGCCTAAGCACCACTCCTCTCCATCCAACCACAGAAACAACCAGCCACTGTGCAGAGCTGCAGCCTGCCCAGACCAGGTACATGCCTCTTCCCAAAGATGTGCCACGACCACCCAGTGAGCAGCGCAGTCTGGTCCCTCCCTGACCAGCCACCAGCCACAAGGATCCTGCTGGGCATCATCAAATCCAGTCCCCAGCTATCACAGTGACTCTTTCACCCCCTACTCAACAAAACTCATCAAATTTTAACTTGAAGTAAAGAGGATTTACATCTCTGTTCTTTTGCTGGAAAGCTGTCTCACCACACCACATAGCTGGAAATGGTCTGTATTCCAGCTTAAATGTACTCATTATCAGTTTATACCCACAGACATGTAGCTTCTGCAGCCTTCTGCTCTTCTTGATGTTTATCAGCTCTTCTCACCTTCATCCCTGGAGTATTTACAGCCAAAAAAATCAGCCTTTACCTGCCTTTCTTCCACCCAGCACTCTCACACAAGATGTGCTCTCAAAGGCTGAAATACCACCCATGAAAACGAACTGCATATCTTCTTCTCCCTTCCCCAGTGAAAGGTTTTAGTTATGGCTCAGGAAGTAACACACTTTTTCCTTCATCTCCAGGCTTTTAGTTCAAAATACTGAGTTAAACATAGGTGATGTAGGTGAAGAGAGGTTGCTTCTTTTAGGTCTTCTTAAGGAAGAGCTATCTTAAATGATTGCTTACAGAAGAATAAAAGTATTTTCTTTAAATGAGTTGAGGTCAGAACTGTCAAAAAGCATATGTGGATATTCCGGGCATAAACACAACTTTTTTTTGTCTGACAAGCTGAGATTTTTCTTCCCACATCACACTCCAAGGAGCAATGTAAAGAGCTCCAATAACTACTTTCTCACTGGGGGAAAAGGAAATATAGAAGGTCATTAAAATGTCCCATTACAGATTTTTAAAAGGTGATTTGTGCAAAGGGCCAACACGCAATCCTCCAGGATAACCCCTCTGGCATTTCCAGCCTAGTCTAAACCTCCAGAAAAACATAAACACAGTTATTCCAAAAATCCCTTTCATCTCCTGAGTGAGATCACTTTATAATTGCTTTAAAGGTTATGTTTGACAGATACTGTTAATCTTTTACGTATAGATGAAGGCATCGTACTTGTTTTCCTAAAGTCATCTGGGCATTTTAGCAGCAGAGAAATAAATCCACTACCAGCAAAGAATGTTCATTTACTAATTCCTATTCAAGTGTAGCTTTCATTTCTTCTACTTTTTAGGTCTTAGCTGATAGCAAAAAAAGTGATAATAGGGACAAAAGGAATTTAATTGAGGTTTTTCACTAAAAGACACACTATTGGTGAAAGATGATTTTGCTGTAATGGTCCGAGGTCTGATATCCTTCAGGACAGTAGCGAATCTGTTTTATTCTGGATTACCCAGTCGTACAAATCAGGTCTGGGCACATGGTTATGTTTCTGCTGAATTAGCCAGAGTGCACATTTACAGGTCAGCTTTAGCCAGCCATAGGAAGACTACGGATATTTGACCTGGCAATAAAAATTTAAATCTTATGCTGGCAGGCTTTGAGACATTTTGAACAAATTTGAATTGACAGTGAGTTTTATAGCAGTCAGCATTTTATATCTTATGGCCTCCATGCTTTTAAACCAGCTGTAGGAGCCCTAAAGCTGGATTTACTGCACAGTCAAATCACAGCCTTGGGTTTGACCTCAACACAAGTAAACAACAGGAATACAGGGACATGAAAACTGGAGTTTCTGTTCCTTAACATCAGCTGAATTCTCATCTGAGCTTGTCACCATGTGCTCCCTTTCTGGCCAAAGGAGAGGAACGGGCACTCTTAGGAAATGGTTATCTCGCCTATCTTCATTTCCAGGCTAGATGCATGACATCTTTCAAGTGCACTTTCTGCTCTATTGCATGTGGCTAAGTCAAGCAGAGATATCTGAATATGATCAGATGGATCCTACGCTAAAATACATAGTTAACCAGACAAGCTGGACACAGAAAAAAAGAATCTAATATAGCATAGCTAAATAAAGGCAGTGCCAAACTCTCTATCAGCTCTTGCAGAAAGGTTGCCTGCAATGCTTTCTTCACTGCTTTGATTTTAAAGTATTTATGTTGTCTACACCAAAAATCAAAAGACCTGTGCAAACACCTAGACTTCCTAAGTCAAACCTAGCAATTGCCAGGATGTTCATAGTATCAGCTCAAGCAAGCCCTGAGAACAAAGAACAGTTCACCAAGAGGACACTGAAATAGCCAAGTGCAGAAATGCAAAATTTGTGCAGGAAATGTTACACAATAAAAGGGGCATGACAGTTTGGTAAAAACCCTAGGCATATACTTGGATTTATTTTGAAAACCTTACCACCACTATGACAATGCACACAAATGGCTTCCTATAGGAGGTGTTTATTTATGAGGTGCTCTCATAATGTCCAAACCACTGGCAATTAGTAAAATCTTTAGTTAAGGAAATGGGACTGTCCCTATTTTTATAAAGAGGGAACAGAGCTACAAAAAGTTATGCATCCCATACAGCCTCATCTGAAGTCTTCCTATGGCCACAATACCACTGGAAAATTTTGTATGTACCATACATGTACTGTCCAGGCATCATGTGGGGCACCACATCCTCACGCTGAGCACCAATACTGGCAAAAGACACATTGCATGAGGATGAGCAGCCTCCTTCCCTTTCACCACCTGTGCTGCTCTGCAGTGCACCAGGTAGGCAGGGTGCATCCATCCTCCCTCAGATAGTGGGAAGGGAGCAAGACTCCCCTAATTCCTTCTGTTCTCACCCCAAATCATCTGAGCACAAGGTGATAGCACTGCAACACCGGGTCTGTCTCAGTCCACGAGCAGCTGGTTTAATACCACTGTCAGGTCTACAGAGGCTTCCACCACTGGTATGACCTCAAAGGCCATCAGGTATGTCCTCTTTAGCAGTATTTCTCAGGATGAGTTGCCTCAGTTCTCATGAGAGAACCCACCACTGCCCCTTGGTAGGAGCCGCTTGTTACTCTGAGAGCCCTGAAGTCATCCACTGCCTCCTTCATCTTTATTTTCATGTCTATACAACTCCACATCACTGCTCTCCCACCCTCTTTCTTTCCCACACTACCTGAGGACGTTTCCCTTCTACTTGGAAGTCTCCACAAGGCTTTAATCTCAGCATTATACAGAGCCCAGACAAGTGAGTCTCCATAAACAAGCCTGCAGAAAGAGATGCATTTCCAAAACATATTGTGTGAAATTATACCAGAATTCAGGGTTCATGTTATCCTGGAAAGTAGCTCCACTGGACCAGGAACATGATGAGATTTTACTGATAGTACTAAAATATTATGAATAGGTGAATGATGAGAAAACATTTGCTGTACATCAGCAGGTAACACTAAAACTTTTAAGTGTGGTGTTGACCAAAGGCTCCAGTAACCATGCCAAGACCAGCCAGCGTGAGCCCTTTCCTCGCTGCATGTTGCTGCAGTCTTGCCTATGTTGAAGTAGCTGGTGTCCTCCGGTGACAGCAAGTGCGATGCCTTTGGGACAGCAGGCAATCATGCAGGCAGTCCTGGTCTGAAAGCAGGGAAAGCCAAGGCCAGTTGTGTTGCACATGGTAAGAAAACGCTGAGCCAGGGCCGCGATGATGCAGTTTCACGGTTTTAGGTCTTTCATACATTAAACAACAACTGGGTTGTTTCACCTGCTTAGCTTGGCAAGGAAACCTTCCAAGTGTACTTTTCGACCTGCCAAAACTGCTGTGGTGCGAGAGGAGATTCAGGGACAGACACAGCGAGCTTTTAAACTGGAGAGATTGCCTGGCTCGAACCAATGGACTGTATTTTCCACCTTCATTCAGATGAATTAAAAAGAAGACGGCAGGGGAGGAAGCATCCGTCTGGCCATCCATTATTAATGAGAGGATCAAATCTAAAACTCTTTCTGACACCGATACAGAAGCCCTATAGTACGATCAAATTATTCTCTTTAGTCCTCATCCTCTTTTTACACAAACTGTCTCCAGCAGCCAGCCTCTTCTCAAAGTCCAGGTCAGGTGGGACAATGGAAAAGCTTTGCAATTTCTAAATTACTTCTTACATCTTTCCAATATTCTTTTACACTGAATGTACTTTGAGTGTTGAAGGAAGACAGGCTTGCCTTTTTGCATTCATTTAAACCAGAATGAAACGTCTTATTTCAAAGACTAGACTTAAAATAATTCTTACATGATCTAATGTCTCAAACCATATCAAAGCAAACTCCAATAGCTGTCAGATAGTTAAAAATATCTACCTACCTATGAGCCCTTAAAGACTACTCAATTTTGTAGCAGAACAGAAAAAGCTTGCTTAAGGAAATAAGTTATTGCAAGCTTGTTGAATAACGGAGAATTATATTTAAAGACTTTCTTGAAGAATGGCGCCCATACAATTCTGCAATTGTTCAGCATCCTCTGTACGCCAACATGCCTAATCATCCTTTGGACCTCTGCCACTTGCTGAACAGTTCAGAGCTGGTGCTGGGAAGCACCACTGTGAATTTTCAGAGCATTCAGAATTCATTTCTGATATCATTTATAGAAGCGAAAACCTGGAGTAACTTAATTAAAGTCAGTGATGCTTTTCTGGATTTACTTTACAGTTGTGTAACCACAGCAGAAATCTAATTTTAAGTATGCGGATTCCTAGAAACATCCCCCTACCAAATATTAAAAAAGCACAGCTCTCACATACACATATACGCACACAGAGAACTAGTCAAAACTACAGACATGTAAGTAACACAGTTAGACTTCAAATTTACATTTAGGCACCTAAATAAGTGACCCAGTTTTCAAAAGCCCTCACTAATGTCACCTACTCCCATACGACCTTGAAATAAGCACTCATTTCCTACACCTCGATAGCCACAACCCCAAATTTCTCAGTTGCAAGGCATTCTGACGAAAAGGACCGGGCTTCCATGTAACATTTTGAACACTCCTATAAGAATTTAGTGCACACTCCAGCTCTTTCTGAAAACAACGCTTACATAAAATAAGAGACATAAAAAGACTTTGTAGATCTGTAATTATGTTTAAATGCTTCCACTCTTCTCAAGGCCTTCCTGTGGGAAAGATCTCTGCAACAATTATTCATAAAACAAGCAAATGCAAATAACATGTTACATTTGGACTGCATTGTCTGTAGGAGTCATGAATCCAGAATTGCAAACAAACCACAAACATCTGATGTTCTAATACTGTGACTCTATATTTAAAAAAAAACAAATAAGCCTAACAAGTTGTTTAAATTAAATTTTGATAAGCACCAAGAAAACACACAGCTTAAAAACCTGCAAACTGAATACAGCTGGAAGATGGACTGATGTCATTTTAATGTGTTACTAGAAAGGCCACAATTAAAAAAAAAAAGGAAAGAAAGAAAAAAGATGTTTTCTATTATAACTCTGAATTAAGAATGGCGAAATTGTTGTTATTACCAGATTTAACAAGACATATTTCCACATCACTTTTCCCAAAAATCCATTAATCAACTTTAATCTGACTTAAGCGTTGGCAATAATTATCAGCCTACTGCAATGCTCCCAGCATGTGCCAAGCAGAGCTTAAGAAGCAACTTTTGGAGAAGGTCCTTCCTACCTCAGCTTTGCCAAATCTCGTAACACTGTTCACTCGCTTACCATCATCAATGCTCTCTTTCATTTCCCAGTAAACTGCATCTCCTTTAAACCTAAGGATGTTAAGGTAACAGTTTGCACCTCTATCACCAGTATCTACCTGGAGGCAATAACTGCCTTCCATACTACATAGCCACACTTCGCTCCTTCTTCATGAAGGGTCAATTTCGCTACATGAAGCACTTCAACACATCGGCAGAGCTCAGTTTTCCTCCACACAGTCCTGACAGGCAAGCAAGAGCCCGTGTGAAGCCAGCTACCCATCACTGTCTCCGGGAGTGCATCTCTGAAACCAGGACATCTCTTTGACCACAGCCAGCAGCATGGTGCACCTGAAATGCAGCATTACCACAGCTGGAGGGTCAGTCTCTGCAGTCTGCCGTTTTGGTTTAGCTCCTATTCCTGCTCTCAGTTCAATGCAAAGGTTTTTGTGGCAACAAGGGCTCATCTGTGACCTCTGAAGGACACAAGCCACTGAACCGTAACCCTGCCATTCCTGCCTCTGTCCTCTTAACCTCCAGCTGAACTACAGCAGCCTCCCAGAGCGTGCATGCCAGACTGCATTTTTCTTTCCCAAACTGAAGGTTAACCCTGCTGGTAGAAACTCGCTGGAAGCAACGAGCTGTCACCTCTCAGAGACACGATGCTGCTGATGCTGATGCTGACCACAGCATCCATTTCCTTCTGCAGCCAGACCTCTCAAAGTGGGATTCAGGAGCCTCTAACCACACACCAAGGGCATAAAAGCAGTGCTCAGCAAGAAAGCCTGTGTGACCCCAGCCCAAGCCCCTTCTGACCTTCCTCAAGCACTGTGCGATCACGCTTTTGGAGGCAGCCAGATTTTATGGCTGCTTCTGAGGTTTCACACAGCCAAGCCTAGGATGGTCCTCTGGTTCCAGCAATAGCCGGACAGGGTAAAACACTGTGGCCTTTGGTGCCGTTCCTCTCAAACAGTATTTGTGCCTGATTGAAAACTACCTATTAAGAAAAAAGGACAGGAGAGTGCAGGCTAGAGATAGAGCAAATTCAGCTTGTTGGTATGCAAGTTTTTTCCATGCTTTTGGCAACTATTAAGCATTTTCTGCCAGGACTGCCAGACCTACACCCAACCAATAGAGCCTGTTCTCTCAGGATAACTTCAGGAGATACTTGTCTCGTGGAAGGGTCCGTACAAGCTTCAGCAGAGTCCAGATGCCACAACCCAGATACATACTGTATGTATGCAACGCAGCTTCACTCTTCAACAATGCCTGTTACCACCACGTTTTGGTTAGGACACTCATTTTTTACCCATTCATACTACATGTGATCTCACTAAACCTTCACTGAGTCTGGAGCAAAGGTTTTAAGTGCAGGAGTCACTGTCATGGTAGTTCTCATGTATCCCCTTAGTGATTTAAAATAATTCAGTGCAGAACGGAGCCCCAATTAAAAACACATTAATAAATGTTATGGTCTATAAATAATGATTCAATGCTCTACCTAATCATGTGGGTTTATGCAGTCATCATCTCTGCAAAGACAAGAAGCAAAGCCTGGAAAGCAAAGTCTTGCCTTTGGGCATTTTAAATATTCACTTTTCTGAGCCAATGTTCTTACTGGGATGAAAGAACAAAAGAGCAAGTCCATTTGGAGCAAACACACATAATAATCTTTACTATGCCATACACAATTGGTATATTAACAATACACTGGACTTACAGGAACATCATATGCACTTTCATGCTGTTCAGACGTGTGTAACAGTAGATCATACTTAAAAGAAGCCAAGCAGACTTTCTAAGACATGCCAAAGACTTAAGAACATGCAACAAGCTGACTCCCCCATGTCAGCCCTCATCATAGTCATTCTTTGTTATAGGATATAACCACAGAAAGGAAAAGATCCAAAACAGAACCACCACACACCCCTGTTTTCCCCAAAAACCTTCTACCATTACGCTCAAGCTTGGAAGTCAGCCATTAACCACTGAGGCCTCATTTAAACCAAACAAACTTTTCAAAATTAAAAAAAGTGCTACTGCAATCTTGGACTCAAATATTATAACTTAAATACACATTTTTGGCTTTTTAAGAAAAAAAGCAACAGCAGCGTAGGCAAAAATACAGATACTGAAAACTAAAACACTAATCCTTCGAACGCTTAAGCAGCTATGTAATACTGCTCAACAGACTTACAATGCATCTGTCTTGTCACGTGCTTAGAAATAGGCTTGGATCAGGAGCTAAAGTATGTATATGTTGTCATCAGTATATTCCCAAACACTGTATGATATATATTCAATATTAAACATGTATTTCTGCATAAGAAAGTCCAACCCACCTCTTCATATTTGAAAACCCTTTTCTTAAATGCTTTCACCTTCAAAGTCTTCACAGCATCCCAAGCAAGACATTAAAATCCTGCCAGAGAGAGGGATTTGACAGCCACATCACCACACTATGAATCTAAGTACATAAAAACCCCATTTCAGTGCTGTGACAATTAATGTTTCATTATGAGCAACCCACAGCCAGGAAAGACCCAGCACCAACAAGAACAACAACAAAGAGAAGGAAATACTCAAACTGCAGGAAGAAATGCTCTTCCCAAGCAGAAAAGCTCATGAGGAATTGCAAGCAGGCATTGACAGCCTGGCAGACAGGAAAGCCAGAGCACAAGGAAGTGCTATTCTTTCCACCAAGCACTGGACAGAGCAGATATACCCTTCCCGGGTTTGCAACCCCCACGTTCTCCTGTTCCGGCAACAAGCAAGCATGGACATGATTAAGTAGCGGCTCTTTTCAAATAGTTACAGAATCACAGAATCACAGAATGGTAGGGGTTGGAAGGGACCTCTGTGGGTCATCTAGTCCAACCCCCTGCCGAAGCAGGGTCACCTACAGTAGGTTGTAGAGGACCTTGTCCAGGCGGGTCTTGAATATCTCTAGAGAAGGAAAACTAAAAAATAGTTGCTAGTGTGGTCCAGTTTGGGAAGGGTGGGTAAGGAAAGCAGAAGCAGGTTGTCACACACAACTTTAAAAAGACCCCACAAAACCTATGTGACCCCCTCTCCAAAAAGAAACACGGAGGACAGGCAACAAACTCAGAAGTCACCTGCACTTTGATGGCAGCGGGTGGCAGAAGAGGATTTGCTCCACTGTGCCTGATCTAGCCATGGAGGTGTGGATGAAGATCACTATCTTGGCAGCATAGCAACCTCTGTCCCTCGCTAGATTATTCAGAATCTTTCTAAACTGGCTCAAAACCCAGTGGAAACCCTGACGTGTGGAGGGTTTTCCCCAAGGAGGACAGGCAAGATCACCATGGAGACCCCTGCTCTCCCAGGCTCCCCAAGCAAATTGGCAGCCGCCGGAGATCAGTCTGTCTCTGAGCTCTACCCAGGCGCTAAAGCAGGACAGTAACACCTCAAACTAATGATGTCGCAGCACCAAGAAACGATATGGCAACAGCAGCTTTATCAGCAGCCTCAAAATGAGCTGGGCTGACCCCTACAATGCCAACCCAGGAGGCCAAGGTCCTCTTCTGTCTGTCTTCACCTACTTTTCTTCCATTAATTCTACTAAAATCTGCAAGACTCACTTCAGGTTACTGCATTACTTCATCTTTTGGTGACAACTTAGATGATACCCAGGAGCTGTTCTGTGGCTGTGCTGTGTTGAGAGGGGCAGAGACACGCCACAAACAAAACCTCACCTCTGAAATGATTTCTTCGGAAAACATGCTGAATGAGACCACAAAAGACAAGTTAGAAAGCACTATTACAATTTACAGCTAGAACAGCGCTCTTATTACCTGGAAAAGGGGATTCTCCTTTAATTCACATTTTTTTTAGATTATTTTTACCAGAGCCAGAAGAGGTCTTGTATGAATCTCAGTTACTACAAAGCACAGAAACTCATTCAATTGTCTTCATATCATCTGGAAAACAGCAATGTGAGTCTTGTAACTCTGGGCTTTATCAGGTGAACCGATTCAGTGTACAAATGCTTATAAATATCTGAAGGGTGGGTGTCAGGAGGATGGGGCCAGACTCTTTTCAGTGGTGCCCAGCGACAGGACAAGGGGCAATGGGCACAAACTGAAGCATAGGAAGTTCCGTCTGAACATGAGG
>Ga0065711_1029058_pt1 | contig 37825 bp, 14 predicted proteins | sample Hoacrofraction12_FD_59098 | JGI IMG/M metagenome (GOLD analysis project Ga0065711, IMG submission 59098) | Hoatzin crop microbial communities from Cojedes, Venezuela - Epithelial fraction 12 v2 (version 2) | ecosystem: Host-associated > Birds > Digestive system > Esophagus > Crop | place...
GGGCAGGGCCGGCGCAGCTCTGCCGTTTCCACGGAAACCCCGGCGCGGGCCGCGCTCGCCACACAAAGGGGGCCCGCGGGCGGCAGGAAAAAGATCTCGGGCGCGACGGGGCCGGGCGGCGGCGAATAAACCGGGGAACTGCTGTCCGCCTCCCGCCCCGGCTCGCTCCCGCAGCCCGCCGGCCCCGCGCCTCGCCGGGGAGCGGCTGTTCGGGGGAGGGGGCCGGGGTGGGTCTGGCTGATTTCCCCGGCGGGGCAGCAGGGCGGCGGGAGGAGCGCGGCTGGATCTGGCTGGGCGCCGGCGGAGAGCACGTACCTGGGGGCGGCGGGGCGGCAGCCGAGCCGCGCCGACTGCCACTAGTTTGCACGCGCCGGGAGGCGGCCGGCTCGGGCGGGGCCGCCAGGCTCCACCCGCCGGGCGGCTCCGGGAAGAAAAGGGCGCCCCTCGCCCTCCCCCCCTCCCCGCCGCCATGTCACTTCCTCCCGGGGCGGTGAGAAGGGGCGACCGCTCCTCGCCGGCCCCTCGGGGCGCCGCCCGACGGAAGCCCGAGGGGAGCGGGAGGGCCCCGGCGCCGCTCTGCTGCCGAGGAGCCGGGGGGGGGCGACGGCCGGCTCTGAGGAGGGAGTCGGAGCCCGGGGAAGCGGCGGGGCAGCTCCCATCCTGTGAAGGCCGCCGGCATCGGGCGTGACTGCTCGCCGTCCCTTAAGGGGGTTGCTGCGGGGTAGAAGGGCGCTTGGGAGCGTCTGTCCCCTCACGTAGAGACTGGGCAAGAGAACAGCGGCTCCGCGGCCTGGGCGCCGGGGAGAGCCATAAAGGCGGGTGGCAGCCATCCCGGTACCCTGACACGCGGTGTTCGCCGCCTGTGAAAACACAGACACTTGCTGTCAGGCTCTGACCGCGGAGTGAAAAGCCGCTTCCCTGAAGAGAGAACAGCGAGAACCGAGCCTGCTCAGCAGCCGAGGCAGTGGAAGGCGATGCGGGGCGGGGGGTCACGCTGGGGCTGGAGGGCTCCCAAGGCTGGGGTCTGGAGCAGAGCCCTGGTCCAGAACAGCCGCACAGCATCACCGTTCACCCTTAATGTAGTTTTGTTGGGCTTTTTTTTTTTTTTTTTAAAGTACTTGAAGCGAACACTGAACTGCAGAACTTGGACTATGCATTAAACATGGGTAGAGGGAGGACACGAGCAAGACTTCCCAGACTGGTCTCTGGAGCACATTCTCGCAGGAGGGAAGCGTCCTGACGAAAATACCACGTTTGGGAAGGACAAGAAGCTACAGCTCTCTCAGGGAGCAGCAAGAGCAAGGCTGCTGCTGCTCAGGGCAGGACAAGCCTGGAGCCGAGGGTGACCACAGCACAGGCAGCATCCCTGCCAGCCAGAGCACTGCCCCACAGTACCTGAACGGAGCGGGCACATCACAGCGCAGGGTCCACTGATAGTCATAGACAAGATGAAGCAATGGATCAGGTGGAGAGTTGGTCCAGGGAATCCAGTCAGGAGCAGCAGGAGGTAGGGCCAGAGCTAGAGACAGGGCTACAACATGGATCCACACAGCAAAAAAAAAGTGAGAGACTGAACATATCCATCCACTGCACAACTCAGGGAGGGACTGAAGGCCCCGACCTGGGCTTAAATGGAGCCCTGGTCCACAGGCAGAGAGTGTGGGTCGGTGTTCCAGGTGAGGCTGCTCAGGGCCATTAAGACCTAGTGGTGCCATCAGGGCCCTGACAGGTTCCTACTGGTGGGGTAGGTGTGTACTGTTCAGGAGGTCAAGATTTGGCACCCTTCCTCCCATTTGGTCAGGAAGGAGTTGAATGCAGCTCACCCCCATCCTCAGGCTAGTGGTCTAACTGCTGAACTGCTGCCCGGAGGCAGATTGGTAAAGGGTAATTCTCCAGCCGTGCTTTAAAAGACTGATCCTGTGGCTTCATTTTAAAATAGGGACACTTCCAGACAAAGGGAGAAAAGTTAAAATTCCTGAATGAGGTACTGAATTCTGGAGAGTGGCTAGGTTTGTAGTACAGGCATGTCCTAACCGTCCCCTGCTTTCTACTTTAAGCATCTTTGTGTAACACGCGTACAGATTTTGGGGTATTATTCCAAGTGATCTCACTCAGGGTCTAGGTGTTATCCTGAGATAACAGGGTCCAAAAGGTCCGAAAGTGCCAAGGGTCCAAAAGTCAGGCACCCTGATGCTGAGTGTGGGAGTGCCTGAACACCTTTTATTTATCTGGCCTCGAGACCAAACTCTCTGCAGCTGTTTTTTTGTATGTTCCTCGTTTTCTGGGAAGTCATAATAAAAATCTAGCTTCTTGCTTTCATTAGTGTTAAGCTGCAGCTGAATGTAACAGGGTTTATGGATGCATTACACCTGAGAAAACTCTCCAGTGGAGAGAGAAATCGTAGTTTTGATCCAGTACATCTATTGCTCAAAAGTGTAACCAGGAAAATGTGAATAATTGAACCCTCTTATTTAAAGTGAGGTTTAAAAGGTAAATGTATTAATCTTACGAAACTGTTAGATACTGTGGTAAAGACCAAGACTGGAAAGCTCATAGCAACAAAATACTTCTGTATGAAGAGCAAGGTTTGTGAGGTCCTCACTGCGTAATTTTTAGGTGCTATGAACAAGAATGATAAAAAGGAATCACAAAGTCTAGTATATACAGACTGGCCGAGATGCAGAAAAAACATGTTTCTTTTAACATATTTCTTCTTTCAGCATGCTTCATTTTCTGCAACAAGTCGATGGCTACTAATCAATTATGATGCATTTGTCATTTTTAAAGAATACCATTCCTTTAATAAATACCAAGGATCATACCATACAAAAAGTTTTCCAAATTACTCTTTGCAGAATCAGGCCAAATATTTTCACATCTACTGACATCCACAAAATCAGCACTCCTTACACATGTGCGAATATTATTTCAGTGACTGTTTTAAGTATTCAACTCAAGCCTACCTGTGAGGAGAAGAGGGGCCTCTGTTTCTCTCTACACACATTTCTGACACAAAATGCCATGGATTTGTTTTCCCTCTTTTCTTCAAGCTTGATTAAAATGAAGCTTGACTAAAATGAAGGCCACTTCGGGCCCAAACTTCATGGCTCAGGTGACTGGCTTTAGAGATACCTGTATGTGCAGATGACAGAGCAGAAATTTTTCAGACAAAGCAAGACAACACATACAGGAGGTGCTAAGCCACCTGGACTTAAGTGTCAGGCTGAAAAATACAAATATCGCAAATCCGTTGGTATAAAAACTGAAGAGAACCATACACAGGAGGGTGATTCTGCCAGCTAAGTGACATGCTCTGCTCGGAGTGTTGCAAGGCTGACATTTTGTCTGCCAAGGCATAGCACAGACAAGCTTTTTTTAAAATTTATTTTTATTTTACTAATATTGATCTTGTCTTCTTTCTACAAGATTTTTTTTCCATTACAATGATAACTCAAAATGAGGGTAGGACCCCCACCACACACACCAACACATACCACTGTGGCAGGAGGAAATCTTGCAGCTCTGCTCAAACACGGTTCAGAGAGTTACAAAAAGATGAGGGCTTCAGTGGCACCTTGGAAACACAAAGATGCCGACATCTGCTGCTGTCATGGTCATGGGTATATGTGTAGGGGTGAATTCCTCAAAGATCTTAGAGGAGAGATCACTTTGCAGCTGCAAAGGTAAGTGCTGTTTAGAGGGCACTCAGGGAACTGTGACTCTTCCAGAAGCAGAGATAAGAAACTGTAGAACAAAATCTTGGTCTGAACGACTTGGAAGCTGGAGTAGCTCCGACCCTGTAGTAACAAACGCTGCTTATGCATAGCTCTGTTTACACCAAGTTTACCGAGGAAGAGGCACACTGGCTGTTCTCCATGTCTTCAAGGGCAATACCTAAGCTGCATATACAGTTACACAGACATTAACAGTCAGAAACAAATTCACACAACCATTTTTTCTTTTGCTTGTACACATACATTTCCTCACCAAGAGGAGGGAATAATTATTTTCGTATGATGAGGACAAGGCTGCTTTATGTTTCAATAAAGTGTAGAGACGAGCTATGCAAGCCTGCCATTTTGAACTTTTACAGACTTACAGAAAACGGCAGTCACTGCAATAAGTGTGTGCTGCTTTATCTGGCTCGTAATGAGTTCTGTAGCAGTGTCCTCACCCTGTGAACAGCTGCGTGCTCACCCTGCCCATAAAAGACAGCAGCTTTAAGCCACACATAAAGCATTCATCTTCATTCTGCCAGGGAGCAACTCTAGTTCCCTTGCTAAATTTACATTGAAGCTAGCATTTGATTATCTCCTTGCCATTCAGTTACACAGAATTGGAAAGGTCATTTAAAAAAAAAACCATGTTGCTCAGTGAAGAGCCGTTGCTTACTGCAGCTCCTCTTGCCAACCCTGCACCATGCTTTCCATAATGGAAACATGGCGCAGGACACAACTCTCATCTTGATCAGCTGTTGCACTCTCTATCCCATGTTTTCTTATGTGCTACCTTTGTAAAGACGGCTTTATCTGAAGCGAACGTCAGGGAGCTCTCTATTTCCCAAGAAAATTGCGGGATAAGCTCTGCTTAGGTGGCAGGCAATACCCACTGTGCAGCAGTCTTTGTATAGATGGTGGTCTGATGTATTTGAACAACATATTTGTGTCAAATTTTATTCTGTATACTTTAAAAGAACCCACTGATTTTTCATAAAGACCCCACACTTTAGAGACGTTCTGTGAAGCACAATTCTTGAAGACTTAAGCGTTAAATTTAGTAGTACACCTTATAGAGTTAAATACTTGGTGTGTGCAAAGTTGACTCCTCAAAAAATGGAGATAACGGGCATTCTGTACTGTTGTTTTATTTCTTTAAATGAGCTGGTGGTTGATGAAATAGATTTTTAAATAAAAAGGCATTAGCTAAAATCTATTTAGGTAAAAGCTGAATACTCACATTTCTTGTAAATGTCTATTATGCACAGTAAGGAACGAAAAAATTTAGGACAACATCTTTGATACTAAATTGCAGAAACAGCATAAGATACGATAACAGGGAATACAGAGACAAGCAATGTTAGAAGATCAGGACTTAGAGAAAGAGTCAGATGAGATTTTGTACTGATTTTGCCTTGGGCTGCCAAATACCTGTGATACCACTGAAAAAAATACAGTATACTATACATTTAGACTGCCTTATGCCACTAAATACAGCAAATCTGTGTCCTGTATGAAAAGCATAGAGGACACTACTTTTCCTCTATTTTCTTCCAGTTAATCCTTCTTCCTCCCTGAAGCTGTGGTCTTGGGAACCTACATATTTCCAGTGTCACAGCAGGAGACAGGTCTCCTGCCTTGACCTCTTAGTTCTTAGTTTTCTATGATTTGGCCTGATCTTGCTCCCAGTGGCATTTCACTGATCTCAGTGGATGTAGACGCAGCTCTGGAACTGGCTCCTGCATAAGGATGCTGTATTAAGAAAAATACTAAGTTTCAGAGTAAAGGAAAACAGTTCCTTAATATAAAACTCTCAAGCAACCATGAAAACCTTAAAACAGTAATGTTTTTACATAAAATAACTGCAAATCTCATCAAAATATCTGATCATCCCTTGGCTACAGTCACTCAAAAGTAAAACGATCCAGCAAATGAAAAGCAGACTGGACACCTGTGAGAAAAATTACCAACTAGTTCTCAGAAGCCCAAGCCTCATGGTGCTCAGGCTATTTAAAACACCACAATGTCCTGAAGGCAAGCTGTAATGAAAAGAAAACATTGTTGACAGAGGGATGTTATACTTGCTCAAGTGGAATTGCCTCAACGTGAAAGATTTTCTGGGTGCCTTGCTGGCATCTACTAATCATTTACCTTTGAATCCTTAACCGTAGCATTTTATACATGTTTGGTTCCAATTCTGTACCATGCCCTTCTACCCTGCAGCCTGTGCATGAGGAAAGCCTAAAAGGATTTGCCAGAGATGTAAGAAAGGCTTGTAATGCAGGGCTGTCTTTGGGTAGATGCAAACTAAGTGATGATGCCACACCTTTTCCCTTTCCAAAACAGTGCCAGGCACTGTGCAGCGGCAGGGCCTCTCCATGACCACTATCAGACACAAGAGATCAGGTCATCTGTGTAACAGCTTGCTTTTGCCTCCAGCTGCCCCTCTGCGCTGTCTGGACTCTGGTCTGCCTCAGTCCAAAGTGTGGCCTCCAGCACAAATCACAGCAGCCCCCAGCACTGTTTCAGCGCAAGGGCCCTGATTCTCCGTGTGCACCAGAAATCGGCCCTTCCATCTTTCCATCTTTCCTTCCTGGCACAAGCCGCCCCTTTGTATCTTCCTCCCTTCTGTTCTTTCATCCTGTGACAATCTCGTGGCCTAGAGGATAGCTGGGGGTGTGACAACAGGGTATGGAGCTAGTCAGCAGTCTGAATCCAGCAAAGGGTGGTGGTGAATCAAAGGCTTGTTTAGTCAGACGTCTACTTTGGGGTCTGTGTGAAATTGCAATTGTGAATCATTGCAATTGATAGTAATTAGCAAGATCTTACAAATCATTGGCAAGCTGTCCTGAAACCTGTCCTCAAGTTCCTTGGGCATCGCATTGTGTGAGACTGCTGGGTCCCTTGTCACCAATTTTATACGTTCCTCAAGCCTGAGGCAAAGGCCCTGCTCCAAATACCTCTCCAGTAGGAAACTGTGCTAAGTGACCTTATGGCTAAATGCCCAAATGGCTCAGCCAGAAACTGAGCAGTTCTCTCACTTGGCCCTGGAGGGACAAACCTCCTGGACATGGTCACCTAAGCCTGGTACTAAGCTGGTACCTCAGAGCAGTTGCTAGGCGAGACCTCATCAGAGGGCTGCCTGATTCACAAATCGGACTTGAAGACCCAGGACCTCTTGTCAGATGAGTGTCACAACCACGAGTTTAGATAATCCTTCATGAAAACTGTTATATTTGATACACAGAATGGCCTGCTTTTCTGACAAAGATCACCTCTATAGCCCAGCATCAGAACTGCTTTGACTAGGCATGTGTTTGTATTAGCAGAAGGCATAAAAACGTCAAAAATGCTGTTTTGTAAAAAATGCAGTAGGAAATACAGAAGCACCAAAGCTGAGTGCAGTATATGTCAGGTATTTTTTGCTTGATATATTAAGTACTGACTGGGGCAAAGGACTTGGATTGCTGTTAAGAGACACCTCTTGCTCTACAGACAGTCCTCAGTGTCATCCTGCTAACTGTCATTTATCACAGGAGTTCAGCCCCTGAGCTCAAGTCATCACTGCTAACAAAAAAAGGCTTAGTGTACACACACACAGCCAGGTGAGCCCATGTCCTTACCAGCTCCTGGGTCTACGAGCTCAAACCCAGCTGTCTCGTGTAACGGCAGCTTTAACACAACCATTCTGAGTGATATGACACAGTCTGATTTGTATGCTCACTTCCATGCTACCAGTACGTTATTAATCGTTCACCCCCCACCGTTTCATATTTTTTTCCGATCTGAATGACACAGGTAATGTCATTTCCTCCTCACCAACTCCCAGATGACTAAGAATCACTAGGCCAGGAAACTCTGAGCTCTGGGATCTGTCAGTCAGTCACCTGGCAGTTCAACCACAAAACAGTCTACAGAAGCACTCTGAGTCTACTGCTTTTCATACTTTTTTCAAAACACAGGTGTCCTAAATATTATCATTACTATCAACAAAGCCTGCTGCCTCCTGGGCATGGTAGCCATAAAGGTAGCATGAATCAGAATTGGCTACACTAACTGCGGTAAATCAACAGCACTGAGCAATCCCATTTCATTAATATCAGCATCTCATCACCAGCTGCTCCTTGGAGACAGATGGCTGCAGCTGACTCCCAAAGCTTTGCTTTCTCTTGCCACCCCCAACGAGTGTAGCATTTGAGACATCAGTGACCTAGTAGCCTAAGTTTGTTCATACACTGGAAATGTCTCTTCTGTCCTGTTGTCTTCTTTTCCTGTCTCTTTTTCTTCATAAGGGGAATCACAAACAATCAAAAGAATCAGTGTTTATTTCAACACAGATCATAGAATTCCAAACCCCATGGCTGACAGATTTCCACCTCACACTAGCACTGTTACAACACCTACCTCAGGCACGGCAATACCATCATGACAACTAATTTAAAAGTCTTTTGCCAGAGGCAAGACTTTCTACATGGCAGGTATGAAATGCTTTTTTCTCTCTTAATTCAAATACCTTATTTAGGCAAAGAAATAAACTCTGAAAACAAATTCTATGCATTGGCACTGGTCAAACGATTGCAATCCTAATTGGACCCTCCCTCCCGCACTGAGCTGTGCCAAGGGACTTTCCCAAAATCCACTTGAAATAAATAAAGCTTCTGAGAAGACAAGGGGATTTGCCAGAGCTCAGTTTAGTGCAGTGTAAGGATCTTGTAGCCGGTGTTCTATTCACTCACCAGGACATACGGACTTTCATGAACAGTCTTCTTTTGCTGTAACACTAGACAATATGAAGTGCAATAAGGTTTTGTAAGAACTGCTAAAATATTACTAACAATACTCCACAGCTAAATGGAGGCAACAAGTGACAGGCTTGGGCAGCAGAAGTTGTTTAAGTTCATAGATAAACTATTTTATTATAGATGTCTTTGGGAATCTAAAAGCCATTTCTGAATGAGGAAATGAAGGCAAACAAACAGACAACATGCATCTTTGCCCAAAAAAGTAGCTCTTGAAAACCTTCTCTCCCAAATTTTTTTCACTTAAAGCAATTCAGGTTTGTTCTTGTTTTTCTTTTAGTTTCCTGTATCCTAAAATTGTGCCTAGAAGCTATCATATTTTTGGAAGCAGGGCCATCAGTACTTTTAAAGTAATTTAGAGCAAATGACTTTATATTGGATGCTCGCAGAAAATGGGAGCTGGCACAGTAATGACAGAGGGAGTGGCTTAGCAGAGAGCAGATGCTTATGAGGGAAAAGACAGTAAGGGAAAACTTCCCTGACTTCGAAGGTCAGCACTAATGATCACCTCGCACCACAGTGTCTGGCACTCAAGCTGATAAAGATAGAGTTATTAAGAAGATCCTTAAGTGTTTGTGGACCAGTTGATTGCATCGTCTTAATTAGACAAGAGTTGAATTCCTTAATGTTGCATTCAGCTCACCACTTGAGTGACTGCAAATCACTTTGGGGAAGGTTGTGGCAGCTCTTTTTGGGGTTATGTGGGGGCAGGTGGGGATGGAATGGACCTGCAGCTCTGTAGAAGGAAGATACACCCTGGCCTGACAGGCATCTGGTCAGTGTAGAGTGTAGGGAACCTTGCCTTCTGCTGGCTAAATATTTATCACAGCATAAACTATGACAGGTATAACTGGTTAACTGGTGTAAACCTGATGTAGCTCCATGGATTTCCACCACACCAGATACTGGTTTACACTAGAGGAGACTGTAGCCCTGTAACTCTGTTGTACCAACACAGCTAAGGGGCTTTTTAGCAGACAGACTGACAAATCTCGCAGGGCACTTTCAGATGTTGTTGGTCTCCTATCTATCCTTCTTACCCTCTTGAGTTACTGATCCTATAGAAGAGGCAGGAGCAACATGTGCCTGTGTCTTAACTGCTCCAAGGCATAGCCCAAGTTTTCAGCAAAATCATCCCCAAAGGCAAACTGCTCAATGCTAACTGTTCATTGGAATCAGGCAAGTAAGAGAAGAAGGGTGAGGCACACAGACAGGCAAGGCAGTGTCTTCAGCCACTTCAGCAAAATTCCTCAGACGGTATTTGCCAAGGTCCTCACTGAAATTGGATCTATGCAGAAAGGTATGGAAGGTACAGTGACTTACTTGCCATAGTTGGCTCTCATAAGGAGTGGGGAGGGGGCACAGATGTGCAACACATCTTGAAATGAGTCTGAGTAGCAAAATGTGGCTACAGCATGAGATTTCAAACTTTGGAGAGCTATTAAGTGTTTTAATGCACTGTTTCAGTTTAGATTTATGTGCTACATACACACATAAACAGCAAAAGGTATGTTGCAAAGTCAGCCACTTGAAGATGGAAATGCTAGAATGAAAGTGGCCTGTGCAAACTGACTGCCGCCTCCGTGGGTCTTCATACATTACGCAGGTTTCAGTCTACGTGGCTGACCAGTTTTTTCCACAGACTCCTTTCCATGTTCAGAGCAAAGACCAAGCAGGGCTCATTTAATGAGAAATTATTCAAAACTGTTTTTTCTTCCTCGTTCAATGTGTGTGTCAGCCACACAAGCTAATATTTATTGCATGTGGTTTAAACCCTTGCAGGCATTTTTAATGGTGCTGACTGTTACAGTGTCCAAGTTTATTTTCATCACCCATCTGTGAAGTGAGGCCAGGGGCATGAGTCTGACCCTGCCATCTTTATGCTAAGTGGTGAGTAACTTCCTTCATGATTACTGGTGCTGCTCATCAGAAAAAGGAAAGAAAATTCAGGCCTTATTTACACTCAGCATATTTGTGCTTCTTCTAAATGCCCACCCCTTGCACCAGAAAGGTATGTGGGAATGCGATTGTCATCATCTTGGATGAACCTGATATGAAGTTCAAAGAGGAGGAATCTGGATTGTCAATGAGAGAGGGATGTGTCATTAAGTCCAAATTTTGTTCTGCAAATGCAGTTTTTCCATTACCTTATGTACAGTTTCTAGTCACATACGTCCGCATGTGCAGCCTCTTTCAGTCGTAACGCATGGCACTCCTGGCTGGCAGAGACTGAAGCATGCGGAGGCAGCCTGAAACAGCAGCAGAGGAGAGAGGATGAAATTGTTTTACCATCCTACTTAACAACTTCCTCAGTACTATAATACAGGACATTTGATAACCCAGCCATTTGTGTGTACAGGGTCAAAACACTGTCCATTAGATATAATAGCTACTATTGTAATTAATGAAAACTACAGGGCCAGGATATAAGAGATTGTGACAGCAAAAGGGAAAAGTGTGCCTAATACTTTCCTTTATAAAAATGGCATATAACCCTACAAAAAATTCAGCTTTCAAATTGAAATTTCCTACCACTGCTCACTCTTCAAGACTCAATTCTTGGTGAGATTACAAGGTGTTTGCTTTGTTTATTTAAGGCAGTAAGAAGGTAAACCTGAAGCAAAAGCAGCCATTAGGGTTTGTTTGTTTGGGGGTTTTTTGATAAGAAATGGGAAATGTTGAATAATATTTGGAGCAACTGTTGCTCCTCAGCAGTTTACTACAGGAGATATTTTGTCACAGACTAATTCTGCCAGAGACTTCTCCAAGTACACGTTAATGCATTTTGCTCGAGGCCAGACAAGTCTTCAGAGACAGGTCAGGATGTATACTCCAGTGTTCCTGACTTCCCATGTTGGCTGAGGTATTTATAACAAAGTCATTTGTTGATGCAAAAACTGCCTTTTTTGAATGAATCCCGACCAAAGTGTTGCTCCTGCAATTGTGGTAGTTCAGCAGGCGTATGGTACCAACGTTCATGAAGTTTGCAATGCAACATTTGCAATGCCTGTAACTAGTAAGCAATGAAGGGATAAGGTTGTACATAAAAATCTTATTTCTTGCTTTCTCACTGAAGTAGGACGCAAATGAACTACGCAGGATCTATAGCTACATGAGAAGATTTTAACATTATTATGTTTGCTGTCAGAATATGGAAGTCTCAGGGTCTCCAGAAACATTAAGCCATATTTTGGAGAAGTGGTTTCTGACAAGCCATCACTCTCTGCAGAGAGGGTGCACTGAGGCCACTTACCTGGTGGTGCTGGCATTTGCTGCTGGGTTTTCTGCTAAGCAGTTTGCCAAAAATGTTATATATGGTTTTGAATAATTTTCTGACCAGTGAAGTGTTTTATTTTTATTTTCTTATGAAAAAAAAAATCCTGTTAAAGAGTTTAGGAGGTTTTTTATTCCTTCCTACAGAAAGAAATGAAAACTCTATCCATGCTATAGAGTAGTATATGTTCAAAGCAGCATATATATAGGAGATAAAATCATACCTGCTATGTGGTATAGCTTCTTAATATTCTACTCAATGTCTATGCAATGTAATTTATTTAGTCCCTATTAGGTGGTATAAGACAGAACTAAGTCTGGGGAAAATGTTCAAAAGTGCATAAATGGCAGAGAAGACAAAAATCCTATTTTAGCTTCATGTTTCTTAGATACTGCAAGAAAGAGTGAAAAAGCTGTTTTAAAAATGTGTCCCATTTAATTTTCTTTAAAAAGTATTATCTAGCAACATAGTTTATATTCTGCTAGTCACCATAGTATGAGTTCAATAAAAAAGAAGCAAAATGTACTTTTAAAAATCCCCCATGAGATGTTAAACTAAGTAGGAAAACATAAGGATGTGAGTATGTGGCATTATCTCAAACACTGGCACTTACTGATGAAGAGCCATTATAATCCCCTCTGGAAAACTCTTCCTATTCCCTTCTTGCCGATAACCTGGGCCCAGCCTGGAATGTGGCAGACCAAAGACTAGGATCACTGAAAGCCACCTTGATGCCTTTCTTCTAATCTCTGCCCTGAGTGTTACATGCTTTGAAGCTTCATGAAGTGAGAAGGTTGGTTCCATAATCGGTGGTGTATCGCGGGCTACTGCAACCACAGAAAGAAGTTTGACTGTAATCAGCTGTGACTTGAATGTCTTCCCTGGTGAGCTGGGAGTTGTTCTGCCAGTGTCCTAGTGATCTTTAAATAGTAGCCAAAAGCAGGCTGTCTGCTGCTGGTGCCATCCCACCAATTCAAGATATTTAATCTAAGATCTCAAAGTAGAAATTAAGACTGGACTGGGGAATGCTTAATGCTTTGTGTAGCCATCATTTAATGACAAAATGAGGCTGTTCAGCCTCCTTAGCTTCATCTCTCCAACTTGAGTCCACACTTACCAGTAGCTCAGTGACAATTTAACATAGCTGTCTGGGTTTTTAGCCTAGCTTTCTTACTGTCTTAATCGGCCTGTCTAAGCAGCTGTCTGTCTGTCCTCCTACAGCAGCTTTTCAATGTTAGCCAATTTCAACCAGATTTTGCCAAGGCAAAAAGATTTCAAAGATACTAAATTTATAAAAATAGGCTGCCAGTCAAGTACAGAAAACCTGTTAATATTTACACTGAGAAAGAAACTTCATTGTTAGTTCAACCTTTGTTAGGCACCAGAGCACTTAGGGATGCCAAGGGAGGAGGTAATTTATGCTGCTGTGACCAGATGTGTAGCAGTATCCTATGCCAGCTAGATTAAAGTAAGCTCTTTGTACTGGGTCTGGCTGGTACAGACTTCATTTTCTTCACAGCAGCCTGCATGGTGCTGTGTTTTGGATCTGTGACTAAAACTGTTGATAATGCACTGGTGTTTCATCTGTTGCTGAACAGTGCTTGCACAGTGCCAAGGCTTTCTCCTCTTCCCACTCTGCCCACAACGAGAATGCTGGGACTGGGCAAGAGGCTGGGAGGGATCGTAGCTGGGGCAGCTGACCAGGGGGATATTCCATGCCATATTGTGTCCTGCCCAGCAATAAAACCAGGGAGGCTGGCTTTCTAAAGCAGTTGTTGCTCAGAGACCATCTGGGCATCCATCTGCTTGTGGGAGGTGGCGAGTGATTCCTTTTGTATCACTATGTTTTTTTCCTTCCTTCAGTTATTGAACCGTCTTTCTCTTGACCCATGAGTGTTTTTCTTGCTTTGCTCTTCCTAGGCTCTCTGCCAACCAGCTGGATGCGGGCATGAGTGAGCGTTTGGGTGGGTACTTAGTTGGGGACCAGGGCCAACCCAGTACATTCATCTACATCTACAGGAGGTCTACCAATAGCAGTATAGATGAACCTTGAGGGTAAAGAACTGAAACATGTTTGGAAAACAATTAAATGAGTTACCAAACTGGAGGTGTTCATACCCATCAAGCTCCCAGATTCATTGAACGTAGCAGATTTACAGTACAGTAAAGTAGTAAAAAAATGCTCTTGTAGCACTTGGAAAAAACAATTATAACAGAAGTGCATACAGGGGTGATGATTACCAAAGGATGTTCCTGTACTTGCTCACTTTGCAGTAACTTTCTTGTATCCTGAGACACACAGCAGCAGCCAGCTAGCACTGTATAAATGCAGAAACTGAGAAAAATGAAGTCAGAAAGTGTAGACACCTCAGAAATTGGAAATGCATCAAAGGCGGCTTTGGGTGAGGTAGACCATCATAGGATGATTGTGAATTGCCAGCACAATGTGTTTGTGAACAACCTGTTGCTATCTGGCATGTTTCAGAGTGTTTCCAATAGAGAAATGGAGGCATAAATGCCACAGAAGACAGCAGTGCGACCACACCTGCCATCGTATGCAAAATTCCATCAATTGTACTCAAAAAAGGTAAAGTGAAATTGGAATAACTTGATTCTAGCATGTTTTGAGAAAAGGTGATCCAAGCTTTTAGGCTTGGACTATTAAGCCACATAAAACAAATGGAGTGGAAATATGATTGCTGTCTACTCCATCCAGTCAGGGAACGCAGGGAATAGGAAACCTAAACAGGAAAAAGAAAACCTTAAGTTTACAAATGATATTGATACAATGACAAATATGTCTCTCATCACTAGCAGCTGGAATCATGTTCCAAAATTGCCTTGCCATGAAAGCAAATGGGACTTAAAAAAAAATTGCCACAGCACTCTGTAAATTTATGGAAAGCCTTACATAACAAGGTGCTTGTGATGGTAGTCTGGACACAATAAACTGACAAGACCTTTGTACTCCTGAGATCTTAATATCGTGAAAGGGAAATAAATTAGGAGGTGTTAAACATCAGGAAAACCTCCTGGTATGGAGATCAGTCTGGTAATGTCATTGACTAGCAAGGGAAGCTGCTGGATCTGAGACAATGATTGTATTAATAATAAAGGCTGTGGGATGTTCCTTTCTTCCTGCAAGCAGTTAAATAATTGATTGAATAATCCTCAAAGTTGGAATTTTCGTCTGGGAGTAGGCCAACACAATGCTGCAGGAACCTATATGAAGCGACCTCATAAGATCATCTTATCTGTCAGGACCTACTGCTTGTAAAAATAGTGCTTTCTTCTGTAGTGGGGTGAAGGCAGTAAGAAAACCCATTTTTTTGGACCAAGCAGTCTTGCGTAATAACAAGTACACATCTTTTATCTGAGACTTGCTAAATCTCTGCTAAGGCCTTTCACAGTCTAATACAAATATTTAAATAACCACAACTAGCAAAATAGTATGAAGTATATATTGTTTGCTGGAAATGTAACAGAAAAGCAACACTGGGTGCACTCACTACAAAGGGCTCTGGATCATGGACTTTTTGTTTTCTGAAGAAGCAAACTTATTGATTTAAAGTTTCTGAGGGCCAAATTTTTCCATAGTGCTCAGCATCCAGAATCACAAGAAGCTTCAACTGTTCTCTTTTATGTACGTGCACTACCTTTGCTTAGACACCGAAAGAAGGTATTTTGTTTTCAAACTATATCTGATGGTGACCTTTGACAACCTGGCTTTTTTTGGGTTCCTGTGTGGGAGCTGAGCGCTTACAAACATCAAACTCCAAGTATGAGCACAATCTGTATCCCAGCTCACCCAGATGATGATAGAGTTTATGCACAAGCACTTGTAGTACCCCAGCCATCCCTCATGGCAGGGATCTATTGGAATGGGCCCTTCCTGAGGAGGGAAGGGGCTTATGAGTTTCCTAGACTGGCAAAGGTCTTTAAAAAATAATGCAATATAAGGGCATAAATAAATATGTAAATTTGCTGATCTACCACTTATTTTGTATACCACACTGGTCTACCAAGCTGGTACACTGTTATCGGGTAAGTCTGTGGTACTGGAACAGCAAGAAAAGAAGGCTTTCTGTTGTGTAGACTGGGATTTATATTTTTATTTATTCAGTTCTACCCTGAAGCTTACACAAAAAAGAAGACTAAAAATGGAATGCCACTGATTGGTTTTAACTTGTGCACATTAAATGTCACAGAAGATAATAACTAGTTCAGGAGAAGATATCCTACCATGCAGAAGCTTATTGCTAGCACTGTTTTGAAGCCTGTGTTTGCTTTCTGTAAAATCCAACAGAATGAGGCAATAGGAACAGCCTTGATCGTTGTAATTCTGAAATAAAATACAGACCTGTGTGATTGCAACGCAGCAGATAAGTACCTTGATAGTCGCTAAGCAAAGCCTGAGTAACATTTTGGCATAGTGTTAGGTTCAGTTACATCACTGCTAAAACTTATAAGCTCGAATCAGAATTGATTTCAGCTTCATTAACTGACTGGTATTAATGTAAATATCACAGTCATTTTTGCCTTTGAGAAGGAGATTTAAAAAAAAAAAGCAAACCTGGCATTTCTCATCTCACCAAGCACTTTAAAAAAAGTCACTGTAGCTTAATGAGGTAGGTTGTTTTTTCTGGTTTTTAACTCCATCAGCTGTGGAACACATGGACCTCAGCTACTCATTCAAAAAATTTCAAACCCTTTTACCATACTGTGATCTCTTTACTTTGGAAAAGAGCAGTGCAAGGCTTTCCAGGTTTAGCTTCCAGGCATAAACGATCTCAGCTGGCTGAACCTATTCAGGAGCATTTAGCATCCATTCCAAGAGAAAAATTATATTGGACCCAGTAGAAGTAGTGTCTGAAAACCATTTCATTTCATTGATTGCTGCTTTTCATCTTAGCACTATCTTTTGATCATTACCTGAGGTCTTCATCCAACCAGTTTTTGGCTTGGTAACCAGCAGATGAAGTTGGCAGGCTGTCGAGATTGCTGTTTATGAGGCAGACAATACAATCATGTACCAAGCAAGAATGAGTGTACAGTGTTGCTTCAGCTGTACGTAACTAAAGACTTTTAAAGGAACTCTGACAGCAGTGGTTGATGGATTTTAGTTTGCACAAAAATGAGGTGGAGAGAGAGGGCATGAATGTGTTTTGTAGATTAAATATTCAACTAACAAACACACAAAGAGGAAACTGGGACATCAAGTTCTCCCAGAGACCTCCTATGTACTGTACTCCTAGGCACTTCCCTGCCTACGTGGATTATGTGGATTCCTCAAGCTTCCTAAGGATAAAAGCCAAAAAGTAATGTAACAGGTGATGTCTTGCTGCATATTTTATCTACTGGCATAGAACCATTACTCCATTATTCAGAAAAAGGGTGACACAGACCAAAAACAAATTAAAAGCAAAGAAGAAAGCACTATTAATCATAATGAAGAAAAATGAAATGGCATATGACCCAATTTCTACCAAAAAAAAAAAAAATCCCTGCAGATACACAAACCACTATATTAAATATTTGCCATATAATTAAATGAGCTTCTCTCAACTTGCCTACCTTACTGCTTACTTAAAGCCATTAAGCCATTTACATTTTTTTCTGGTCTGCACATACTTACCCAGAATATGAGAAGGGACTACTCGGTACATGTAGTCTAGTAGTTCCTAGACAATCAAGTTGAAAACTGCTAGAGCATTAACTATATGAAGAGGAGCCACAGCTGGAAATCAGTAGATCATACACAAGGGGAACTACATGGGCAAACACATACACAGCTAAACATAATAGGAACTAGGAGACAAACACGTTTGAAAAAAAGGGAGAAGTGTTTTTCTAAATTTGCTAATTAGAGGTAGAAATATTTCCTTACAAACCGTAATCAAGTCAGATAAAATGTAAAGTCATACATCTCTGCTGAATCACTGTCAATGCTGTGCTATCAGATACAGCTGGGTGAAGTTACTGAAGAACCATCAGGATCAATTAGACATGGGGTTTCCTTATTCTGGCAGCCTTGGTCCGGTGCTGTCTTCTTCAGGCCTTTCTGTTGCTTCAAGGGGAACTGAAGGAAGCACAAGAATTTTGCTGCCTGGGAACAAAATCTCGTTGTTAAGCGGTGTACTGCAGCTCTGCCTCTCTGCATAGGGTTTCTCTAGATCAGTCATCACCACAGTGGTCAAATGCCAAATCAGACAAATTAAGTCAGTATGGGGCTAACCAGCCTTCAGAGTTGATAGGACACTTCATCCTTCCCATCTTGCTGCAAGTGTTGCTTATTGAGTTTACTGCAAGTGTTGCTTATTGAGCTTACTGCAGCCAATGATTTACTTGTAAAGTGGTGTGAGCAGCACAGTGAACGTGAGGAACAGAGCAGTTGTTGTTGTTGTGGTTACCTCAAAGTGTGAGAAAGTTTATCACAAAGGGCTAAAACTTCCCAGTCTTCCAGGGCAGCAGCAGCTCTTAGAATCTGGCCTCTCACCTACAGGTACCTCAGATTCCCCTCCACAAATGCACATTTTACTTCAGTTTACATGATCTACAAGGTTTGTAGGCAAAAATCTTTGCTACCATACTGGTTTGCAAGATAGATGGTACCTTACTATTCATATGCAGAAAGCAAAGCCCGCTGCCTGCTGCCTGCTGTCCTTCGAGAGCGTGACTTTATTTCGCAGCAGTGACGTAATGTTTCTTCTGGAGTGCCACTGACTGAATTTTTTTTAAAGTGTATATTTTTAAATGAAATTATTTGACTTGCAGTTTGCGATGAGGTAAGGCAGACATACAAATGATATTTTAGTCAAACGCACGGCTCCCAAAGTATTATTTATACTAAGCTTTGAGACACGCTTTTTCCTTAGGGAGCCAAGCTGTTACATATTTTCTTCTTAATCTACTCGGTACTCAAATTTCCCTGCCAGCTGGAATTAAATATTAGAGATTTTCATTGTTGTTATAGAGATGAATTATTATAGAGATAATTATTATTGACTATTTCAGCATCTATCCTGTACTTAATCCATTTAACACACACTAAAAGGAGCCCAGACTGCAGTACCAAGAACAAGTCTGTAATTGTTTTAATCTGAAAGATGAGGAAGGTTCGAGGTAAAGAGAATTCAATTAACGAAGGCAAACCTAGATGCAAAAAGATACAGGCTTCTTTTTTGCTTTATATCACCGTAACAAATCCTCTTCTTAGAACATACAGTTTAATTTTAGTGTTTCCAGGGTGTATTGCTAGCAGAGAACATAAACCCACAAGCTCCTGAAGACTTTGCGTCTTCTTACGCCCTCAGGTGGCCTTGTCTCTTGTTTTGTGCCTAAGTCCTGCCTTCATGACCCCCATGGCTGCCCAGGACCACTTCCAGAGACCTGCGTGCTGACCCAGAGGGAGCGTTTGCCAAGGCTGGCTTCATGGATGGTAGGAAGCAATGCCAAGTGCATAAGTTTTAAAAAAAAGGAAGACTTCCTTCTCCATGCCAACAACAAAGCCAAGAGTGTGTGGGAGCTCTGCAGTCCTGCTTGCTCTGTCAGGAGCTGCACCTGGTCTCTGGCAGGGATGTGGCCATCACGCCTCTAGTCATGACCAATTGCACTTAAAACGGAGCAGGCCCCACCACACACATGCACAGCAGGACTCTGTGCGAGCCTCTGAGGCTACCAAACCAACTGGATAGCTGAAGTTGGGCGAGACGAATTCCACTCTGATATTTCAGAGCTGAAATAAGAGCAACAGTCTGAACAGACACTGAAGACTTGGTTTGTTCTGTTCCGGTTTGTTTCCAATTACAATATCAATTAGATATTTTTTTAAAGCCTTAGCTTTTTTTAAAAAGGCATTTTCCATGCAAAAAAAATTATCAATGTAGGAAATTTTAACTCCAGTTCACACATCTCTATAGGAATTCCAGCATTCTTACAGTATCAGCAGAGCATTAAACCTGATTTTTCATGCCCTGTAAATCGAGGAAACTATGAGAATCTCACTGTAAACAGAAATCAAGTTTATGTCCTGTACCATCTTGAACTTTGTGCATGTATGCATACAGATGTATATGTATTAACACAGAGAAGATCAGGACATGTTGGACTAAAATCAGCAGGACACCCTTTTTTTTTGGCAGGTGTAAATCTGGACTGTGTGAAGAAACCCTATGTGACAAGGGGCTATAAAGTCAGTCTCCAAAAGGGGATAATCTTGAGTCAATGCTGGGACTCCTTTCCTGCCCTTGCTTAGATGAATGTCTTAGATGAATGCTCATAATCCCATCCTCTGACAAGTTCTTCCCAAGAAAGAGATGTTGCTATTCTAGTCTTATGACTCATGCCTGCCGTGCCCTGCTCAGGCCAGAAAGAAATAAAAGACCTGATCTATAGTCCATTGACTTCAATGGACCTTGATCCAGGGGCATAAATTTCATGTTTCTATGTGACAATTTAAACACTAACTTGTTAAGGCAGGCTCTAACGCAGTGACACTGCCTTACAGTAAAAAAGTTTTTCTTCCTTTATAAGACAGACACTAAGAAAAAATGGGGAAGAGATTCAGACTTCCTTTTGTTCCAAATGTTTGTGGATATAAAATACAGCAATGAGCTCTCTTGTAACACACTATCAAAGTAATTATTAATTAATTAAAAATGAAGCAATGTGATTTTTTTTTCCCTAGCCTGATGGCAACAAGCCATATAAATTATAAAATAGACCCACGTACAGGAAATCAAATCAGGAAACCATCAGAGCTCACAGTAAAATATGCCCATTAAGATAATGTACCTAAATGAGCTACATCGCAGCATTCTATTGCACCCCTATGCTTCAATATAGCTACTTCTGCATACATTTTAGTTCACTGGTGCCAAAAAGGAAAATCACCTTTAAGAAATCGCCATTGTCCTCTCATTGCCTCTTCCTTTGTCTCTCATTTTCTTAACTCTGCCAGTTCACTCTCGCATTTTTGGTACCTCATCCATTCATCTCTTTGCTTCCTCAGACTTTTAATGTCACTTCCAGCCGAGACAGCTGAATACTCCACTGCTTTTAGCAGCTGGGCATTTTTGTATTGAGCCTGGGATTTCTTCATATTTCAAGCTTCTTGCTCTGCGCTGACTGATACAAGGCACACACATATTTTCAGGACCCTACAGTCATGGCACACAAAATATTAATTCAGACTTGACACAAGAAGTCCATGGCCATGGAATTTATTTTGTGCTAATAGTATGTTTTAATCAAAGGGCTAGACTCTCAGCTGGGAGTTTGAATCAGTCATGGAAATGCATGACCCACCCAACATCTTTGCACTCATTTACTTTGTATTCAAATGAAAAAAGTAATAAAGTTTAAAATTTTGACCACTTCATTTATTGTGCATTTTTTCCAAAGCTGAATTGTGCAAATCCTTACATGGCATGTTGGATGTGGACAGTACCCATGTCATTTCAGGATAAGACAGCGATGTAAAGCACGCCAAAGAGTAAGATTGTTCAGGCTTGGAAATGCTAGTAAACTCTACTTACTATGTTAACGTTGTAAAATGAAAGATGTCCCTCTGCCCCACGCTGTTTGAGCTGTGAGTATATTTTCAGAAATATAACCATACTCTAATTCAATTTAGGAGAATGATGACAGAGAAAACCCATGAGAAGTTTCCTCCCGCCTCCCCCTGCCATGTCCAAAGTATTGCTGTAAGCACAAGAAAAACAAAGCCCTGAGTGTCTAGCTTGCACAACACTTAATCAGATCCAGTCATCACTGCAACAGCAGTCATGGTTAGAGCTGAACCTGCATCCTTAGCTAACCTTCCAATGGTAGCAAAGTCTATAATGAGTACATAGGCAGGTTTTGCGTTGTATGTTACAAATACACGAGCACAAATATGGCATAAAGCTGACTGTTTCTATGAGGATTTGGTTTGAAAGCAAGACCCCTACAGAAGGCGTGTTAGGAAGGAACCCTGAGAAAACACTGAAGAGCCACAGTCTTCCCTCTGCCAAAAAAGCTGTTAAGAAATACTGCCTCAAAATCAAAAATTGTGCTGAATGGGCAAAGGAGTGGTCAAAAAAAGCACAGCTGACGCAGGGAACATCCTCCACCCCTCTCGATGCTCACACACTCACGCAAACATATGCAGACTGCTCGCTCTTGCAAGAGTTATGGATGCCTCACTAGAAATGTCAAGCAAAGTTCCTCATGGTCACCCTGTCTGCTCTCCGTGCTGACAGACTGCACAAGTTCAGAAAGGTGTCAGAAAGGTGTCATTTACCCCTCTGTACCACGATGAGCAGTTAAAACAATTACTCTTTTTACTTAGTGGATTTAAAACCCTTGGCAACTTCAGTGTGATTTTGGTATGATGGTATTATTGCCTACACTAGAAAGCAGAAACCGACAAACTGGGCCAACATCTGAACTCCGTATCCCCGAAACCACTGGGAGTTTCGTTTCAGCAAGGAGTTCAGAATTTGGCCCTGATGAAAGCAAACTTTTGCAGCAACATGGACTGGCCTTAGCACCACTAGTCAAACCAGTGATCTTCCACGCAGGTTCTGTTCCTCTCCAGGCCACAGTTTCAGCGCCACTCAAAACTGCACTGAGCGTGAGGACTTTTCATGCACATGCAGCCACCTGCAAAATGGCAACAGAATGGCCTTGGTACCTGGCAAACACGTAGAGATGTTAATTAACAATTAGCAGTTTTAAAATCAACTTTCCTAGGCATTCATTTACTAACTAAGTAGATTATTTAATAAAAGAAAGAAGAGAACTAACCTGAAGAATACTCTTCCTGGGCTTTCTAAAATGTGCTCGTCCCCCTCTTACTAGGGTGGAATGTACTGGTCTCACTTGAGCAACCCAGGAGTAGGAACTGCAGTCCTGCCTGAAACTGGAAAAGACCGTGCTAGGGACAGGGAAAAGTGATGACAGTCTGGGGTCTCTCAAAGCAATCATGGGGGTGTCTGCTTAAGGATACTCTACCCTACACCAGCTGTGAGCCATAAGTTGAACAAAATTCAATTCTGTCTTGAATTTGGATTCAACAACTGAGAGTTTTGCAAAGGGAATAAATCAGGAGACACAGACTTTGGTGGCTGACTGCTGATTATATCAAAATTACATTAGTAATGTAAGTTGATTTGACCTTCTTAGTATCTGAGGCAGCCTTTTGATCACATCAATGTTTCCTGTGTGTTGGGTTTCTTACTTGCCCATACTGTGAGAGTAGCTTCAATCTCTCTGCTCACAACCTTGATCAAATGTTTATTTTGTAATATACAGAACATTAACATTATCAAAGGACATGACAGAAATGCACTTCAAATGGAAATTATGTTGCTTACCACACAATGAAATCTTTTGTGTAGTTCAAACTGAAAGAAAAGCATGCAGAATGAAGAAATGTTGAAATGTCATCTTGGTTTGACTCCAGATGGTGATAGGAGATCCCTGCTGTACGACCTGCTACTCTTACACCACCTTTTCTATAAATGCCACTCGAGAATGATTCTCAAAAGGTAAAAACAGCAGGAGATACAAGAACTGGTTTGCTAAAATAGGCCTGTCTGCTTCATCTCACAGAGAAAACTAGCTGTGACGGCAAGGTCTATTCATCAGATTATACCTTTGTGCAAGAGATGCAATTCGCTAGACATTTTTGTATTTTATTTAAATGTAAGCATACAAATGGCCAGCCTCCATATTACACTTTACTTAAGGTTTAGATCCAATCTTCTCTCACAATTCATATTAAGCCACCACTGGATAAAATGCATCTCAACCCTGACGCAGGACCCAAAGCCCCACAGACACCCTCTGTCAAACATGTGCTCTACCTGCTAAGCTACGTAAATCATGTTACGCACAGCTACACAGCAGCTGAGATCAGCAGTCAGAGTGGAGAGTGCCTCAAGCAACGTGGCCTACAGCTTTGCGAGTACAGCAGTCCTCTGAGAGATGTGGATGCATGTTTACACTCTGACAGGGAACTGAGCTGTGGGAAAGTGTTTTGCTCTTTCACTTTGGCTGTTACACAAAAGTTTTTGGCATATAGAAGTATTCTACAATGCCTATAGCTATACAAGCTATTATAGAAAAGTTATTGACATAGAGAAATACAGGCTATTACAGAGAAGTTATTGGCATTGTCCCTGTCCCTTGTAAAAGGCAGTGTCCACAGAAGCATTTGGGGAGGGAAGGCAGAATTATTCCCTTGCGTGGAATCAGCATACTGCTCCCAAATGAGGACAACTGGCAGTCTTCGGTGTACAGTCGTCAGCCTCTTGACACCAGCTGTACTTCGGGAGATGGGAAGTGCTCCTTTCAGTTCACAAATGTCAGCCTAGAAGGTGGCAGGTGCAGTACCCATCACCAGAGAAGAAAGCAAGCACAGCACTTTTTAAGTTTCATGCCTTAACTCGCAGAATCGCAGAATCACTGAGGTGGGAAGGTACGTCTGGAGATCGCCCAGTCCAACCTCCCTCTGCTCAAAGCAGGGTCAACTAAAGTAGGCTGCTCAGGGTTGTGTCCAGCTGGGTTTTGAACGTGCCCTAGAATGCAGGTGCTTTCTGGGCAACCTGTTCCAGTCTTCAACCACCCGCACAGTAGAAAGCATTTTCTTACGTTTAAGTGGAATTTCCTGTGTTTCAGTTTGTGCCCATTGCCTTCTGTGCTTTCAGTGGGCACCACTGAGCAGAGTTTGGCTCTGTCTTCTTTGCTCCCCCCATCTGGGGGGGAGCATTTTTTATCCAGTCCTTTTATCCTCTTTGTAGCCCTTCACTAGACTTGTTCCAGTCCATGACTGTCTTGTACAGGGAAGCCCAGAACTGGACCCACCACTCTAGATGTGTCTCACAAGTGCTGAGCAGAGGGGAGGGATCACCTCCCTCGACCTGCTCATATGCTCTTCTTAATGCAGCCCAGGATGCCATTGGCCACCTTTGCTGCAAGGGCTCATGTCCAGCTTGTAGTCCACCAGGGCACTCCGGTGCTTTCCATCCAGCTGGCCCCCAGCCTGTGCCGGTGTATTTCTCTCTGTTGAACTTCATGGGGTTTCTGTCAACCCATATCCCAGCTTGTCGAGGTCCCTCTGAATGGCAGCACAATCAACCGATTCCAGTACGGTGAAATGTTCTAGCCTGCTGCTGTGGCTTTGGCATTTTGCATTACAGGGCACTGTTCCGACATGGGTCAGGCTACAGGCCAGGGAAGGTCTTTTCCTGCTTATTTTCTATTTTTAGTAAACATTTTCTTTCAAGGATAAAAAGTATAATGGCCTTTGTTTCGGTTTTGATACATTGGGGATTTTTACAAGCAACTTCCCTAAACATTAGTGGGAGTTATGTAAATTATATCATGGTATCAAATAGGGATATCCTGTTTGTGACAAGTGACAACTGCCTGTAATTTAACAGTAAAGATTTTGTAGCAGTGTCTACGAGAAAGTAAAGGTCCTAGCACTGCTTCCAGCCTGACCAGAAGCTTTTTTTTATTTGGCTATGCAGAAACTGTTAAGTATGAATGGTCACAATTATTATTTGTCTCTTCCTAATCCAGTTCAAACTTCTGATTTCCAGACTGTTTTGGAAGTCTGTAAATAATTCTTTTTACCTACCCCTCTGTTATCTCTCTTCTGCTGCCCACCTTACTCTCTACACTTTTCCAAATCTTGTCTCGCCTTCCCACTCTTGAATTCATGCTCTCTTTCCTTCTGCTTCTTGTGCTTGAAGAAGTCACCCACTTTCCATCTGCCAACTGCCTTCTTTTCTTTCACGAAAACTCAGATTTCAGGATTTTGTCCTATTTCTTCCTCAGTAATATTTCTGTGGTATCACCGCTTGAAGTGTTACCTCCTTGCAACTGACAGTGTCTTATTTGGCCTTTTCAGAGTCGCATTTGAGTAAGTCATGCCACAATACTGAGAAGCATCCTCTATACTTAATATTCGTATACTATTTAGGCAATAATTTTAATATATTTTGATTAACATAAATACAATTAATCTTGGAACAACATGGACCTATAGGGTATAGCCTATTTGCTGTTCCTGTTCCCCATTTTAACCACCCCAGTGCCAGCAGATTACTTTTCTTCCTACGTGGTTAAGCATTGATTAGTGTAACCAATTTGTCAGGGCTCATGTTTCTTCCTCTGACGTGCTCTTCTGCTGTGGGCGTGCCACCGGGTTGAGGTTCAGCTAAATTCAGCTATGTGAATTCTACTGTGTAGATATCTACAGCAGGACTAATTCTCTACACCCCACTTTTAGGTGCAATTCTTCTGGCCTACATTAGATGTATGTTCTGTTTCAGCATGAGATGAGTTTTGCCCTACAAATGTCTATTTTTTCCAGTGACAACAGAAAATCTAGACAACCAGCTGACTGAACTCATATGAACTCTAAATCCAGACTCTCTCTACATCTCATTTTCTCTACCTATAAAATTCCCTACCGGGCATTTTGTGAGGCTTAATTAGTGGCTTTAGAACTAAGTGATTTAGATTTAATGATTTCAAGATAATTTAGATAAAGTGACGGAGGGAAGATTCAAGCTCTGTGTGCTCTCTGTCTCTTGGAACTATAGTGTGCATATGTACACACGCACATTCATGCATTTATATTGTAAAATGAATTTTAAAAGACAGTTAAGTATCAGATATTTGATAAATACCATTTTTTTCAACTGGAATGTTGCAGCTGGGGCATGGCTTCGTTGTCGTTTTGATTGTTTCTCTAGATGCCTCTTCTCATCAAGCTTGCACGGGTGCACGTTCATCCACTACGTATCCCTGCAAAGGGAGAGAAAAACCACCCATGGGCACAATGCTGAAAGGCTGCACTGGGACACAGTGTCTATCTACACTGAAGTGGTAACTATTTACCTGTGAGAAACAGACAGGAGTGACTGCAAGGCCAGACAGGCTGGACTTTGTGAGAGACGCAGAATTTTTGCTTCGAAATACAAATTCACTTTCTCCCAGTATGCACGACAGGTGTACTGGGTTAGACGATGGGCCGCCCTCCCTGGCCTGGGCTGCGGGATGGCCGGAGCAGCTGGAGCAGCTGGAGCGTGTGCCATCCCGGGGGCGCTTTCTACACCCAGCCGCAGCATCGGCTGCCCCCTCCCCACTGCTCCCTGCCCCGCATCGCAAGCATGACCCTGGCAGGAGGGCACGGCAGGCACCAACCTGTGCTGCAAATGGACAGACGGGTAAAGCAAAAGGCAGGGTGAAGCAGGATTTGGATGAACCTGGTTGAGACGTGACGTGTCAGACACCACGGCTTTGATTCTGCCTCAGGGATTAAAGCCCTTCTTGCAAGAAAAGCAAAACGGCCAAGGCAACGCAACACTTGGTAATGCAGAATGGTGGGGTCCCTGGAAGGAAACTGTTTTCCATAATAAAGCGTACTCCTTTGTTTCGAAGGTCTAGATTTCATTCAAACATAAATCTATATAAATTTAAGAGGCCTTAAGAGGCACAAAGAAGAAACTCAAAAATTTTGGAGAAAAAGCAAAAAAAAACCCCAGTGAATAGTGAAAGCAAGTAGCTCCCCATATAGAATGACACAGATGGAAAAAATCATCACAAAGAGTGTTTTAACAGGAACTCCTGTGTTTGTCCTATTTATGACTGGGACAAAATTACATAATCTACACAAGTGTCCTACTTGGCAATTTCTGACCTAAAATGATAGTACAAGGACAAAAGAGACAGCAGTGCCTTGGGTCATTTCTAACACACCAGGCTGGCCACTGTGAATAGTAGCTGCAAACAACGTTTGTAGGTTCCAGCCTTGAAATTTCATTCACAGTGTGAGTTTTTCCAAGCATGTGGGAAAATGATGAGCTTAAACCAAATTATACCATTTGTAAAAATTCCCTTAACGTCTTTGTGTATAAATACACGTAGGCTGTTACGTGGATAGACTTTTAATATTTATTTACATGGATAATTTTTTGGATATTTATTTCTAATAGGACAGAAAAAGAAAATTGGCCCAACTTTGAAACATGCAGCCCAACCATAACTCCTCTTGATTTCTGCTCAGCTACTACTGATAAAACCTGTGACTTGTTGCAGTGTCAGTAAGAGTAAGGCCTAGATTTTATTTCTTGGCTGAAGTCACCTGAGTTAAAATGGAATAACAAAGAGCAACATCTGCAGAAATTTGTTTCTAGCTCATCTAGTGGCCATTGCAGCATGCATCTTAAGAAAAAAACAACAGGCTTTTTTAATCAGGAAATCTCAAAAAAGTGTTTCTGGTATTATTTATTTTACTGCCTACATCAGTCTCCTCAGTCCTTTAATCCACTTTGTTGCTCCTCACTTGATATCCTCCAATTTGCTAGCATTTTTGATGTAGAGGTGACAAAAGTGAACAAGGTCTTCTCAGCTGTATCCTAGAAGTGACTTATACTTTTAGCTCTCTGCTTCTGGAGAGGGAACTCGGCCCTGCATCCTGCTGGATTATTCAGCAATTTGGCAAAAGGATGACCTCTATACAACAGTGCATTTTTAAGTCTGGGAAACAGAAAAAGCTGCTCAGGCTACGAGCAAAGAACATAATCTGGTATTGATCTTGCAACACCTTGATCTTTAAGCAAAGATGACTTTAGCAAGCAATCTGAGCTAACTCAGAGACACCTGAACACAAGATGGGGAGAGTGGGGAACACTACGACCTGGACCTCAGTTTGCCCAGTGACAGAAGGAAGATAACACTAATTTCATTTGGTTGTAATGGGAATTAATTAATTAAAATTGTTAAAGATAACTCAAGATAAAAGTCACTATCGCAGTGACAAAACATAGCTGTTCTTTTCAGAATAGCTACATGAGAAGACCAGATATATTTTTAATTTTTGTAGTCAACCCAGAAGAGGTTCACAGCGGCTCTATTTTTCCCAAACAGTCCAAGTCCAAACTGTGTGATTCAGCACTTGGAAACATACTTTTTCCCCATCTTCATGTCTTTGTTGTGCCCTAACAGCAAATGTAACTGAGGCAAAATTTAACATACCATATTGCTAATTTGATTTGTATGAAGATATTTGATCTTAGTTCTGAAAACAAATACAAACTTGGGAGAGCTTATGAATAACTAAAATAAACAACTTCAAATAGCACATACAGAATTCACCAAGAAAGAACAAATTGCTGAAAACAGCAGAGTGAATTACTAGATTAATATTTTCCATTGCAAAAGTTCTAGCATGAAATAGATGCAGCAGTATGATATTATCCACCCACTAGAGCTGAAGCATCCCTCCTATGCCCAGTCTTGCTGAATGCTAAGTTAAAAACTTTCTGCTGCAGGAAGCCAATGCAGAGGAACGGTACAGCGATGGAGTCCCTCCAAATCAGTAAAGAAATCACACCTTACTGATTTATGAGCCTCCAGCGTTCATGTGCTTTATTAATTGCTCCACATACAAAGACTGCAAGCGCACACATATTTATCTGCATTTTTTCCTCAAACAATAAAGGAAGGGTGTATGGCAGTTCTGTATTACCAGTGTCTATTTAAATCACCTTCTTTCATCCTAAGATAGCAAACCTAATCTCTACCACAATGGCCTAGGTAATAGAGCAGGGCTGTACATCAGAGGTGGCTCTTGCTTTATTTGGCCTGCCTGGTTTTGGACAGGAAGATCAGAGACGCTCCGGGTGTGCATCACATGCCAGTTTGCTGAGGACAGGAGACTTTGATCACTTGTGATGCTGACCCCACACAAGATGCTTTAGTTCCCCAATTATCACAAAATATTTGTCCCAGCACTAGTGAAAAGCTACTAGATTCCATCCGTGCCACTTTATGAATAATTTTTTGATTCTCAGCTGTGCTGCACATTATGACCAGGAACAAATACCCACAAATAACAGGAAGCTCCAGTAACAGCCATTGCAAGCATTTTTCAACATCCGCTCTGCAACGTTCCCTTAGTCAGACAGGGGGAAAAGTTGGTCTTATCACTGGGTCACAGTGAAGGACGCAGATTTAATTCTATTCTGTTTCTATGCTGAGTCCTTGGGAAAAACTAATAGGGATAAAGAGACCAGAGTCTGCCGAGCACCATACAGCAATATAAGAACATGTACATGGAAAGCATTTTATGCAGTTAATCAATATCAGGCAGTACTGGAAGAAGTCCTACAGAGACAGAAAGCCTCTTGAAATAGAAATAAAGTGTCCTTCTTAAAGCAGCATCTCATTCAGGTAACAGGGCACACTCCGACTTGTTGGTAAAAACTTGCTGTTTACTTGTTGGTAAACTACATAAAGTAAAGGAAGTATGTGTTCATAGTCAGCAACTAAGCAGTACCATCAAGATGAAAAACATTTATGGCAAAACTTCTTGTTCAAAATACTGGAAGCATTGGACATATAATGTTAAATTCCAACATTGACCACATTATGTACTGTCTTAGGTAAGCACACTTCTTTTACGATCATGCTTATTTTGCCTTGCATGGACAACATCTGAAAACTGAAGATCCTGGATTCAGAATAGAATATGAAGCTGTTAACATTATGTTGTGCTTAGCTTTAGTGAATGTAATTTCTGGACTCCTGCTTGTTTCCTGTTGGTGCTTAATTCCTTTCCGATAAGCAAAAAAGCTGGTCACGCATAAAAAAATTGCCCTAGTACAGGTTCCTTTAAATCAGAAATACCTTTCCTTTTGATCAGAAATGCTTAGGTTTAGTTACTTTCCCCGGGAAAAATAAGATTTTTTTAAAAAATAAATAGAAACATGTAAAATCATGACCTTATGTGAAATATAGAATTTTAAAAAGGCTTAGATGTCTCAAAAGAGTAGTGCTCATTTTCTAGCACAAAGGTGAGAACTATGGATATTTGAAAGCATTTGAAAGAAAGACAAAGAATAATTCATTGTACACAAAGCGATGTTCAACCCATCATAACCCTTACATTAACACAGCCCACTAATTATTTTGGGCTAGATCTCTAAGCAAAATCAGCCTCATCTGTTGAAGCCTGATCTACAAGAGATGGTGACAGTCCATCTTAAACTTCTTTTGTTTTCTCAACATCTACTGGGCTGTTCTATGAACACGTTCACATGAATTAGTCTCCTACCATGTTTAGTGGTGTCTTTTACTTCAGTTGTGGGGGAAAAAAAGCAGATGTCTAGGGCACTAGATAGGCTAGAGGACCTTTGGAAAAAAAATCCATTATTTGAGTCACTCGAGTCAAAGTCTCACAAAGAGAGATGCACATAGCTATGGGACCAGTTTGGCTAATCAAAACACTAAAAAATGCCTATAGATGTGGAATAGGAAAGATATCCATCACTGTGAATATGTTTCACGCACTGGAAAAATAGAGGTGTCCGTACCACACTGATACAGTTAAACTCACATGAAGTAGCTTTGTGTGAGCCAATTTGCCTGCTGTGCTTAGGGAATTCTGCCATAAAAAAAAAGATCTGCTTTGTGATGACAGCAACTAGCTAAAATCAGTGATATACGCAGCATATTGTGTCTGACACAAGATGAAAGAGACTCCCACTAAATCAGAGAGCTCTGGGTTGGTGACACCGCACATCAAGGTTCTCACTCTGCATGTTGGGGTCATTCATATCAGCAGGAATTAAATTCAGGTAGCTGGCAAATGCTGAATTTACACTGCTCTAAAGCAGAAAATCTAATCTAGTGCAGGTCATTCTTGTATAACTGTTTTCTATGAGTGGAACAAAGAACATGCCTTCTCCTGTAAGTGGCAACACAGCTGCAAATGACTGCCAGCTTAACCTCATAAACAAAAGCAGCCTGTCACATCTTTTTGTTTTATTGCTGCCCAAAATAGGCAAGCTAAAATTCTCTCTATATAGTTCCCATCTATTTCTCATTAGACAGAAAGTGAAGACCTATTCTCAGATTTCCTCCGGTGCATCTTTATTTATAACATAGAGATTAATTTTACAGGACATTTCCCAGTTATAGTTATTTTTCTTGATCCTTTAATTAGGCATCTGTGGGTTGAATGTCCTGTGCTTGACATTGTGAACACACCAGCTACTAAACCCCTGAGCCTCAAGTTTCTTTTCCAACTGTTTAAGATACTTTAGAAATCAAGCTAGGTGTACCATTTTTTTTGTACAGCCATGTTTTATTTAACTTTTTAATTTATCTGATGGAAAAAAATCAATGGTCTAATAATAGATGTTCCACATTTCATACTGTGACTCAGGACTCATTGAAAGATGTTATATATCATGAACCTCCTCAGTAGCTTTTTCTTTCACTAAAATGCAGTGGAATAATTCATGATATTTGTGGTCAGCATTTACTATTTAGCATTTTGATTAATTTTCTCCCTCTTTTGTGTAGAGAAATAAGTTTACACAGAAATGCTGTGAGTTTCTCATTTTAACTCTTGCCTGTAGCACACCGTTTCAAATACCTCAGCTTCCGTTTTCCATTGTTCTAAAAGCAGCAAGGAAATTTGCTGAAATAATGAAGGAACAATTCGGAAAGTGATATTTGCAATATTTAGAGCATAAAAGCAAAATGTTGGTAATAAAGAACTGATTCAGAAGGTCACATAAGTGGAGTCCAATATAATGTGTATGTTTTCCCTAACAACTCACTCTTCACTGAAGGGTCAAACAAAAAAGGAGCTACTTCCTTCATACAGTACGTCAGGAGACATAGGCAGTTCCATAACCTTGTCAGCATTACGTCTTTCTATTACAGTTCAATACGCACATTGCACAGTTTTTCAATTCCACAACTATATTGTAAGAAATCCACTACATCAAGCCTGATTTTCATGAAGTGTTAGCTAATTATTTTGTATCTTAGCATTACAATAATTCAGCTAAGGATATTTTGAAAGCATCTCTATTTGGGAATTCCCCATTAAAATCAAATTCTGAAACATCTTGTGCTCCCAGTGGGCCAAGATGTTCTGCTGCATAATTACAGCAAACCGCCACCTGCATAGAGACCAGGCTTCACAACCCCACACGCTTGCTGGGAATCTACAGCCAAAATAGCGTAAGAGATTAGACAGCTACTGTTCGGTGGATGGGAAGGGAAGCCTGGCAAGTGGTGTCCATATATTTTATACGACCTACTGCCAACTTCGAGATCTGCATAGATGACCCAACGGGAGGAAAAGAGGGGCTGGAGGCTCGCCTGCAGCCCAAGGGAGCTGGGAGCCTTTCCAGGAGCCTCCATTACAGAAGGCTTCTGCGGGGTGCCAGGCGATGCGCCAGGCTTTCTGGGGTATGCGCACACACCTGGGTGCACTTCCGTGATGCACCTGTGCAGCAAAAGGCTTTTCTGGGAAGCGATCCGATGGGTCTGCTTCAGAGCTGGTCGTTTGCCTGGGAGCCCGTCGGTGAGTCAGGTGTGAGCCGGGAAGCCGTGGTCAGGGCTGCACTCAGGGCCCAGGTGGGATGTGCGGACGGACGGCATCAAGTCTGCACCGACTCCGCTGAGATGCTGCATGGCTTTGGGGCTGCTCTGGTGGGTCCTGGGCTGATGGGGGGTTCTGGCTAAGTTTTATACTGCCAGCAGCAGAAAAGTAAAGTTAGTATCTGCATCCTGCACCAGCTACCAGAGTACTGTGAGGACTGGGTCCCAAAAAACAAGCAGCTGAGGTTTGATGTGAAGGCGGTAGGTGTGGGGACAGGCTTCAGAATTTGGGTGACCAAGGCCTCCAGCCTAGGGCTACAGCCAGGACAGGCAGCGTCCCCCAGGTCTGGAGGGGAGGTGAAGTTAAGTTTCACAGCACTAGCTATAAATTTACACTGAAAAAGATCGTAGATGCAGGTTTAGAACAGGTAGCTTTGCAGCTCAGTAAAAATGCTGTTGCTGTTTCTTGTAAGAGGCCACAGCCTTTGTGCCAAGGCAGCACCACTGGCCTCAGGACCCATCAGGCTTTCTCTGGATTTGTCTTGGCCTGCCTAGAGATCTGGTTTTGCAAGTGACAGCAATTATCTAATGACCGGGTGACTATTGCCTATTTTGCTTTTGCATAATTTTGTATAATTGCATGGTTTAACAATGTTACATGTGTTTTTGTAACTAGTAGGGCAGCAATGACAAGTACAGGTACTATGGGCAGAATGAACTCTGACCTTACAATAACATGCTATACAGAGAAGTGAAGGCGTGGGAAGATAGCAGAGGCCTTGAAAGCACAGGCACAGGATGATATGGGAGGCCCCGGCGCTACAAACAACTCTCCAGTGGTCACTTACCCAAATGCAGCCTTGAAAGACGGGTAAAAACAGTCTTAGGGCTAGCAAAGAGAACAAAAACACAACAGGCTTAGGTAAAACACACCACAGATAGTAGAACTGGATCGAACGTCGACTTTGCAGACCAGTGAAGGAGTGTGTTAACAAAGATACGAAAGTGACCCCAAGCAGATCACACAGTGAGAAGGAAAAAAACCCACCCATATCGACATCCTGCTCCTCCTGGTAAAGGACTCACTATGCCAGCCGCTCCCAGACTGAGCCACTGAGCATTGAGGACCCACAGGGGCAGTGGAAGGTTAAACGTAACACCAGAGAAATGGGTGCTACCAGAAAGTTTGCATATCTATTATTGTAACTATATGTGATTTGAACTATAAGTCCTGGTGTTATTCTAAATGGACTAAAAGTTTTAAGACTTTGGCCTCCGTGGACATTTTATCTACGCTTAGGTTTACAGCTGTTGCTGGTCTACGGTTAATAGTGAAGTTTGTTCAAATGAGATGAACTAGATTTATGTTCGGGTCCTACAAAGACAGGCAGCCGGGGTTTGTGGGATGATGCATTAGACATCAGATGTGCTTTTATCTTCAAGACTTTGAATGCAGGTTATTGGAGGGATTTGTGTACAGCTGTACTATAGAATCTATCATGCCGTTTAATTTATTCTCTTTACTAAATTCACAGCAACCTCTGAAAAAGCAAACCTGTTAAAAAGCTGTTACATTTTTATAATCATACACTCATTGGCTTGGCAGGACAAGATGACCAGCAGCTAAAACCATCTTGGCGAAAGTTTGTCCATAGAACCATCTCTAAAACATATCTTTTTATAACCCATTTTTTCCAGTTTGTGTCACTTTTTCCAAACATTTATGTCTTTGTGCCCCACGTTCTATTCACTTATTTATCATTTTTACATCGGTGACATTGCTATTGCTTTTACAGTTTACCTTACAGGTGTCCTATCAAAATTCCCAGCACCAAAGCAGTCCTGGGAGCTACTCTGTGCATGTTCAAATCTCATATGTGGTCACATTTTGTTGCCAGTTGCTAGTGAGCAAGAAGGTGCATTACTTATCCTGGTAAAAAGCAAGGTGTCTAGAAAGGGCTTGCGCTAGGAAAGCTAGGCTGATTTTAAGCTGGGGATTTACAGAGGAAGCTGGTTTATGGCTAGATTCCCATCAGCATAGACTGCCTATGGGTGAGGTTAAAAGGGGCCAGGAAGCTTGGTTTTGTGGTGTACAGAGCAGTGACTATGCGGTTATTTCTAAACCTAAATCTGGCGGGAGCCACCTTTACTGTGGCACTGATTCCATCATGCACACTGTGCTTTTTAATCCATCAAATGTGATTGCTTCTCTCATACCAAACTTCAAACAGTTCCAAGAGGCTACAATGGCTTTAAAAGGAAGCTGCTCAGCTGAAATTGCCGCAGATATATTTTCTTTTCCCTGAAATTATGTAACTTACACACTAAGGTGGGAAATAATCAGCCCTGCATCAGTAAATGCTTAAGATCAGCTTTCAATGGCCTATCTATGATTCTATGATTCTATGATTCTATCAGGGCTAAAAAAGGGACATTTCAGTAGAAGGTGGACATTTCAGCAGGAGGAGGACATTTTATCCATCCCAATGGAGCATGCAATACCTGTGCATAGATCTGACAGACCGCGATACACCAGTACTTCAGGTTAGGCTACTCTCTGCATGCCTGCTGCTGAGTTTGCCTGTTCTGCCCCAGGCAGCAAGCAATGCCCTCTAGCTTCCCCCCATTACAAGGTGCAAACCCCTTTACTTTGAATAGGCTTTAGCACCACACACGGCACCTGCTTTGTCCCTCTGGTGCTCCGCAGCCACGGTTGCCCTCTTCCTTCCCCCTGCCAGCTGAGTCCATGCCCCTTTCCCTGCTGCCCCCGCTCGCTCTCCTCACAGTCCCACCAGCTCCGCTCACCCCTCTTGGCCTCAGGCTCCCTCCTTTGGACATCCAGCCCAGCACAGGCTCCTGTCGCCACAACCATTTCTGCTTCCTCGACCCTCATAGTTGTGCCATCTCATCTCACAGACTTATTCCCTTTCTTCTCTCTTCTCTTCTTTCTGGAGCTTCCACTGTATCTCTGACAGGTCACAGTCACTCCCGTCACTTCTTGGCTTTTACAGATACAGTGGATGTCTCTGTATCAGGTGCTACCTCTCTTTCTGAGGGATCTCCATCTCCAAGGCTTCCCAAACCGGTGTCAGGCTCTGAGGGCACCACCAGACCTTGCTGTCCCAGCCCAGTCCCCTGGGAAGTCCCCCACCCTGCCGAAGGCCCAGGACCCCATGGCAGCCCCAGGGATGCTGCAGCAGGGCTGCTCTCCAGCTCCCCGCAGCCCTGCCCAGCCCGGCCACGAGCCCCACCAAGCCGGGCCCACACACAGGCCCCCGTCCACAGCCCACCCTGTCCCCGGGGAGGTGTCAGGAGCTGCCCTGACAGACCCATGGGGAGCCCCAGGGAGCGGCGCCCTGGCACACAGCTCATTTCAGGTGTGCTCTGAGTGGCACCGCAGCTTTTCCTGCTCTCCATGTTGCCATCAACTCCTGACTACCCAATTCTTCCATACCATCACTCCTTTTCGGTTTTCTTCCAGCTCTTTCCTATTCCTCACACTCCAGCGTCTCCGTCTCCGTCATGCTGACTTTGGCCTAAACCTGCCCACAGTGTCCCCTCTTACGCCAAGAACTCCGGGGATGTGAAGCTGTAGAAGACCGCTACGAACTGGTTTTGTCTCGACATTGCCATTGTCGCCTCTTCCTGGCCTCCGAAAAAAACGCCACAACGACCTGCAGGAAAGCGCGTGCGCGCAGAGTAGCGCGCGGACTGGCAAGAGCGGACTTGTCTAAGCGGGCAGCACGTGTGGCACGAACTGCACGTACGCAGACACGCTCTGCGCATGCACAAATGCCCCCATAAAAGGGCAGCACATGCTCCTGGGAGCCCTCTTGCTCTCCTCCTCGACGCCTCGCTGCTGGACCCTGCCCTCGCCGGGGCCTCCACGCCTGCAGAGAGACTGAGCTGACCGGACATGGCTGGGCATCGTCAAATCCGTGGTGGTATCAAACCGATACCTGCCCCCCGCGCTCCTTTCCTCACCCGCTGGGGTTTTTTCGACTTTACTCCTTTCTTTCTTTCTCGTGTCCTCCCCCCGCTGCCATCCCCGCCCGACCTCCGATTCCCGGTTCACCAAAATAAAGTTTACAAGGTTGCACGGCATCTGACTCCGTTTGTGTCTGAATCTCGTCCTTGGGATCGTATCGAAACCTCCCTGATATCGGATCGGGACAAATGGTAAGTCTGGAGGGTTCTCCCCAACCAGGGAGGACTGCAAGTAGAAGCGGGTGGTGGATCTGACACAGGTCAGGGCTCTCCTCTTGTCTTCACAAATATCGTACCTCCACTTCAAAATCAGAACTGGGTTTAGGAGATACATAACGATATTCAAAGCAAGACCGCCAAGTTTTGAGAGATTTTACGAGGGGAGAAGCCCGGAACAATACATAGGAGACTACACAGGATCAATTTCTGCTCCATTGGAACCAATTTCCTCTCCGGGCTACTCTACCAAATTCATGTAAGGGGACGCCTCAATGGCACAGAGACTGCAGCAAGAAGGTCGGGGCATTCAGGAAGGAGCGGAGGGATTCAAGCAGATGGGACAGACAGGACACACACGAAGGGAGGGGCACAAACTGGAGTGATTGTAGTGGTCTGTCCGCTCCCTCGGTTGTGCATCTCCAGTCTAAGTG
>Ga0065711_1029059_pt1 | contig 37822 bp, 19 predicted proteins | sample Hoacrofraction12_FD_59098 | JGI IMG/M metagenome (GOLD analysis project Ga0065711, IMG submission 59098) | Hoatzin crop microbial communities from Cojedes, Venezuela - Epithelial fraction 12 v2 (version 2) | ecosystem: Host-associated > Birds > Digestive system > Esophagus > Crop | place...
AGGAAAGGAAAGGAAAGGAAAGGAAAGGAAAGGAAAGGAAAGGAAAGGAAAGGAAAGGAAAGGAAAGGAAAGGAAAGGAAAGGAAAAAGACAGAGGAATAGGATACAGCATGTAAACAAATTGTTCACAGTTCATGGGCCCTCAAAGGCACAGTTCTTAACTGGGCAGGTTACCTTGTTGGTTGCTCTCAGGGATCCTGAGCTTACACAGCATTGTTGGCTAGTTTTTAAATGTAATTTTCATACTTCTAATGTGCTAACTAAGTGATGCCCATCTCTCATTCCCAGCTTTCCTGCATTCTCCCCATAGAAAGGAGCAGCTCATTCTCAACCTGGACAGACAAAGGATGACTTCACTGAAAGATTTTTCAAGTGCCCGTGAAGAGAAGGTATCTGCTTTGCAGGACAGCTCAGAGAAATTGCTCAAGGGACAAGAAAAACAGAAGAAAGCACAGTGATGTGGCACTGGTATGCTGTCACTGGAATGGGTGATGATATGGGGAAGAGGGGATCCACCAGAATGATCTGCAGTGGTGCACAAACTGGAACAAAAAGAATTGTGGGAGGATTTAAATACCCTCGCCAAGGAGCCTGTTTGCACCTCTGCCTTCATCCATAGACCCATCAAGAAATCATAAAAATAGCTTTAAATCATGCCCCACAAAAACACCACTCGTCTATAGGGTGCTGTAGGCAAACTGAATTTTGCCACGCCACTGTGAGAGTCCTGGACCTGGTCAGCACCTCCAGAGAGATGAACTGGGAAAGCTCTAGAAAGCAAGTCCTGCAGTTCCTCCTGCTTTGGCCTCATTCCTATGCAGGCCACAAGCATGGGACTTGGTACCGGTACAAGCCATCCCAAACATAACTGGGTCCTCCTTGGGCTTCCCACCTCAGTTTCAAATGAGGGAGTGCATTTGGCAAATGGAGATTGATCACAACACTGATCTGAAATGATGCTTTTGGCTTTAACCTTCCCTCTTCTGAATTTCCTTCACACGTCTGTGGTGCTCCATCATCAATCAGCAACAAGAACCTTTTGTAGTGGAACACTGCTTTCTTCCTACATCTTTGTGCAACAAGAAGCAACTGTAAATAAATAATCCTAAATGGGAAAGGGTAAACTGCTGCCAGCAAGCTACTCTTCAAGAACAGATGCACTTTTCAGATTTGGGGCCTGAGTACTATTTTGGTTTGCGTGGAAGGGCCAATTAAGCAAATTCTGTAGAAGTGAAACTTGGTAACAGCTAAAGCCACTGCCCAAGGTGACTGGGACAATGTACCAAAGCTGGAGCAAAGTGTTCACAGTGTATTAACTGTGCTTCCTTAAGGAAAGCAGCAGAGTATGATTACGGTTTTGCGGGGGATCATAGAGCTATGAGAAGCAGCTGCAGGGAGTACCCTGGCCAAAAGGATAGAAAGAGTTTTACTTCTGCCTTCTCTGAAGTGGTATTTTGGGGATTTCTGAGCAAAGAATTACTGACACTTCTCAGTACGCTCTGGGGGAAACAGCTTCTTGTGCCCACTCATTGGAAGTAAACTAGATGACAGCAAAGATGACTCCTTCTTTGTGATACCAAAGTCTCCTCCTAAAGAGAAAAAAACAAAAAGAGTCCTGAAAGGTCCACAGATGTTCATGACACAAAGGGAGGGAAGGTTCTGAGGGGTCTGTAAGAGTTAATGGATCCATTTGTGAATGCTTTGAGATCTTGCCATAATGCATGGGAGGAAGCACAGAACGCTTGCTCTGTATGTATTTGCAACTCCTTAAATAAAGACCATAGTGCCAGGGCTTGAATTTCACACATTAATCCGTGGGGACCTTCAAGCCAGACACATGGCTCTGAGGCAGCAAGGAAAATAGTTCTTTGCTATTTTTCAAATCTATCTGATTAGGTGGATTTTTACCATATGAGCAACCTTACAGCCATAAAACCATGGCTTCTTTAGAAAGCAGCACCAAGCACAGCTTAGAGGAACTGTAGAAGAAAAGGTAGCATCTCTGCGATCACCAAGTGCACTAAATCTGTGCTGATCTGGGTTCTGTTTCCCACAGTGGAAGAGTGGGAAAGTGATCTTCCCTTCCTCTTGGGATAGAAATCGTATCGGATGAATCAGCCTCTTACAAGAGCATTTTGGACAGAATGCAGGAAAATCTTCATATGATTTGAATTTTGTTAACTAGCAAGTGTTATTGTTTTACGTTGCTGGCAGTCATAACATTATTAATAACAGGGTCTGCCAAATGCTACTACTTTTTATGGACTTATGACAGTTGAATCTGTGCGTCAATAGCTTACAGTCTCACACCTGTCAGAAGGACTCATCCTGTCCGGCAGCAGGGACCTTGCCCATGAGTGCAGAGCATCACCAGCTTCCACACCAGCCAAGCCAGGCTAAGGCTGTCAGCACTTTGCAGGACTCAGTGCTGTATTTCTGTCCTTTCCAGCAGAACCCTGGGGTAGTGAAAAGAGCCAATAAACAAAACAAAACAAAAGCCAATAAGAAAAAAAAACAGTATTTGCTGAAAATGCTGAGAAACACTTGCACCAATTCTGTTAATGTGTGCCTCAAATTTCCTGCATGTCCTGCTGTGCAAATGCCGAAAGACAATGGCTTTATTTCTCCAAATATTGGGGAATATTTTCTTTGGCTTTGCTTCATACGCATCATCATTCCTCACGCCCCACGTTTCAGACCACGGTTTGAAAAGGACATGCCTGGGGACCATTTCACTTACCTACTCTGAGATTTGAGTTTGTACCAGATCCTAAGGATCCAGTGAATTTAGCAGGGTGTTTCCATTTTCTCTGTGCACACAGTGTGCAACATTGCTTACCAATCGTTAGCAGTTGCTAGCATCCTTGTTCTTACCTACTGGGGCTGTACAAGTGGGTCATGTGAAATTGTTTTTCCCAGGCTGTGGGCAGGCTTTGGGATTATGACAGTGTGGCTTAAATCTCAACCTATGAATTGAAATCACAGCACCAGACAGAGCTGAGAGCTGGTGAGTTCAGTAAGCTGTGATCCATCCCAATTGTAGGCCCTCTCCAGTATCAAGAGATTGAATGTACAGACCATATTTATGGGCAGCAAATGAAGTTGTTCCAGCATTTAACTAGGAAAACTACCACACTACCACACTGGTTGTGCCATGCAAGCTGCTCCTGTCATAAGTCTTATTTAAATTTGACTTTCTTGGCTATGAGCAAAAGAGCAGGAGTGCATCACACAAAGCAGTATAAACTCTGTGACTGCAAGTTCTAGGCACAGTTGTTCCAGTATGTATTAGAAAATATAAAAAGTACCATAGCCAGTCAAATCAAAGGCCTGTCTAGCCAAGTATCCTGTCTCTGACGGTGATTATTAGCAGATACTGAAACAAGAGTATGAGAATTAAGGCATATAGAGTCCTTTTACTGCCTTCCAGCCTCCAAAAATCAACAACTTAGAGATTTCCTGAGACTGAAATTACATCCAGACCATAGTATCAAATAGTCAACAAAGCACCCATCCTCCATTAATCTGTCAGTTCCTTTTGGAATTTATTTATTTAATTTATTTGGCCGCATGTAACTACAGGCCACACAAAAAAGTTTTCCTTTTTTTGCCTATTTTAAACTGTGCCTGACATTTTTATTGAGTCCCCCCTAAGATTTTATGTTCTGAGAGACTGTAAACTATCAGTCCCTGTTCGTTTTCCCTGCACCATCCTGGTTTTACAGAACTGTCCATAGTCTGCCTTCATTATCACTTTTCCAAACTAAGAAACCCTATGATTTAATCAGCAGAATGGAGAGACTCACTAAAGAGGAAAAGAGATCTGTGGTAGGACCAATCGTGCAGGTGGGAGCAAGTTCTGGAGCCAGATCTTGCTCTGGACATCTTCTCATTCACTCTAGACCTGTGAACTTGAAGAACAGATACTGTGTCCTGGTGGCATCAGGCTCTGGTGTAGGAGAAAGAAAAGACAAGGATCAACCCTGTTCTGAGACACTGACATTGCTCCCCATGGCCACCAAGATATGGAGGTGGATGGCAACTGTCATCTAAGGGTGGCAGGAGAACCCATCTGCTGTGTGGCTCTTAAAGGCAGGCAGAAAAGCAGGAGAGAAGGCATTGTCTTCTCTGATGCATACAACTGCCAATGTCGAGGGCCTGAAGGCAGCTGCGCAGCTGGGTGGCTGAAGACAGGGGAGAATTTTCTGGGTAATTTCATGGGGGAAGTCTTAAAAACCACCCGACAAGGAAGATCAGGTTGATGATGCTTTTTGTGAGCAAAGAGGACAATCATCTTAAACACAGTATTGGGTGTCAGTGGGGGGATTTGAACTGCTGAGCAGGAAAGGAAACAGGCTGTGGGCAAATTCAGAGATGGGGTTGGGTAAAATGTTTTGATGCAGAAAGAGAAATAAAGTTAATGGGAACAAAGATTTGCCTTGGTCTGACTGTAAGGCGTAGAGAAAGATGTAAGATGAGTCAGGTTATGGAATCCTGAAAAGAGAGTTTACAATCCTTAGAAAAATGAGGAGGGAGAAGATCAGATAGAAAATACCAAGTTTCAGGAAGAAAGACCAATAAAGTCTATGAGTCCATGGCTGAAATTTCACAGGGCAGCAGTCAGAGCAAAAGGAGATGGGGAAATGAGGAAGGCAGAAATCTCTTTCCTGCAAGTTGGCAGGAAGAATAGTCATAATATGAGCACAAGCTGTCCCAAAGCAGAGAAAGGGTAGGAAAACTAGCAAGAGATCAGCTTCCCTGACATTTAGCTTCACTGACCTTAATAGATTTTATTACTGCTATAGATAAAATTAGGCCTTTATAGGAAAACCTCTTTTTCCTCTTGCTCTCAGTTCGTCTCTGGTTCCGAGTCATAAACTCATAACCTTGCAAATTCAGTCAGGCCCTTTTGTGAAGAGCCGCGTTAAAATACAGGCCTTTAAAGTCGTTAAACCCAAGTGTATGTGGAGGAGATAAAAAAACAGCAAGAATCACATTCCCAGAGATAAAAGCCTGTGCAGGTTCATATAATGCTGGCATGACTTTGCAGAAAAGCAATGTGCAAAAGGAACAGCTGTCCAGATGCAATTGTTTAGAAATTTGTATGCAAGATGAAGAGATGGCTCTTTCCCATCACATGGATAGGACATGCCATGGGAGGAGTGATGCCAAATCTACATGTGCACATGAAAAACCAACGGAAACAGCTGTGCCGTGGTCTGAGACAGCCGCCCTGGTGCCACTTCCCCGTGTTGTCAGAGCCGCCTCCAAAACGAGCAGAGCCGGGGCGTAATGCCCCAGGTCCACTGGCCAGGAACAGCCTGTTCTGCGCTGTCACACTAAAAACTCTGCCTGCAAGACAATCTATCACTGATAATTTTGCAGACTGCTCATGGAAACGACTCCCTTGCTCACAGATTTCAAATAAAAACCATCATCGATGTGATCTGGCATCCAGAGCACATGTTTTCATTAATTAAGATGTTAGTCGTGGAACCACCAAAATCACTGCCAGACAAATAAATAAACATGCTCAGGACATCCAGGACTAGTAAACTTTGCACTTTGTAGGACTACTCTTTTCATGATTCTTTGTCATGTCTTATTTATCTAACGTGGCTTCAAATGCAATCATCTCCCTCTGACAACTTGCACATTGTTTGTTTTAACATAGAAGATACTGCTTAAATTGCTGCTTGCCCTAACTCAAGGATATTGCCTGCTAAGAACTTAGGGGTTGACAAGCAAGAACAGATGATACCTTGGCCTGGAAAGAGAGTTACAAAAAGGAACTGCAGCTTCATGATCTCTAGCCCTATGCCCTGTAAGTTTGGGTAGGGTGTCCTGATAACAGAAGGACAGTGAGGGCTGTTTTCTCACAAGTTTTCTCACCGCTCCCCCGCCCCGCTCTGTGCCTCTGAGCTCATCCCCACGAACAAAATGATCTCTTTTCATTCAGCATCACTCCTTGAGCTGGGACTGAAAACAGTTTGACTAAATGTCCCTGCCTAGGAATTCCTGTTCTCAATGCTGTTGCAGATTCTCCTGTCCACCTCTACATGAGAAATTAAGATCTGCAGAGAAATGTTAAAAGTTTTGAGATATGCTTTGTAAATGAGCAATATCTGCAAAATACCTGTTCTCCTGGTACTTGTAACTTGTGATTCCTATGCTTGATTTTCCAGAAAACGTTTTTAGCATCTACCTTAAAGTAATGGTGCCTGAGACCACTGGAGGCTATGATGTACTTAGCCATTGTATTTTGCCAAGGTTGCAATCTCTTTCCTGTAGCCATTTTCTGTGCTAAAACTTATAAAAAATACATTCCCTACAACTCCTATATCAAAATATCTGACTCCACCTCACTGTAGCAAGGAGAAAGCAGAAGGCCTGGTCTCTTTCTTTGCTCCTGTCCTCTCATATCTACAGCTGCTCAGCAAACACCTCTTGGTAGAGTTGTAGCTTTGACCTGCTCTGCTTCCTGGCAGGGCTGGACAAGCCCCAAGGAGCAGAGAGCAAGAGCTGGGCAGGGACTGCCTGAGCCAGCATAGATACTGTGTTACCCTGTGATCCCTGCCTTTATTAGAATGACATATCCAGCCAAGATACGGAAAAACTTACAGGTGGTGGAAGGACAGGGTGGAAACAATAATACTTATTTGATTTAAAAAGAAATTTAAAACTCAATTTAAAGTCATATTGGAAAGGAATTGAGATGTGAAAAGCATGCGAGCTCAGACAAGTCCCCAGAACAACTACCAGCTCTGTTGGAAGAGTTTTCTTCTGGGTCTCATCAGCTCAGGTGAGTGATCTAACTCCTGCCTGAAGCAGAAGTGCCCTTCTTGCCTGCTACGAATATTTACAAAATGTGGAAAAAAAGCTTGCTGTGGCTCCTCTGCTGTTGCCTACTTAAGAAGAGAGACCCCGAAGCTTAGGCCTGTTTTAGAGATATTCTCCCTCTGTCTCTGAGCCACTTGTGAGCTAACTGCTTATTCTCCTTTTTCTCATTCATTTTTGCACAGTCTCACCCACAAATGTCAGCACTTCCTACAGTCTCCAGAACTACTTATTTCTCAGCTAAGAAATATTCCACCAGCAAATCCTGGCCAGCACTACCCAGGATTAGGTTTTCATTTATGTGGCCTGCTTCAGGGCTGTATGGGTGAACACTATGTAAGTACTTGATTTACGGAAGAAATACACAGAACTGCTCAGATAAAACAAAACTCACTCAGTGAGGTGTGTGCTATTTTAAGTTCAAGGTCTAAATTCACTGCCAGCTGAAAATGGCTGGAATCAGCAGACATGTCCCTGATGAATGAGCCCCTTCCTCTGCCCAGGATGCAGCTAATCCCCCTGTCCAGGCATTTCTCACCAGTGAGCAGAGCAGTTTGCTCTGTAGCACCATTTCTCTAAGGTTTTCCACAGATCTCCACAATGAAATACTGTCATAGAAAGTTGTCTGAGATAAATTTCACTCCAGCTGGGTCCTAAAACAAGTACTTAGCAGGGAGAGGCAGAGGTGGAAGATCCAAAGCTAATGTCATAACTTTGAAGAGCAGGAGATCCAACTCAGTTTTGTGGCCACCATGTGTTTGCAGGATTCACCCACATAGTGATTCAGATCTGGATGCCTCTGCTGTCCTCAAGCCATGGAGGTGGGGTGGGTGGGGCAGGATGCTGATATTCCCCAAGCAGGGACACAGCACCCATGGCAATGCGTCACACCACTGACTTGTCCTAACACCCCCAGACCCAAGTGACAAGCAATTGGCCATGGCAATAGAGCGCTCATCAACCTCCAGAAGGCTTTGTTGGCTCCCATACTTGGAAAGCAGCTGAGCGTGAAGTTGAAACAAATTCCTGATTTAAACTGTTGAGAATTAAAAAATGACAGAGTAGTTTGCTGGACTAACCACATTTGCTGCTTTTGGGTTTTTTCCTTACAGCAAAATGAGAAGAACCAGTAAGTATTTTCAATTTGACATGTTCTTCCTATCTTTTCAGTTTGCTACTATTAACTGTGGAGCAGTTATAAACTAAGAAATGAACTCAACAGGAGACAGTACTTTACAGTCAGAAATGAGCTAGTCAGATCAATTAGGACAAGCAAGCCTAGTATCCAGCATAGCACATTTTTCCTCTGCCTAATTTCTTGTGCCCACTTGTTCACAAAGATGTTTGCTTCTGACTTTAGGCAATGTCTCTTAAAAGAAGCAGAATCAAACAAGAAAAATAAACATTACCTCAAGCTGTTACCAGAACAATTTACAATTTACTTGTGTTCCTTTCTCAGATATTCTCCTTGTTTAGTGCAGAGCTGTCTGGAGGCAAGAAAATAAATCTATAGAGACAAACATTTTTCAGAGGTTGGATTAAAAGATCCAATAAATGAACAGGAGGGAAACGCAGGGTCTGCATGTGCTCTCAGTGGCTAGGTGTAAAGCCATTCTGAAGTATTCAATTAACTGTTCAAAATACTTTTAGCAAACTTCACTCTCCATCATTGCCCATACTCTTCACCTTTGAGATCCTGATTTAAGGATGTGCAAAAATCCCTCTGCAAAAGAGCCAAGGCCTGTTGTCTTACAAAGCCAGGCGAGCCTTTGCTTTAAATTGTGGTTTTAGAGGAGGACCTTCAGCATAAGACTGTCTGTAGTTTCCTTCCTGAACCCTGACAGGCCTGTCCTCTTAAGTTCAGTCACCTCATTTCTCTGCCAGTAATATGATAAGAACAATAAATAGTAAGGATAAAAGAGGCACCTTGGTTTGCTGAATGCGCATTTTATCATTTAAATTAAGAGCTTAACTTGTAGTCACAAATGGCTTAAATATTTAGCCAAAGTAATACCTCAAAAATTACTTCTTCCTTAAACCTATGAGGTAATTCGTAAGATATTGTCATTTGGGAACCAGAATAAATATTATGGAAGGCAAAAGATGTCAAATCTTGTAGGCAATGGAATAGCCTAAAACTAATTCCAGTAATGAATTTTGATAGAATGGTTTCTAATATGTCTCTTTGGAGTGATAAACAACCTGACTTCAAAACCGACTCAAAATCCAATATTCAATACACTTACGAGTAACCCCATAGCTAACTGACAGCCAGTTCATTTCAGTCCTGAAGTCTGCCTCAGCATAGCTGTTTGTGGTAAACTTTTCAGTTCTTTCTTAGCAGGATTGCTGGAACATTGCCAGTTACAGCAATCTCTGGCAGTTGTGAAGTGCAGCTGTGGCTATCTGCTTAGGTTTCCAGAAAATTACTTTGCATCAGGCAATCTCCAATATGTACTGGATGAAATACACACAGGTATAGATTTTAAAAGCACTATGGTGATCTGATCCCAGCTCTGCTTTCCTGCACCATATTAATCATTTTCATACATTTTTATTGCCATCACAAATAATGAAAACCCAGAAATTGTGTTTTTTCACTACTTCAGAGTACACGTGCTCTTCCTGACCATGCAATAGAAAAGAGAAATAAAGAAAACAAATCTGATTTAATTTTTGTGCAAAGCCCATAAGTCAAAATGTATAACTGGCATGTATCAGCTCTTTTAGTGATGTAAATCTACCTCATTGAGCAGACACAAATAAACTGTAAATATAATACCCCTTTCTATTTTTAAACATGATGCACATAGTGAAGGCTTTAGAGCTTGTAAATATTCAGAGGAAAGGATGAAATAAAAAAACTCCTCTTTTTGTCAAGTTCCAAATCTTCTGCCAACCTTTAACTCATAGTACAAGTATTAAAGTTAGCTACAGAGAAAATTGGCCTCTTTCACCTTTACATTTACTGTAACTGATTTAAGCATCATTAAAATGTTTCTCTCATTATCTGACCAGGTTTACTCCTCTACCAGCATAGACACTTAGCTAAAATAGAAATTTCTTCTATGATGTCATACCTATATCGGCAAAACCCCTAATTCAAGGACAAACTATATCAGCATTCAGGTGTCTTTGCCAATACTGTCAGCTCCCTGTTATCCAGGCTGCTATGAGGCTGGAAAACCAGCTACTGGAAATAGCTCTCCATACAAGGGATCTCAGTTCCTGAGCCCACCTCTGGCTGGACTCACGTTGCATGGACCCATGGTTGCTCTTCTGGCAAGTTTTAACTGCTGGGTGCCAAACTGCATGTATGCACCTATCCTGCAACCAGGGCCAGCAGCTGCCCGGTCACAGCACAACCGTGTCCTGCTTAAGTTAATGTTGCACCAAGAAGTCCCACTGCACTCAAGCTGGTCATGCACATGGTGGTCACATGCTCATGTCATGGATCAGACTGGTTAACTAAAAAATTGATTACAAGATTTTGGTTTACTTTCCTGGGGAACTGTTATGACTTGCACCTACACAAGCCAGCTGTGTCCTGGGCTGCATCACAAGCAGCGTGGCCAGCAGGTCAAGGGAGGGCATTCTACCACTCTGCTCTGCTCTGGTGAGACCTCACCTGGAGTACTGCATCCAGCTCTGGAGCCCTCAGCACAGGAAATCATGGACCTGTTGGAGTGGGTCTGGAGGAAGGGCACAAAAATGAATCGAGGGCTGGAGCACCTCTCCTATGAGGGAAGCCTGAGAGAGTTGGGGTTGTTCAACCTGGAGAAGGGAAGGCTCCAGGGAGACTGTATTGCAGCCTTCCAATACCTGAAGTAGCCTGCAAGAAAGTTGGAGGGGGAGTTTTTACAAGGGCATGGAGTGATAGGACAAGGAGTAATGGCTTTAAACTAAGGGAGAGTAGGTTTAGGCTAGACATAAGGAAGAAATTTTTTACAATGAGGGTGGTGAAACACTGGCTCAGGTTGTCCAGAGAGGTGGTAGATGACCCATCCCTGGAAACATTCAAGGTCAGGTTGGACAGGGCTCTGAGCAACCTGGTTGAGTTGAAGATGTCCCTGCTTGTTGCAGGGGGATTGGACTAGAAGACCTTTAAAGACCCCTTCCAACCCGAAACATTCTGTGATTCTGTAATTCTACAATTCTAAGGAAGGTGTGCTGATGCAGCCAGAGTGGTGTGAAGACAGCAGTAAATAATTCAAAGTCCTGAATAAGGTCTCTATTTATTTTGCCTGGATATGTTTCATTGATCTGATTCACCTGGGTGTTTTTGATCCATTCTGACTTCATCCAGTATGGCTTTGATCTAGTCTATTCTGCATGTCTTGCCCCCAGCCCATGTATAAAGAGTTCAAAAGAGTTTACCATGAACACAATGTTACTGATCTACAGCTACTGAGAAGGAAAGGAAATGTTAAATGCTTGGTAGTTCGCTTTGGCTGCCCCTCTTGTTGCTAATCAGTTGGTCTTTCTATCCATCCCATCTATCTCTAGGCACAAACATAGAGCAGTTGCTTTATTCTGTATGACTTTCTTCAGACTTGGTAGATTATCTTAATTCACAACATCTGTTTTACATCTGACAGTGAAACATTGCTCAAAGGAAGAGAAGGGAAGCATGCTGGTGAAGGATAGCTTGATGAGGTAGTGTTTCTGTCAAGATGCTCTTTACAAAAAAGATGAGTATTTTTTGTTCTAAGGAAATATTTTGATGACCTATGGTATCACACAGGGAGCTCAGGGAAACTATTAATACATATTTTTAATAGACAGCAGCTTTCCAGGACCTGCATCTGTTCAAACATACAATTTAGTCTATAGAAATAGGCTGACACAGACCACCATGCACCAACAGAGGCCTCAAATCCTCACCAAGATATGTCTACTGTGTTTATTATCCAATGTCAGGGATAACATGTGAGCTATGATATTCAGAGGTGCAAAAGTTGGAATCACGAGGATGTAGGGTAATTAACTCCCTCTCTTTCTTACAAATTCACGTCATACTTGTAGGGGATGAATTCAACTGCCAAAAAAAAGTTCCACGAAGTATTTTTTATGGCCTTCATCTGCTTCTCCAGAAAGGTGCAGATCTTGCATTTGGTATACCATCTTTACACTGGATGCACTACAACATCTTACATGGCACTAGATGTTTAGGCAGATAAAGCAATCCTTAGATATTAATCCAGGTTCTACAGAAACCCAGAAGTTCAGCACTAAGATAACAAGTTTCTGAGAGGAAAAAAGATCTAGAGATTGCAATACTGAGCATAGCAACACTCCAAATTTAGGTACCCCTTCGAAGATTTATTCCACACAACTTCAGGAATGTAATAAAACCATGCAGATTTTAAGGCTATTTTCCCCAAATTCTCCCTGTAATTAATGAGAAGAGGTAAGCAGCTGCAGAGATTGACAAAGATCTTACATGTAGACCACCCGTGTAGCCCCTCTGAACTGTACAGTCATTAGTTTATTAAAGTAAATGCCACTGTCTAAGGAGTAAAATTAGGTGGGATAGATTTAGGCCCTGCTCATGCACTATTAACCCACAACCATGAGCTGGGGACCTTGACTCCCTCTCATGTGGAAAGACTGTTCATGAAAGCTAGCAAGCTGAGTGGAAGCCTCTTTGATCAAGCCAGGAGAAGCGCAAGAAATGCAGAGGTAGTTTGCATACTGTCATAGAAGCAGCATTCACAGCCTCATGCTCTTCTCTGGAGTTGGGCACTCGCCTAAAGGTGTAAGGAGGTTTCAGCTGTAATTACCAACTCCTATCTGAGTGGCCCAAATAGCTGATTATATGCTGAAGTTTATCATGGCCTTAAAGATGTCATACTGACTAAGCTAGAATATGTAAACAGATGAAAGACCTGATGAAAGTTAGCACCCACAGTCAAGTGGGTTGAGTAGCTATGAGGAGAGATACCTTGAGAGATCTCCCAGATCTTGCTTGAAGAGAATAATTGTTTATTTTGCTACAGCAGGAAAAATTAAGCCAAGGAATATCAAGGTATGTAATATATTAATTAATTCAGATATATACAAAGGGACCGTAATTTTTAAAATAGCATCTTCTACATTTCAAGTGTGTGTCAGTAATTTCCTTGTAGTGAAAAACTCACCAGTGCTGAAATTTCAACTGAGAACAATGGACAGTGAGAGAACATATATTAGCAGTGACACTCACCACCAACGTGTCAGTATACCAGTGGTGTCCCAAAAGGCCTTCCTTTACCTCCCTCATATAGGTACAGCTACTGGTACAGGTGAAAACCAGCACATTTCCTGTTCTTGGACTAAGCTCTGTGAATTTGGTAGCTCTGACCACACTCAGACACCAGCTGTACCTCCTTTCTGAGAATTTGTGTGAAAACCAGGGACAAAGCAGACCAAAATATTGTTTAACTTAACCACAGGATTAAACTATGTAGAGAAAAAGGCTTGTTAAAGAACCCAGCATGAATTCTACATCCCTTTATGATTGTCCCAGCTCTCTCAGACACCCAGTTATATGGCCAAAAGGAGCGTTATTCCCACAGACAACTTTACAGCCTCTCTTGTAGTTCACTTTCTAAGCTACTGCACTTCTTTTGATCTCTGTTGGGCGTAGGGTTTCTTCTGTCTTGGCACTTCTCAGGCACTTTGCAAAGAAGCAGTCTGCTTTCAGCTATTCTGTTTTGTCCCCTACATATCTTTTGTCCCCCTTATACCTTCTATGAGACTGAGATAAGAAATGAATTCTGGAAGTCCTACAGTAACCAGGTGGGCCTCCTGTCTTCATATATCACCACAAAGGAACATCTCCCCTGCCTTTTTAGAGCTAATACATGAGACCTTTTCCCACAGAACGCATCTATTTCAGATATCATGTTATCCTGTGTATTTCTCATGCAAACATGATCAGATGAGACCATAAGCTCATCTCTTATAGGGCACCACCCAACTATGTTCTGAGAGAGAGAGGCACCAACAGAAGACAAAGATGGGCTCTATGTTTGTGCACAAACACACAGTAGCACTACAGACAATTACACTTCAGCAGATGATAAAGTGCTATGATTCAAAATTCTTTCCTTCATTAAATGAACATTTCAGTTATGCTTGGGTTCGAGTATGTGTGTGTCAATAATGTCTAAGCTCCTCAGCCCATTCCAGAGACAATTAAGAAAAATATTATTACAGTTAATTAATAAAGTATGGCATTTAATTTAAACAATCTTAAATTCAACTACCACATAAAACCAACTAAAAGAACTATTGTGAAGATGGCAACATTCCAAGCTGAACTTTTCTTATTTATGCACCAGTTTTTAGACACCTAGATGTTGCTTACTATAAAATGGAGGACTCGGATGTGATAGATCTTCCAAAAATATATTCTCACTTATTTTGCAAAATTACTGTGATCCTGCATATCAACAAATTCTAGGGGGGAAAATACACTGGTATCAACGACCTATAGGCAATAAATAATAATTTAACCCCTATTCATTCATTTAACCACCAGTATTTCTCACTCTCTACAAAAGTATGCAAACTGGTTTTTATTAACAGCATTCCGGATGATGTGTAAAAGATTAATATAAGATAGCTAATACCATGTATTTATACCAATTAGAAATCAGTGACAGGCTGGTGTTATGACAACTAGCTCCTGGTTAAGTGGAACATATATGCGTGTAAGGACCTTTGCACACAACATTGTGATAAAACTTGGTTGGGTCTTCCTCATGAAGTCTTAGTAATAGTGCACTGTATTGCTGTCTCAGACAGCAATCCTTCCTTTAACATTTTTAATATATTATAATTGCTTTCAGGAATTTAAATTTTAAGAAGGTATTTTTCAGGAGTACCTCACCTCAGTTTTCAGCTTGTAATTGGCAAATCCTGGTCATAGTTCCTACTAGCTTCACCAGTATGGTAGTCACACTAACGGTCTTTATTTGGAGCTATTTTTAGCTTCATTTCATAAAGAAACACAATCTGGAAAATTAGGCAGTGGGTATGTGCCTTGGTGGGAGTGATAATTATCTGTGTGATCTTCCAAATATGTATTTCACTAGTAAGCCAATTCAATTGCATCTAACAACAAGGCAGAGCATTAAATTTTTCTGAGCCTTTATGGGTTTCAAAAAAGTGGTGTCTGCACAGGGGACAGACTATCAGTACTGCAGTGGGAGCTCTCCTTCTGTTTAGTGTCAGAGAATTTATACACTCGAACTTTTATGAATACTCCCTTCCTTAAGACATTAGAAACAAGGCAAAAAAACAATCATAAGACACAAATTCAGGAGATGCCAAGCTTCATTATCATCACTGACCATGGAACAAGTTCTTGCACTGCCAATGAAACACTGGATTCAAGTCTGCGAGTTTATCATGCTAAGTCCCACTTTACAGGTTGGAATATACTGATTTTAAGGAATTTTAAATTTCTATGATTTCTCTGATTTTATGCATTCCCGCCAATACAATTACTTGCAAATCACTCTAAGCCATGTCTGGAAAAGAGTCTCTGGTAGGCCAATCTAACAGTATTTAATAATGTCATTTTGGATTATTCTAATGTTCCAAGAAAGTAGACAGGGGAAAAACTACAAACCATTCTGTATACTAAGGAAATGTCAAAGCAGGTTTTGTCTGCAAATGTCAGACTTCTCAAAGGCTGTCTCTACACCTACAATATCAAAATGTTTCCGTTTACCCACAAAACCTATTAGAGATCAATTCGAATCTACAGAAAACTGATTAAGGCTTCTCATTTTGCAATTCATTTAGCCCTAACCCTAATTGCCATCCAAGAGGAATTTCACTTCAATGAGGACTGTAAGATTGAGCTGGACATTCAGATACTTAATCTGACTATAGTTGACTTGTTCCAAGTGTTTCCCCATTCCTGACTCCTACACACAACTTTTATACTATTCCATAAATACTGTCATCACATTAATCATGCTATGCTGTATATAGGTCAGCTGGAAAAAGATTATCACTATACATGACATAATGTTATATGAAGACCTGGAGCAAAGAAAACTCAGTAGAAAATATGGCTGATCATCTACTTAGTAGAATATTTTTCAGTTTTTTATTCAGGCTTTCATCAGAGGCAACTTCAACCTCAAAGGAAAATACAGGCATTTCAGCAGGAATTAGGCAACAAATAATTTAGCATCGCTGAAGGCACTCATTCTCTTTTGATAGCTGAGAAGGCATGACAAAGAGACACGAGCATCCCTTCCACGGAGTTGCCTCTTTGTGTCTATGTGTTTTCCCCAAGATAAGACCAATTAGCTGGAGTCCAAATTCATTCCTTTTTTGATGAGTACCTGAGATTGGGCAAAGCTCTCAATAGGAGCAGTTCTGCTCAGCAAAACAAAGGTGCCTGAATTGCTGTAATCTACCTGCCAGGGAGGACAATGGCCAGGAAAATGCAGCACCTGAATGTTATCATATGCTAATAACAGGGTTCAAATGCTTTAGAAACCCTGGCAATACACTTCACTTAAATGCTTATATGGCGTCATTTTTACTGCTGCTGCAACCTTGGCTTGCCAATGCAGGGGTGCCAGACCTTGATAAAATCATAGGGTGATTCTGCTATGCAGGCAAACCCTTTGTAATGCATCGCCTGCGAAGAGCTGGGGGTGATGTTCACCCCCAGAAGGAAAGTGATTGTACTATACCATTTGAGTCCCATCTAAGCCCTTAAAAGAGCAGCCTCTTGTCCCAGAAGAAATTTCATACCCTGTGTTGTTTAACCTCGTTCTTCTTCCCATGGAGGGCTGTAAATAGGCCCTTTATTTCACCTACAAACCTTAGAAAACTTTTTCATAAGGCTATCTCTGCTGAAGACACAGTGATCTAATTGTTGTGGCAAACACTTAACAGACCATTCTTCAACGATGCTTCCACTTCAGAACCCTACACTACCCCTACAACAGGCTTTAGCAGAAGTCACTTCATTTTGTATATCCATATTTTGTTTGTTTGTTTGTTTTGCCAATAGACCACAAAGATGCCTTTTCTATGAAGCTGCGGAGATTTGTCGGCAGCAGCTTGGTCCACATGGATTTTACAATGACAGTCATTGTGTTCATGTATTTCAAAGAGAAACTCTGGGACCACCACTGAGCTGAGATTTGTGAGTTTAGGAAAAGCAGTTCCCTGGGCTTGCAAGTTCCTCGTCCAGTGCCAGGAAGCCTGGAAGCCATGATGTCCCCAAGCTGGAGGCTGAGATCCCATGTAATGGTGCTAACTCAACCCTGCATTTTGAGGAAGCCCAGTCTGTACATAAAGTTGCAGTGGAGCTGTGCACCTTGACAATGAGCCAAGTGAACTGTCAAGAAACCAAAAAATTTTCTCATGGCAGCTGATATACTGGCAGGAAGGGTTTCCTCAGAACTCTGCATGGGTTTTGTCAGTTGCCAAAATCCACCCATTTCACACAACATTTTGATTTTAACAAATCAGAGGTTTCCAAAAAGCCAAGGAAAAAAAAAAAAAAGAGAAAGGTCTGTTTAAAGACAAACTTCCCAACCAATTCAAATGATTTCACTCAGTTTTCCCGAAGCTATAAATCAGTGCAATTGCTCCGTTTCAAAACAGGAGCCCCCAGTTGTGTTTGCCAGTTTGGAACCGTCTTACATACCAAGTCTTGAGATGGCTGACAGCACCACATTGTGCAAATGTCCTGATCAAACGATAGCAGTATGCCTGGATATAGCCTCCTGCTCTCTTGAGAAGATCCTCCCACAGTCCCCAGCACGATGTCCATGTATCTGTTCCCCAGGAGGATGAATGGCTACGGCGTCATGCTTACCACAGAGTGCTTCATTCAGAATAGAAATTGCTGGCTCTGGAGCATGGAATATATTCACTGCCTTTCTGTGTCTAGCTATTTTAGAGTGTAATTTAAACAGGACAGGTAACAAGTAATGAAGGCATCCAGGTATGTCCAGCAGTCTCTAACAACCAGAAGACAAACTGTTCTGCCAGGGAAACCAGGTAACTCATTTGGCTCCTTGCCCAGGCTAGGTCAGTGTCACGGCAACTTTTTTTAGGTAACAATAATTCCAATTTACAGCACCAGTAGAGCCAGCCTAGAGGATTCACATCCAGCTTTGCACAGAGCATCTTTTCCAGTGATTCCTCCCACCTATTCTCAAACTGAGCTTCTTGGGTTTGATACTCCTATTGGATGATTGACCAAAAGGTCTTATGCAGACTAAATGAGAGACCCTGGCACTTGACAAGATGCATGCCAGAAACAATTTTGCAAACCTCAGTCTCCAAAAACATTTAGGTGGCTGTGAGTCAGCAGCAGCATGAGGTTCAGCCCTGAGGGTAGGCAATCCCCTCCTCTGTGCCATGCATGGTGGCATCATCACAGTGGTGCACAGGAAGATATATAGCAGAAAGTAAGTGCAAGCCATGGCATTGCACTTTGAATAGTTACACCAGATTGTCTGTGCCAGAATACTGAGAACATGCCGCTCTTTCACTCAGGCAACACGGGCCCTACAGTCATTTCCTACCCCCACTGTCCCACCCTGGATCCCATCCCAGGATACCTCCCCAGTTCTCTGTGGCTCCACGGCAGGGCTGGCGCCTTGGGAGCAAAGAGGACGACAGATTCAGGGAGTTTGTGAGCTCAGACAGGGGCATCAGTGTTTAAGCAGGGAGTAACACCTTATTAATTAAAGCAACTAGCTGGGACAGGGCATAAAGCAAGAGGAAGGCAGCTAAGGGACCACCAAAACGCATGGGAATGAAGATGTGACCACAGAAGTATTATTGCAGTATACCCCTCCAGTAGTTCACCAGTCACATTGAAATTAGGGGCTGGGTAGACAGGGCACTTTTTCTAGCAAAGCTACAGAGTCTGTGGAATTATAAACTGCCCATGCAGACAAGCCTTTAATGCTTCAATGAGAAAAACAGTGATTACAGTCACTCATACTGAGCCAGAGCCTTGTATATCAGTAACACATTTCTTCTGCTGCTGGAAGTCTCACTGCTCACTTAAAGAAGCTTCCTCCATGTAACAGAATTATACGTGTAATTTCTTCAAAATTCCTGAGTGCTCAGATTGGGGCTGGCAGAGGTTTCTGTTTATTCAGCATAATTCAGCAGAATACTATAAGAATACCAGGGAAATCTAGCAGCCCTACCTTAGCACTAACAAATGCACTACATCCCAAATCACCACACTGAAACCACAAAAGTTGCTTTTTATGATGGCTGTTTCTAATAATGTCTGAGTCCCTTGGTTCACATCTTTTCAGTCTTTCACAATCAGTGTAACACTTTTAGACTGTGCAAGGCTTTGCTCTGTGCTGCGTAAAATGTGGATGTCTGCAAGGAGAAATGCCACCAGGTAGCAAAGCCATGAAACAGCAGAGGTAATCCATCAGCTGGTTTAAAGACAAACTCCTTGCTGTTTCACTAGCCTGCTTTCAAGCCCAGAAGAATGTGGGGATGTTTACAGTCTCGGCATCCCTAAAGCCAGTGCAGCTGCAATCTCAGCTCAGCTGGCAAAACGCTCCCACCGAGAGCCAAAGCGGCCAACTTGCTACTCTCAACAGCGAGTCTGTCCCGTAATGCAGTTTATTAGCTTCATGTGTGCAGCAGTTCAGAAAGTTTACGTGGGCACCAGCAGAAAAAGCGTATCTCAGGGGGACACCAGAGATGGAAGGAGAAGCTGGGTGGACTGAAGGCTGAGCGTGCAGCTGGAGGGGAGCGCCTGGCCCTGTCTGGGTGGCTCCTTTGGGGGGATTTCTTGAGGAGGACACAGAGGTGATCCTAAGTCCCGAGCATCTGTGCCCTCTAGTGGTTAATAAAGGAGGGAGGCAGAGGAGGTCACTCCGGTCCCCACCTTCATCATCAGCAGGGCTGGTACAGCCATGCCCGTCTTCTGCGGAAGAGGCACCGGAGGGACGTACAGAAGATAACAGAATGGCCAGATGGGCACGGCAGGTAAAATGCCCCGGCTCTCTCTTGAGACAGGGGGGCTGTATGGTAGCGCTCACTCCAAATAACTTCTGTCCCCTCTGGAACTGATGAGGCAGGAAGAAATCCACTTGGGAGGGTTGGAGGCTCCTTCTCCACAGTCCTTTCTCCTGCCAAAAGCATAGCACTGAGCTAATGGTCCTGTAACTTTGTTTTGATTTCCCGAGCAGTCTTAAGTTACCTAATAGCTGGCCTACTTCCCTCAGTGGCTTTCCAGCAAAGCTACTCTCAGTTTTCATTAGATACCAAGTACTATGAAGCTCCTCACAACACCACTGTTCATAGTATCATAGGCCTTGATGCTAATCTTGCCTTTCTTTCCTGTTTTTTTCTTTTCTTTCTGCCTGCATTGGTAATCTTCTGTAACTTACGTGGACAGAAGATACACACACACCTAAGTTTATGTTTATTAATACCCATGTGCGTGTATATGTAAGTGCACATGTACATGTATGCATAAAGGTATATGTACATGCAGTCTAGTCTCATAAAGATAAATCCCCATGTTACTGACAAGTGGTCTATGCTGTCATTCTTTTCATTGCTAGTTCTTATATAATACTTACGTTTGCAGAATTACAGGCTGGACAGAGGACTCCTGGCAGGCAGTCTGCACCACTGACCATATACAATATATTCCTTAGCTAGAATGTCCTCTGCTATCTACGGTTTGCCAAAAAGGTTACATTTCTATTCTGACAAGTGGTTAAAGGGAGAACTCTGTGATCGGGTTCTTCATGACAGAACTTGAAACAGGAAAACAATGTGTAACAGTAGGGAATGGTGCTGCATTTAACAGAAGTTTTATATGGACGCAACACAGCAACTTTAGGAGATTCAGAGCACAAAGGTCATCTCTCTGGCACCTTTCAGGCAAAACAAAAAACAAAGCCCAGGTAAATGTTATTTTGTGTCTTTGAAAAAACCATGAAGTACCACAAAACACTGGGTCAGCTCCTCTTCCCCCAGATTGCTCCTCAGTCACCTGTAAAGGCAATAGGTAAACTCAAGGACCTCAGAGACCATCCACCCTACTCATTTCTGTGAGAGTACAAGATTTCTTTAATGTCTATTCAGCATCTATCTTTCTTGTAAGAATCATTTTGCGGCTAAGACATTGCAACTCCTAGAGCTCTTTGGCAAGGAGGAAACGTGAGTAACCTGTCCTTAGTCTGGTGTCATGCCCACTTCTGCACGTGTCCAGCCAACACAAACAATGAGTGGACCAGGATAGGAGGTGTGTCTGCTGCTTTACCACCCTCCTTGTCCTTTAAATGACTTGCAGCTCCAGGGGAGCTAAGAAGAAGGATGTTTATGCTTAAGCCATGGGAGAGACAGGGACAGCCTAACTAATATTCCTCTACTTCCTTGTGCTGACCATATATGTTGTGATAATTGGGCTCACCAAGTGCATATCCATAAGATACCTTTTCAGGTGCCAGAAATGGCTGTTCTAGCCTACACTACAGTCAATGAATGTATTTCAAAAGGCAGAAGTAATTTCAGTGATTGCTCTTTATCTGAAGACCTTGGAGAACCAGTGCTACAGGGCAGCTCTAGCTCTGCACATCTTATCAAAGTTCTCCATGCTCCACTCAAATACGAAGCACATAATCAAGGCTCAGACTGGACTGAGGCGCTTCCAGCCTACCCAAATTCATCTGAGCAGAGACCATGTTAGTGAAAACCTACAATCTCCCGATATTGTTCTGTCTCTTCTCTATTTTGTGAGGAAATTTTTGTTTGACAGACATGCTGGCATAAATCTCATAAAACCATGCAACAAAATAGGTGGAGGAAGAAGTCTATCTCAGGGCTGCTTTTCTAGCTAGTTTTTAGCCTTCGTTTGAATGGGATTTAAAGAATTAGAAAAGCAACTGTTTTCTTTTTAGGGAATATCAATTTTCCTGTGACTGGGTGAAAGGAAACAAGTCATTAATGAAATTTTGCTTAGCAGCACATCTAAAGATTTTCATACCTGCAGATTTTGAAAACCTAATATTTTGCTTTTCTTTTTTCTGTAATAAGGACATGTCAAGCACATATGTGCCTACCTTCCACGAATCTGTTTATGCTGCAAATATGGTTAAACCAGGGGACAGTATTTCAAGCAGTGATGCTCAGATTCTGGTGTAAACTCTTTTGATCTTGGTATTGTAGTGAAAGCCATGTTAAATATTTATGTTATGAGTTCCTATCTGCATAAAAAATGTTACAACACTCTCTCAGCAGAAATGTAAATTGAGATTGTCTTGAAATCAGAAAAACACCCTAGCTTTTTCCTTGTGATATAAACAAGGCATTAGATCTACTTGTGTGCATGGCATTCCATGAGCATGTGTAAGACAGATTACGAATCGGATAAACTTTCATAAATTTTAACATGAAAAAGAACTTGCTCAAATATTAATGTCACCAAATATTTTGCCATTTCTTAACTGTCTTTTACTGTTTCAAAAACCTGCTTGAAGTGGAAGTACAGTGTCTGTAGAAATGATTAGCCCGGCCTGTGAGCAGTACAGCAGAATGCAGCGGTAAGTGAAATGGCTCCAGAGCCTGCAAAAAGAGAACATGGACAGCAAATGATCAGCTGCCTATGGGAAGGGAATTGAAAATAATACTGCTTTAATCAAGCCATTTTTCTGACAGGCAGGTAATACTGGATAAGGATCTCTGTAGCACGATTCATTCAATCTGACAAGCAGTGGGAGCTGGGGGAGTATAAAATCCTAAATAATCAATCCATGAAAAGAAATCTCTTTTACTGGTGAAATTCTGTCAGCAGAAAGACAAGACAGGGGCTTAGCTGGAAGACTTCATCCGCTACTTCTAAAGCACTGGTTACTCAAACCATTCTCTGTCTGTGTTCAGAGCAGCATTGTCTTGGTGACCAACTTCTTGTTCAAACAGGACCTCCAAGCCATGGGCATGAGGTCATGCCTTCAAGGGCATTTAGATGACAGAAAATGTAGATGACTACTCTCTGGGGCACAACCAACTAAAAGCTCTCAGAAATCTGTTGGCTTTAGGGCCTAACTTCTTTTGCTACATAGAAATATTCTGGCTAGCAGGAGTAGGGAAGTGATAGTCCCCTTGTACTCGGCACTGGTGAGGCTGCACCTCGAATACTGCATTTGGTTTTGGACGCCTCACTACAAGAAAGACTTTGAGGTACTGGAGCACGTCCAAAGAAAGGCAACACAGCTGGTGAAGGGTTTGGAGAACAAGTCTTTTGAGGAATGTCTGAGGGAACTGGGGCTGTTCAGTCTGGAGAAGAGGAGGCTGAGGGGAGACCTTATTGCTCTCTACAGCTACTCTTCTCCCAGGTAAGAAGCAATAGGACAAGAGGAAACAGCCTGGAGTTGTGCCAGAGGAGGTTTAGATTAGATATTAGGAAAAATTTCTTCACTAAAAGCATTAGCAAGCACTGGAACAGGCTGCCCAGGTAAGTGGTGGAGTCACCATCCCTGGAGGTATTGAAAAGATGTGTAGATGTGGCGCTTAGGGACATGGTTTAGTGGTGGACTTGGCAGTGTTAGGTTAACAGTCGGACTTGATCTTAAAGGTCTTTTCCAACCTAAATTATTCTATGATTCTTTGATTCTAAAACTCTGCTAGGTGTATGTCTGAATCCTCTCCAGCTTATCTGCCTGTCTTCTGCTCCTGAATCAGCAGTAGCATTAGTCTGTTCAGGTTGAAAAGCGAGAAAAGGCAATAATCACTGTCTGAAAATGTTCACATTGACTTCCTGGTGTCGAATGGACAGGGGAAAATGCACGATTATAATGCAGGCAGCAGTTCCCTGACCTCTGCAGACTCTCACCTGTAATTACAGCCTTTCCTCAAAGGCAACCTTGAACCTCCTGACTGCTCCCCACAACCCCTGCCAGACCCTTGCAGGGTCTCACTAGGGCTCATAATCCACAATCTGAGAAAGATAGTTTAATAAACAAGTAGAAGTGACATGCGTAGAATGACAATTGTAGAAATGGAGAAGACGGTAGCACAGCAGTACCCCTACACTTCACAATCATCCAGAAAAGACCAGACTTTTTGCATTTTGGGTTTCAGAGTGAATTCAAATATCAAGGCCTAATTCTTCTTTCATGCCTTTATAATTCAGAAGTAACATGAGAGGAGAAGCTTACCACTGAACCTCAGATGAAAGGTATTTGTAACTGCTACAGCTTCCAATTTTAAAAGAAAATATTTTAATTATGATGCAATGCAGTGGGAGTTAAAGAAGCTTACATTACTGTTTATTTTACACGGTGCCCAATCCTTTTTTTTTTTTTTTGATTCCAAGGCAACTCTCCCATTGACTTTATTATGAGCACCATGCGATACACCTGAGCTAACATGGGAAAGCACAACAGATCCATGTGGTGGACATTAAGATACAGCACTTAAACAAGGATAAAACCAAATTCTGTGATCACACGGAGGTAAAGTAGGAATGCTTCCAGTTAAGTCAGGGATACTTCACTGGTAAAAAGTCAGAGCAACTCTATGTATTACTTTAAAAAGGGAGTTAATAGCTATTTTTCTACACTCACTAATTCATAACTAATCATAACGTTTGGTCCCTAAGCAGATTCATTTGCTGCAAAACACACACCTGCATGCCTAATGGCAGGGCACAAGCCAGCTGTGGCCCAAAAGCTCTTTGGACACCTTAGCTTGCAGCAGCACCTACACTAGCAAGTCCTGACTTTTAGTGGCCTTGCTATCAGAGACGAAGTCCTGGACTAGCAAGGCCACATGGTTTCTGTGCTACAAAACTGTCCCCTAATGGTTAGCCTGTAATTTTCCAGGGTCCCATAGTACGCTTACCAGAACTGAAGTCTATCTTAGTCTTCCTAACTGTGCTAAGGACCTGATGTGTTTGTTCCTTCTGCAATACAATTTTGAAAGCATTCTAAAAGGAAAGTCTTACATATATGAGAAACATTTGGTTAATCTGAACATCTGAAAATCAAAGACTTTGCAAGTCAGATTCCCCAGCAGACGGGATACAATTTTCAGCAGTGACTAAATGATTTAGAAGCCAACGATCTGTTTTCAAAGAGACAAGTGCTTAAATCTCATTGGAAGTTGAAGGGAAGTAAATTTGTGTGTCCAATTTAAAAATACAGTTTCAGTCTGTGTGAAAGCATTGCTTGCCTATCCTTGAGAACATGTTTTATCACCAATTTAATGAATCCAACCTCTGGATTTTGGGCTGGACATGTTCACATACAAACAGAGGAGAGCAAATTCTCCCTACTGGGAGAATTAGTGGCTGAAATGTTATGTTTTGGACTATGCAGGTATTCAGAACAGATAACACAGTGTTTCATGCTGGCCTGAAGCTGTTAAACAAGTCTTTCTCTCCTATGAATAGGGAAAGTTTCACCAACTTCAGTGCCTTTTCTCTGTGATGTGGAGTCGACGAGGCTCTGGCACTATTGCTGTGCAAGCATTTGTAACTCAGTAATCGGTTCAGGGTTTGTGGGAGGAGCAGGAGGTTATGAGCTCTGATGATACTCCACGTGAAGACCAAATCATCCACACCAGTAACCAAACCGCGAATACTTTCTCAAGGAGAACTTTGCTACAGAGGTCTGCCTTTTAGTGGTCTGTGGTTTCCCCCGAAGCAGCACAGACTGCAGATGGGGCTGCTTGGAAGACACCATGTCACAGCCTGTGTGGGAAGGGACACTGGGTGTCTCCTGCCAACAACTCACTGGGTGGAATTAAATCCCCATTGACTACAGGTTTGTTTCCTGCTCCAACAGCTCCCACCAACGCCCATGAAAAGCTAGCCACTTCTCAGTCACTGCAGGATGTGCTGCATGGGGAGGAGCTGGGAGGAGCTGGTTACCAGAGTGGTGCCACTGCAGGTGCACTGGGAAATAAGCAGGGAAGGGATTAAACCCAAGCTTGTATCACTGTGACTGCATTTGTTTTCATTTCCTAAGAAGATGATGTTCAGCCTTACAGAGCACTGGGAAGGATGGACAGCTGTGTTTGTTGTAGGAACACAAAGAACAAAAAAAGCAGGAGATTTTTGAGATGTAGAACCAAGAACACTTCATTTCATACAGATTTGTGCCTTGTTGGTGATCTCCCTGTGGATCCTTCAGTGTCTAGCAAACTGTGACACATTTTGGGTCATTTTTCTATTTACACCTGAGCCTCTGAAGGACCCAGAACTCCTGGAGGTGCCCATTTCCTTAATTATGGACTTTGCCTTCCTCCACAAGAAGAGATCTGAGGAGGTAATGTGGCTGTTTATTGATGTAGCTGCCTTCCCTCCTTGACCTGAAGCTGGGTGCAGCCTTCAGCCCTCCCTGCTTAAGCAACTCGAGTTTGTTCCAGATGGTTCTCTACTATATTCATTTCTGTAACTCGACAACATCAGTACCTGACTGTGGGGAGCTTACTTCTGATGTGTGAATAGTCTTCTGATGTGTGAATAGTCTTCTAATGCTCAGATTAAAGGCATTAAAAATGCATAAATTATTTTATTTCCTGTGTTTGCATCCTACATTCGTGTGAGCAAGGATTTCTAAAAACTGCATTAATATTTTCATTTTCCCCTTCCCTTACATTGGCACCAGCCCTTGAATTCCCATCACCCTGTCACAATCCCAAGATGGAAATTTCAGAGCTGGAGTATCGCAAAAACCTGCTCTCAAGCCTCCACCAGCACCATCATTCAGCCTTTTTCAGGAATATCCATCCTTCACATCTTTCACACCCTGCTGTCATGTGCCAACTTGATTGACACTGCTGTGAATGATCTGCCCACTCCTCCTAAATGTGGTCTTGAGCTGTTGGTGCTGCAGACAAGCAGACAGGAGGAATACGGACCCTTGAAGAGTGTCAGATGGCCATCTGCCAGCCGAGGCACAATATGGTGGCTACTGCCAAGCCAGCTGGGTCCTTGCTCTTCCAGCTGGTACAAAAGTTGCCAGGCAGCCTCCACTCCAAGAATATTCAAGCATTTGGGGCTATAATCTATGCCATGTGTTTCTCTGTTTTTACTACATACTGGCAAATAATTTATTCAGATATGTTAAATTATATTTTAAAAGTTCCACAAACAGTTCATTGTGAAACTCCTCTTTGACATTAACCAGAAAATGCGATACTTTGTTCGTTGTATATATTATTATAATGGTCCTTTTTTGTTTAATCTAATATTGTAGCTCATTTATCTTCTTGGATGTCGCAAGCGGCTTTAGACTGCATAGTTCTGCTGTTGTCTACCAGTTAAATGATTATTACTTAAACTTTTTATAAATAATTAGTGCATAACTAATTTTTTGTTGGATGACATCTACACCCTTTTTTCCAAAAGAATCCCTCATATTCTTTTCTTTCTAGGGCATATAGCATATTGATCACTGCTTTTCTAAACAAGAAGTGCTGAAGAGAGAAGAGAGTTTCTTCTGAGCAATTCATTATCACTTCTTTCTTGAAAGAATTGAAAATGGCCCCTTTTACATAAATGAAATAAAAGAAAAAATGGGAATAGAGCCCAGGACATCTAGTTTGAGATTCACAGATCTTTACCACTTCAGCTCAATGAGAATTTTCTACTGTTAGCACTGGTATGGGGCTTCTAAGCTTTCTTTAGTCTGTAATCAGACATTAGATGATAACCAGGTATGTCCATACATACCTTTATTTCTAAGCCTTTCCTTGGAGAACAAAACCTGCTTCTATTTGCACTGATTTCAAATGGTATTGGCATCATTTCCATTTTCATTTCCCTTGGCATCTCTAAGTTTCACTCTACTCTCCATGGCTTTTTTGGTGCAAGCTCAAAAATCAAAAGTAAGTGAGCAAGTGCAGTTTGGTTTCCTGTTGTGCACTGGTTTCCAGAAATTCGTTTCTTCCATTAGAAGACCACCTAAGAATCTGTCTTTTTTCTTTCTGGAAAAAAACTTTCACTTTCTTGTCCTTTTCTACCATATACATCACATTCTGCAAACCGTTCCACAACAGAAATAATTCTCACTAATGTCCACACACTTAACAATTGAACAGTCACAAATAAATAATTTCAGAAAAGCTATTTAATCTTTCTCTAGAGCCCAGTGGAATATGATTTCCAAATTCCTTTTAAGACAAGCAAAAAGAATCTGATTTTATCTTTCCTGGTTTTTTATTTTAACTGAAGTTTGTCACATTCTTTATACTGACTTCCAAATGCCTCGCCCTTTTTTCATCAGAAGGGGCAGTACCTAGAGATATGTGAAATGTTTCCTTTGAACTACAAAAGCCTGGAAGCAGACTGGCTGTGAATTCATCCTGCATTTGCAAATCATCAGTGAATCATTAAACTCCTGTGTCTGGTGAGTTGTCTGCAAGCTTGAGTCCGCTGTCACTTGGCAGGTGTTACTGGCTCTTATCCTCGGGGACTTCCATGGCTGTTGTTCTGGGGCATTTCCAGGGAAAATGTGGTTCACCACATAAAGGCCACTCACTGTCTTTTGTGGTTTTCAGACACCTGTGTCTTGCACTAGATTGCACTTGTGATTCCCCATGAAATTTCAATGTGTCACATTTCCTTGTAGCTTGAACAGTAAACCAGAGGTGGGCCAACCCCAAATGTTCTGGGGCCTGTGTACACAAGTACATGAGTCTTGACAACTGCAAAGTGTAATTTTGAAACTAAGTTAAAGCTAACACAACATGCCAAAATGTGACCTGAAGGAGTTAAGGTTCAAGCGTACGTTCTCCTCTGCAGGTACAGGGATATCAGCCCCAGCAGAGAGGCCAGACTGGGGACAGTAACATCTGAAACCACCACAGCAAGACTTGACCACCAACACTGCACAAGAGACCTTACCGCTGTGACGAAGCTGGGCGGTCATGCGGAAGTGGGGGCAATAGGAAAAACTAATGGTGTTTGAAGATGATGTGGTATATGCTTCATGTAGAAGAACACTTGACATTTCTTATAACAGCTAGCAAACCTTCAGACCTGCTCGCAGCGGCGGTCACCATGCAGTAGCATTAAGCTGTGACAGCAGCTACCCCTCCACGTGTGTTATTTAGGTGATCGACCTAGACAGTGTCAACAGTCGCTGGCATTTAATACTTATTAAGCACTTGATACAATCAAAATGCTCTAATATTACAACGTGGTAAAATAAAATTATATTATCACTGCAATTCTTAATATAGTCTGTCTTTAAAACTGCTAACTCATCTGTTCAGACATCTTAGAGGTATGGCAAATGGGCTCCAGCAAATCTTCAGGGTAAGACTCAGTCACGGATCAAAATGTCTGCTTGTCTAAATCGAAGCACCTAAGCTCCCATTATCATCAAGAGAGATGGAGGTCTTGATGCAGTTGCTGAGACACAGGCATGAGGTGCCATTTGAGATGTCCTAAGGGTACTCACCTCAACTCGAGCTCCTGCCCTAAAGAGCATGAACATCTCATAGGCCCTGGGTTACATCTACTGGTCTCTGAGTTGTTGTATCCATGACCCTGTGGGTGTCTCCAACATCCTGGGCATCTCAAATGCCTGATGCCTGTATGCGGGCAACAAAATGAATCTCCAGTCAATACACCAGAGGAGCCTGGAGAGCAGTTTGGAAGAATTAAGTGGATTTATCAACAAAGCTATGACATGAGGAGGAGACAGGAGATACCTCAGCTAGTGCTAGCATCTCCTCTGACCAGAGCAAGTATCCAGCCAGGGAGCCTCATCTCCCTTCTCCACCTCTCCCCCTAGTAATTCAAGAGCGCTGTATTTGAATTTAGTGCCTCTTAAGTTAGCTTAATTGAAGTGAAAGAAGCCACAGCTGTGAAGAGACACTGTGAACAGTGAATGGATTAGCAGCATCCAGCAACCCTGTTAACTTGATCTGTAGCCTATACCTCCCAATGGGCTACTTGTGTGCAAGAATATTTCTGCATTGAATGGAAGGGCTTTGTGGATGGAATTCAAATGAAGAGCAATACAACTGTTATTTCTGCAGCAAAGTCCTTAATATGTAAAGATTATTTTAATTTTAAACTAGGTATAAAAATGTCTCCATGAAAGCAGTCATTTCTCTCTAAGTAAAAGTCACATAAGCTTTTAATTGATATTCTGTAAAGATAACTATTTTAGTTATTTTTCACGATTCACTTATTCTTCTCAATAGCAGCTTCATAGCTGGTAAATTCAATCAAATGTTTCTGTGAATCAGTCTCATGCCACTACAAATGGCTGCAGATCAGAAGGAACTTCTTTAGAACATGCACTTGCTTTAAAAGTGCCTACATGGCACTTTTACACTGAGTTACATTTGGGTTGCTTTTCTGGAAATGTTTTATTTCAGTTTTTGTGTTAATGCACTACGGATAACCATGGACTTCTTAAACGCACAGGTATCAAGTAAGCCAGAATTCAGTGGTCCCCTCAAGCCTCTAGACCTCTTGTCTTTAAGAATAAGAAATGTCACCAGGTTTAAGGAAATACAGGTTCTGAACACAGCAGTTCTTGTGCTTTAGAGTGAAATCATGGTCCTGATCTGACATACATAGCGGAAACTGCAGCATCTGATTCTAATAGTCCAGTAATTTTGATTAAGACCTGATCCTGGAAGACTTATGGACACGTCTTTTTCCCAAGTCCATTCCCCATAACTACTTCAAAGCTTTACTTGAGAAATAGCTGTGAGTTTCTATTACATCAAGGTTGCAATGATAAAGTGGCCATGCTGTGGCTTTTATTAAATGCTAAGATGTGACATTTTAGTTACACGTCTCCGACGCAGTAAAAGATCCATGCAGACACTGGGCTACTTCAACAGAACTTGTAGCTCATTTGAGCTGTACAGTTATTAAAAGCATTTCTCTAGACATTCCCTTTCCTTCTTCAATTGTTCTTGGCATTTCTTGAATCTTTATGAATATTTATGAAGGCACTTGTGTATTGAATGAAGTCTGTGAGTAAGTCATCAATTTCTCTGGAAATGGTTGCTTTTTGTGAAAACTTTGTTAGCTCTTCAACATAAGTGCCCCTGAGGGACTAGGAAGTTTGAGCACAGCATTGTAGAGTACCTCTTACAGAACGTGTCTAAGCCTTTAATCAGCACAACCGCAAAGTAGCAGATTGAATAACCATCTGAAGAAACCCAGGGAGCATTGTGCTTTAGTCTGCCCCAGAAAGCTGTTCTGTAGTAGCTTTGCAAATGTGTTCTCAGCTACGAAACCTAAGCTAAATCAGTCTCTGGACAGACTTATATGAGTTAGTAGATGACTCTTTTTTTTGATTAACTAACAGATCTTCATAAATTCAAGGCTAAATGGGGGAAATACACTGATTTATTTGTCCAACACAGCTTACCCTGAAAGCAAAAGAAATTTCACTTTTGACTTCAAAGGAAGAAAATCTGGACCCTAAAACTATAAACAGTATAATAAACATTAGTCAAACATAATACTCACTAAAGCAGCATGAATCCCGCTCCCCTAAAAGTACACATTTGCTCAGTTTTATACTATTTGTGCAACTTAATGCTAATGAAAATGAAATATGGCTGGTCACTGAGGTCACACCTGACTGCTCTGAGAGTCAAACAATCTATCAGTAATAATACTATGAAAAACATTTTCTTCAAGTATTCATAGTATTAACCTGAATTGCAAATAAATTAGTAAAACTGTTGTATCTCTGCTTATATGCAAATAGATGAACAGCAAAATTCACCAGCATGCTGCTCAAAAAAACGCAGGAGTGCATACTCAGTTTTAATATTGGCGTGCACTACAAAGCCACACATAAATCTACAGATAGTGTAAAACTGACATTAACATCAATGGAAGAAGAAATAGGCCAAGACTGAAAAATCTGGTTTTGTGTTTTGTTGGACTGAATACTTCATAAATTGCCTAGTAACAATAGTTCACGTCGCTTTCCTAAGTGGTTTTATAACAGAAGACCATTTTTAATGTTTTTTGCAAAGACTAAATGAAATGCAAGTTGAAGGTGTCCTGATTTATCTCCGTAGGAGACAATTCACACTCTTTTTTTTAAAACCACTGGAGACAGATCTTGCATGTTGGCAATGCACTTCCCCAGTGAAGTCTGGCGTATCCACACCATTCTTTTGCTGTTTACAAGGAAACTGAGCAAAGGAAAATGATTTTCAGTTTCAGCCTCCAGCCAGGTGTACCATCAGACAATGAAGCATGATGCTAAGTGCAGAATAGCAGCTTGTCTGATAGACAGTAAGTAATTAAGTAGCTTCAGTCCAGAAAAGGTTTTATGTTGTCCTTGGGCTTTGGACAATAAGAATTCCTTTCCTAAGCTGTCTTCCTGTGAAATAAAAAAACCAAACCAAAACCACAACCCAATATTCACCCTACTTGTGTTTGTTGTGAAAAGATGAGGCTCTCCCAGCTCTATAGAACAGTGAGCCTCCAGGAGTAGAGCAGATAATGGATGTTTCATTTAATTTCCTTCATCTCATGCATTCATGAAAAGAAACACAGACTTTGCCTTTAGCAATGCTGCTGCAGGGTGTTGACCCTGAAAGCATACCCCAAATCAGACAAGTGTATTATTCCCATGTAATGCTTGAATTCATATGGTAAGGACAGACTTTACTTTCCATTCCTTATAAATAAGATAGAAATATTACACCTCTACAGATTTATGGCAAAGATCCTTAAACATGTAACAATATAACTGAAATAAATTCTTGAAGAGGTAAAGTCCTTTTATTTCCTCTGTTTTATGTAACAAGCAGAATAAAATAAATAATGTATTTAGAAATGAGCACAGCGTTTGCAGAAGATTTGACATAAAAGATCCTTAGTCTACATGAAGGAAAGGGAACTTTCTGATACTAACAGCTGAAAAGAGTTAATTGAAACTTCATTATGACCTTCTAATGCGTGGTCATTTTAGACACATGCGCAGCCCTGTTCCCAGAGAATCTTTGTTTTTGCTCTGGATTTACTATCCCTTCTAAATGGGACACTGTCATTTCCTCATTTTGCAGATCCAGAAATGAAGGTCCGATGTGACTTTTGCAGGCCACTGAAAAACTGGGACAGTGTAGAAAACATAGCTCACATTTTGACTCAGGTCAAAAAATCATCCCATGTTAAGTCTTTCTTGCTGGAAAAAAATGATGAAGGAAAGGTTTGTAAGTTATCACTCATGAGATTGTACCAATATGGAAGAAAAAGAAAGCCTCGAGGCTAGAATACTGGTTGAGAGAATACGGAAAGTATTAGTGATGGAAAAAAAATTGATGGATTGCTAAATTACTGTGCAGACTTTCATGTGGCATGGTTGTGCCTTTACACATTTGTGGATGAAAACAAAATTCAAGTTATGCTTACAGAAAAAAAGAGCTAATGTTTATTCTGTTGCAATTTGACCAAGAGGTGTAATTAAAACAGCTGAATCATTGGATTCACTGCAACACAAACGTTGGAAGAACTCAGATTATAAAATGTCTTGGTTTGTGTCTTCCATCACTTTTATATAACTAACATCATCTTCTCTGCCTATTCCTACAAATGATGTACAATGAACCCTCACTTAGCAGAAATGCCATTATTTGAATCTGGGTCATGTTCAACTTTAGACAAGGTTTGTATAACAGAAGCATCTGGCTTCCCCAAGGCCACACAACTCAGCGGGACTAAGGTGATTGGGACATATTGCTTCACTAGGAGTGATTTGTCCTTATTTTGTCCAGTTGAACTCTGTGGCCTTGCACAATCTGCAGGAATTTTGGTCCTGTTCAACTCAGAGGCCGTATCACATTTTCAGTAATCGATGTTTCAGAACTAGCATGCATTATACATTATTCTTCATATTTATATATGCTGACTAACATTTCTTTGCATGGCACCTTATGTGCAAAATTTTACCTTTAATGTATGTAGCATTGTGTAAGTGTAGACTACATTTTATAAACTGAGTGATCCAAAAATTCCCTGCTTTGGTCATTTTGTCTTGAGCAACACCAAAACCCAAAGAAATTGTTTATACGCAGGTTGGATAAAGGCAGAAAGAAGAAAGATAAAAATGTCTTGTGAAATTTCTTTTCTTTCTTTCTTTTTTTTTTTTTAAGGAGGAACCTGAAAGAGAAAGTAGGAGACCCCTAGGAAACAGATACAGAAAGCTTTTCTCAGTAAGTAAAGTTAACTGGATGGAAAAGCATATCAGGCCAAAGGAAAGAAGTAGCAAAATAGATTTAAGAGTTTGCCAGCAGGGCAGTAGGAAAAGATGTGGGTAGATACTGCTCATAAGCAGAGAAGACAGAACTGAAGACTCAGTGAAGAATAATCTACAGGATGAAAGTAAGAAAGTATGTGAGCATTTTTATCTTGAAAGTGATGATTTTTTAAATCAGGTTTTTATCGAGGCATCACATATACTTAGCCCTGGGAGAGAGCTATGGCATCTTGGACAAAATCAAGGAGAGAGCTGAAGGCAATGAAGGTGGAGGTGTATAACATATTCATTAGAGGCAACAGTAAAGAAGAAGGAAAACTTGATAGAAACATCTAGTAGAGTACCTGAATAGTGAGAGGTGGAGAAATAAAGAGAAGGGTCCATGAGAAACAGAAAATAAAAAGCCGAGGTAGATAGATCAAAATGGTCTCATGTCCAGAGGACAAACACCATTGAAAAATACAGATGAATCAAAAAATAGATGCAAAAGCTGTCAGAGAGATAGCCAAGATGAGAGGAGTAGTCATAGCTATGTGAGGGGTCAATAGCTGAATCAGAGGACAGCAAAGGGATGATGATGTGGATCAGTGATGGAGCAGCCAGTGGAAAGCCCAGAGGAGTGGGTGGGGAGGGAAGCAGTGAGTGTGGACAGGGAAGGGAGAGGAGCATTGCTGTGGGCAGCATGCAGTGGCCGAAGACATGGGTCTCAACTTCAGACGCATAAAGGAATACTGTTTTGTAAAGAAAAGGGCAAGGGCAAGAGTGGAGACGTCATCGTACAGTAGATCGAAATGGAGACTAATGGAGGTCAGTGAATGGGAGGGAATTGGATTGCTCAGTGACGTGGAATGAGTGTAGCAGATGAGATGAGGGGAATAAAGCAGCCAGAAGTAACCAGCGTGCCACATTGGTACAGTGGAAAGAAAGAAGTGAAGCCACAAGGTTGGTAGAAAGGAAACGAAAGGCAGATGGACACCACTTAAAGGCAAATGAAAGAACAAAGATGATTCAGACAGGAGATATGGGGAGCCAAATGGTCTTACTGCGAGGTTTGAGCTTGAACACATCTATGAGGACAGCAACCAATAATAATTGGATTTTGAAGACTGGAAGCTGTTACATACATGAAGGAGGGGAAGCAAGTGAGAAGTTCATAATCAGGGTAAACTAAACTCTTCAGAGAAGGACTGAAAAAGTGGTAGACAGCTGCAGCTGAGAAAAAAAGAGTATGTGAGCCAAAGCAAACCACAACTCAGGAATAAAACCCATCAATCTGAAGACTATGAGAGTAGTCAGAAGAAATGACCACAGGCTTTCAAGTCTGCAAAACCATTCTTCCATTCTCTTGGTTACCTGAATTGCCAATTATCAGATTTTTAGTCTTCAAGAGTCTGGAATAATCAAGATTGTTCTTTACTTATTGTTGCAGTGAATGTTGTGGAACGAAACTTGAATGTATAAAATGTTGAAACATTGCTTGCTCAGAATGACTCAGTAACATAACAGAATAAATAAGCAGATAACATTGCTAATTTGATTCAAAGCCCTTGAAAACACTTCATCCGTAAACTCTGACTTCAGTGAGTATAAACAACTCTCAGTGAGTATTCCCATAGGATTGATATTAATTCACAACCAAAAAATGTTATAACTCCTGCACTGGGAAACTAAACATTTTTTCTTCTTCATCCTGACTGTTCAAGAGCTAAAATTCAAATGTTAATCCATGAATTATCCACGCTTAATTTGAAAAACATGCAAAAGACTCAGTGAAATCTTAAGGTGGCATGAACAGCAGCTTGACATTTCTTTCTCTTTTCTTCATAAAGCCACCCTAGCTAGCGGATTTACTGATGCGAAGCATCAGGAAACACAGTGACTGCTAGGTGAATAGTGAAAGTATTCACAAAAAGAAGATTCTGAAACTGATTTCAAATGTCAACCAGCATCACCCCTCTAACCTCTAAATCCATCACAAAAGACTTTAAAAGACATCCATAGTACCAGGCAGTAGTTATAAAACTTGGTTGAATCAGGGTCTGAAATCTTCCCTGAAGATAAAGTGCACTGGAATATCTCCAAGAAACTAGACTAGATGACCAAAGCATGCTTTTAGTGTTCTCTTTTCTTTATCCTGTTGGTTACTTTCGCATTTGGGTGGAGAGTACAGGCTGAGTATTGGGACTTGGTGTGTGAAAGCAATAACATGATAGCAGGGAATTGCTTGGGAGACATAGGAGTGGATAAAAAGGTAAGGACTGAGAAAGGGGATTTACATTTTTTTCACAGCAAAGTGGCAGCTGTTCTGTCATGAGTCTGTACTTGTCCTGATCATTTTGCTTGTGTGCTTTTTCCCCCACCCCACATCTGTCTTTGTGTATGCTGTGTGCTTTCTGGGCAAAACACTACCTTTCCCTGTGTCTGGAAAGAAACACAACAGCTTTTTGGCACTGGAGCAATCTCCATAATGAAGAAAGTGATTGTAACTGATGAAGGGTATGGATTCATCTTTCAACTTTGCAAATTGTTTACTGTGATTCAGAGTAATGAATTCCTTTGGGCCAAGGCTTTCTCTCTGAAGCTGCTGCAAGAGTTACTATATATTGTTAATATGACTGAAATTCAGGGTTGAGAGGAAACTGGGGCCAAGATTTTGAAGCGCTAAACAACTGCTCTAATGCCAAATCCTTTAAAATGTCACAGAGTGAGTATCTAAAACTGGATATTTATCAGTTTTTAGTGTTATTTAGGTTTTATAAATATTAATGATGATATATGTTGTAATAGTATCTAATATTTATATACTGCTTATCAACCTAAAGTTTTGTCCAAATGTTTTTTCCCAAGTGGGTAATCAGAGTTCGAGAAATTTGGAGTTGTCAGATAAGGAACTTTTAAAAAAGAGTTACAGTTTTTATAACACTTCAGATCATAGTTCCTATTCGTTTGAATGTTCAGGCAGCTACAGTTCTCTCTGCTGATGTCTGCTACTCACAAATGCAGAAGGAGCATTCCTTCAATATTAAAGAAACTACACTAGGATCATGATGATAATAGGGTTGCAATAGTCTGTATCCAAAACTATGACAGTAAGAAGCCTTGACAGCCAGCAAATACCTTATTCTCATCTTTCTTGAGTCCACGAAGTCCAAGAGCAAAGACAACAGCCGCGTCTCAGTAATGTGCAGTATAAGGATACCCATGAAGCAGTGGCCTGTCTACCAACTATCTCTTAATACTGAATGCTGCACTGCAAGTTTCCTGAAAATATTACTATCTATCTCGTGCACTTGATGTTTTAAATCTTCTATATAAGCTTGACAGAAGACAGGGGTTAATAATTCAGTGTGATTTATTCAATACTCTGGGGAAATTTGATCCACGCTCAAAATTATTCTTTGATAAAACAGGCTCAGGTATTCATCTTGTGTGTTCAAATCAGCATAGAAATATATGCAGGATCAGGTCCGCTATATAGAATGACACAAAATACCTGTATAACATGTACAACATCCCCTTAACTCCTAGCAACTTTTTTTCTGCTGTGAGTGCAGAACTCACAGCAATTAATTTCATTCAGTAAAAGCAGACTATGAACAAACTGAATAGTAAAGAAATTATTTATCATCAGGGTCTTTCTTCACAGAATCACAGAATGTTTGGGGTTGGAAGGGACCTCTGTGGGTCATCTAGTCCAACCCCCCTGCCGAAGCAGGGTCACCTACAGCAGGCTGCACAGGACCTTGTCCAGGAAGATCTTGAATATCT
>Ga0065711_1001965_pt1 | contig 37815 bp, 22 predicted proteins | sample Hoacrofraction12_FD_59098 | JGI IMG/M metagenome (GOLD analysis project Ga0065711, IMG submission 59098) | Hoatzin crop microbial communities from Cojedes, Venezuela - Epithelial fraction 12 v2 (version 2) | ecosystem: Host-associated > Birds > Digestive system > Esophagus > Crop | place...
CCCCCCCCCATCTTTTAAACACTGCTTTGTAGTATTTGTTTTGATTCCTGTCAGATAGTTTATGAATTTTGGAGTTTTCAAACAGCAGAAAGCTTGCTCTTCTGCCAGTTTTTCCATTCTGTTTCGTCTAACCAAACAAGAAAACATCTATGTCTCATACCCAGAAGGGTGGGTGTCAGTCTAGCAGCAGCTCCTGGCCCACATGAGAGTTATCACTGGCTGCAGAGTTCAGCAGTAACCGGACTGGCCAAGTACTGCCGAAGGACTCCGCCATCACCAAACAGGTCCCTCACTGCTGTGCTGCCCAGGACCGTGCCCTGTCCTTGGTCGGAGTCCTCTGTGCCTCGCTAGACTGCTCATGCTTGAGATTGGGGCTCAGCCCACACAAGCTTCAGCACAGCCCTCCCCGTGGCTTGCCTGCAGCTCTCTGTGTCTGAGGACCAAGCTGGAAAAGGGTCACTGCCTACACATTTTCTTCTGTGCTTTCCAAATCATCTTCTGGAGCACTATATGCACCATGTAGTGAGAAGCCTTCCTGCTAGGTAAAGGACTGGTCTTCTGGCGCCTCGCACTTTTTACGAGAGCTGGAAGCTCTGGAGATTTATTCTCTAGTCGAGCAGGTGAATGTCTAGAAGAAGAAAAAAAATCTGGACTCTAGCAGGTCTCTTGCAGAATACCAGATACTGCTGTTTCTACCTCCAAAAAATGTGCCAGACTTGCTATGACTGCTTAGCAGTGTCTCCAAGCCAGGTCTGGAGCTGCAGCCAGCCTGTGATGTGGTCAGTTCTGGTCACTGAGAGCTGGGAAGGCCCACAGTGATATTTCTTCTGATGCTGACTTTGGCATCCAGTACCACCACTCTGAGGATGTTATCTAAGTGCCAAAAGCAGAAAGGGTATTACATGCATTGCATGGCAGAAGAGATCCACCTTTTTTGTCATAAGCTTTGCTTACAACAAGGATCCCTCACAAATTCAACTAGCACTACAGGAAGGTGTGAGCAAAAGTATTTGGCATGAGGAGACACACTGGGCAGACCAAAAGGTAGCTATAAATGAGGAACAACAGTCAGCTGGAATAATGAGTCAGAAAAAATTTTGCAAAGTCAAAATCAATAGGCAGCAATCAGTCGATCAACTGATACCAGTAAAGACCACATAAGACTGAGAGAGTGATGGCCAGTGAGTATGTCTCTTCCATACTTACATCCAGAGACCCTTATTCTCCACTCTTGGCCTACTTTCTGTCACTTATTTTCAGCCAAATATGAAGAAGACAGCAGGTAACTCCATGTATTTGTAGTCATGTATCTTTTGTTCATGAATCCAGTCAGCCTCCGAGCAGCTTTCAGCTTTGATGGCCCCAGGGCAGAGCAAACACTTCCCTTGGTGTTCTGATATGCTGCTGAACTCTAGCTTGAGTCTGCAATTACCTGCCTGATGCAGTATCTCCTTGCCTATGTTAAGATTCAGATTTTATCACAGTACCGTCATGTAACAATGCTATAAACATTTACTCTAATTTTGTAGCCGAGAAAGAGCAATGGTAATTTGCCACTGCAATAATATTTGAGAAGCATTCCTGAAATATGACAGGCAGGGAAAGAAGAAAAATTGGAGATAATGGAGACAAAAATCCACAGTTATAGAGATATACGGCACTTTAGAAAATTGATTTAGTACCTCTAGCCAAAAGCAAAAGGGAGAGCGCATGACGTCCAGACATTCACAATCTACTTTTCCTGAGTCTTCCTGATTGAATTGGTATCAGTATAAATCAGGGAAGTAATATAATTGATACCAATGGTGCTCCACTGATACAAAGTCAGTGTGAAATCAGAATCAGTTTGAAGATGTGGATTTGAGTTACTGCATGCTGCTTGCTAACACATAAAATATTACCAAGCAATTTTCAAATAGACACGTGACTTCAATCAAGGTAGGATGTGCAGCATTTTTCAGCTCCTGTTTCAGAGCTGGATAAGCTAGAGAAGTTGCTTTAGTGTTTTCTCTAAGAAAAAAGATCACCCTTGCCAGGGTATGAGTTTGTTATCTTTTGGAAAGGGTCTTGTACCTAGCATTTGCCAAGCATCACTTGTCCACGTATCTATTTTTTTAAAAGAGGAAAATATCACTGCACTTGACTTCACAAGGAAAAGCTGAGTGTCTTGACAAACAACTGAAACTTTGAAAATATTCAATGTGAATGTTGGTGTTTAGGCATCTAATTAAGGCATAAAACAATGTAGTCTGAGAGTTTACCTACTACATGGCTAGTTGACATAGTGTGTTGAATTCGCTCTGTGCTTTTCTCTGCAGCCAGATTTTGCCAGTGGGATCAGAATGCATTATGCCGCTTCAGCAAAGTTGTGCTGTTAGATGCCTAAATATAAATGTAGTTGTTTTATTTCAACATACTTGGACACGATGACTGTTCTGCCTTTTTAACATTCTTTCTTAATCTGAGTGTTGCTAAATATTATCTATATATATGCACAATTTGATATTTAATCTGTGATCATTGACTTAATTTATGTAACATATGGCTAAATTAGACAGCTATTTTCCAAGCAAGGCCTCCCATATGCTGTAATGGCCAGGAGGTCGGTAATTCAAGCATTTTTTCATTACGTTGAGGCATTCCCTCTGTCAGAATAGTTCTCCCTCCTTTTACTGAAATTCCCTCAGGAGTAACAAGCAGATTTATTGGCTGATAATAGTGGATATCATGACTGGTACCCCTTGAGCGTTCGAAAGCTGACACACACAACAAATTTCCTCCACTCAGAAAAAGAAAACTGTTTTGCCTAAGCACATTCACTTTGTAAGTAGGTATGAATTTGGGGCATGCCCTTGTCATCTTTTCGAGCAGGAGCAGAAAATGCTGTTGAGCTTGGAGTTCAACAAGAAATTTTTGCATGTATATATTGCTTCTTCCATGGAGTTTTCAAAAAATGTACTTGCCTTTGGTGATGTACAACAAGATTGTTTGTTTCCTTCTTCAAATGTCTCTCAGAAGATGTTTTTCTGTGTCATCCTTCTTGCAAGAGACATACATCTTAAACTAAACATGCCTCACAGGGAGATTTGCCATCTCTGATGTCTGGTCTTTCAGTGATAGTAAAAAACAGTGAAAAGAAACTGGGAAGGAAGTCAGCTTTTTGGTCATTTAGCACTGAAAACCACTAAACTGGCTATACAGGTTTAGGAGAACAAAGTTTATTCAAACAAAATTTGTACAAATCTGCTAATTGTGCATAATCTGTACATTTTAAGGCAAGACTGGAAGAAGTCAAACTTTCAAATAAAATAAACTCCAGAGAGTATACTGTTCTTAAGATGCAACTTTTTAAGGTTTCCATAATCTCCAACTCAATTATACCACTTTCTTGAAATTACTGTGTTAACTTTCATGAACAAGCACCATTAGGAAAATATGCAGGAAAATGAAATAAAATTGCCTGGAGGCAATTACTTCAATGACATCAAAATTTCTTTGTTCTGTTTTGGGGGAATTTTGGTTTTGCTTCTGAGATATATTCCTCTTTTCCCAAAAGATATCTATCAAGCTGGCTAGTGATAGCATCGGAATATTCCATGGTCCTGCTTCATCCCATTTTAATATATCAAAGTGTCATGCCAGACTTCAGATGGCATCACTTGCTCTCCGTCCATCCATCCTGTTTGGACTGTTTATGGTCAATGGATAGGGACATAAAGTTTGGTGAACAGCAACTGCTCTTTAGAGTTTAAAACAAGACTCTTTCACCAGAAATCTGTTCATCACAGTACTGCAACTGTGCAGCTGTGCATGGGGAGATTAGACCTTCGGTTGCAGGACATGTCTATTTGACTTAGTGGTCTCATAGCTGTGTCTGAGATCTGCAGGGCATTTGTCTGCTGAACTACCTCAGTCTTAGATCTACAAACCATTATTTTATTTTCTGGATTGTGGCACAGTTCTGTGAATGACAGAGCATGGTAGCTAGCAATACAAAGTAGTGATGTTTTGCTGTCAGTTACATCTTCGCCGTCAGTCTCTTGACATGAACTCAGGGCTCATTAAATGGCTGAGTGAATGACCTGTCAATCCTACATTCATTCAAGGCAGGCCTACTAACATGTGCGAAGTTGTGCCCTTAGCTGATATGTAAGCACACCCTAAACCTGTCTACATGGTCAAAACAGACAATCACATCTCAGATGAAAGGCAATAAGCCCAGAACCGAGAACTAGTGCTTTTCATACCTCCTTTCTGCTGTAGCTTGCCACATGAACATCTCTAGTAGCCTGAAGTTATCAGCCTGTCTTTGCCCTTGATTTCAGTTCAGAGACGCTCACAGACCTATCTCGTGTCTAGTATTGGGTGTGGGACCATACATCCTGTGCTCAGCACTGGTGAGGCCGCACCTCAAGTACTGTGGTCAGTTTTGGGCCCCTCACTGCAAGAAAGGCACTGAGGTGCTGGAGCGTGTCTAAATAAGAGCAACAAAGCTGGCGAAGGGTCTAGAGAACAAGTCTTCTGAGTGAATTGAGGTTGTTTAGCCTGGAGAAAAGGAGGCTGAGGGGAGACCTAATTGCTCTCTTCTACTACCTGGAAGGAGTTTGTAGCCAGGCAGGTGTCGGTCTCCCAAGTAACAAGTGGTAGGATGAGAGGAGATAGCCTCCAGTTGTGCCAGGGGAGGTTTAAATTGGATGTTAGGAAATATTTCTTCACTGCAAGGATTGTCAAGCATTGGAATAGGCTGCCCAGGGAAGTGGTTGAGTCACTGTCCCTGGAGGTATTTAAAAGTCCTGTAGATGTGGAGCTTAGGGACGTGGTTTAGTGGTGGAATTGACAGTGTTAGGTTAATGGTTGGACTCAATGATCTTGGGGGTCCTTTCCAATCTAAATGATTCTATGATCAGGACACAAACCTTGGTGTCATGCAGCCTTTGAATATCTCCATCCACCTCAATATTTATCCTGTTTTTTCCCCTCAGTTTTGATAAGAAATTGTAAAGCATAAAATTACAGTACTGTGTGCGTGCCTACTTTTTTTACCTTCATAATAAAACAAACATTTCTCCCATGTAATCATTAGCTGATTTTCCTTCATAGGCCATCAGTGTTGATGGTGGACATTGTTTTTTGCATTAGCACTTGTAAGCAATACCCAGACAATGTCTTTCTGTTAAGACTCAACTACCCCTAATCCAATTCTTTCCACAAATTCTAGAGCCTTTAAAAGAGAAGCATAGGTCAGTAGGTGATTTAAAACCCATTTGTGCAACATTAAACTGTATGGAAATTTAAAAATCAATAAATTAATGGCATTGAAAGGTCAATTTTTGAACAGAAATTAGTAGAAACCTATTCCCATAGTCACTGGCTGTGCTTACATGGAAGGGTAACAGGTACAATAGAACTTGAAGAATGAAAGTATATTTATCTCTTTATGTAATACAAATATAATAACTTGCACACTATGATTGATTAGTATGATGGAGCTCAGAGTGGGTGTCTAATAGATGATGGATATACAAAATATGAAACTGAGAACAATTTTCATGTTCATTTAACTTCTTCTTTAAAGTCTTTTAAATTAATGTTAGAAACTAAATCAGGGAGAATTGTCAGGACTTGGTTGAATGATACTCGTTCAACAGATTATGTATCACTTGGCTACAGGTTATTTGTTGAACTAATGATCTAAAACATGAGCTAATCGAAAATAATATAAGACCAAAAGTGATCATAAAAGAAGCTGATAGCAGTATGACAGACAAATCACTCTGTGGGAACAAAATAACCATGACCTATGTGTACTAGGCATCTGGGGGGGCGGGGAATGCCAGTGCAATTTGTTATTGGATTTCTGTTTCTCTCAGGTATTCATAATTAATGGTAAGCCATCTTCTGCTCCTTGAGTCTCTGGATAGCAAGTAAAACCTCAGATCAGATCTTCAAATTAAATAGAATTGGATTTAGACACTACAAATCAGACTGAGGAGGATATTGTCCTTGTTGCTGTGTTCCTGTTACAGCTCGTGATGCCACTGTAGCAGCAAGAGTGCCAGTAGCATATAGCAGGCACATAAACAAATGCAGAGAAAGCAATTGCTTCTCCAAGCCTCCTGTTGCATGTCCTATAAACCAGCAGTCTGCTGCTGCTGCTCCCCTTGCTCTATGTGCCTTTCCAAGGAGGCTGGTGTGGCCAGTCTTTGAAATGTAGAAAAGCTAGTGTTTTCCTTGGCGTGGGAGAGAGGACAATAAGGGTAAGAGCTGAGGTCTCAGGATCAGGCAGACAGACAACTTTTCTGTAATATGGTGAAGACTTCCCACTCCTTCTCAATGCTGAGGTGAGGCACCACAGTCTTGGGGATCTTAAGTAACCCAGAGTTGAGATTCAAGCAACATTGACCTCGATAATGCAGTTCCAGACAAAAATCATTCAAGGTGTACTGTGTATAATCATGTCAGAAAAACTAAGTGAAGGGTATCTCAGTATAGCTTAGGAGACTGCAAATCTCTTCTTCCTTCATCTGAGTCAGTTCTTGATAAACTAGGTGAGCCCCAGGAACCAATAATATGCATAGAAGACTTGCAAAGGACTTTGTTGAAAAGGTCTCTTATGTATAATTGAGTCAATCAATTATCTTTTCTTCTTTGACCTTTTCTGGCAGAATTCCCTGTTTTGTCATGGATACTTTGTTTTTTTTAATAAGATTTCTTGAAATTGATCATAAATCCTCATTTTTACATGATTGCGGAAGGAACAGAACATTTCTGCTTTTCTGGGAAAGCATCTCTAGAAAATAGCTTTTTTAGGAGGATCGAAAGAAATAAAACTAAATATTTCAATAGCTTTAGAACTTCGTTTTCATGTCTTTTATACTTTACATTTTCTTGTGGCTGTTTTTCAATCATGTTTATGTCATCACTTTGACAAGAATCTCAACAAAAATTGTATCTTATAATTTGGTTTTCAAAGGCAATACTTTGCCAAAAACTCTCTGTCAGATGAAGTCCTGAATTGGTAGAAAGGATAGATATCAGCGGATTTCTAAAAGCATTTGCCCTAATGTTATTCGCTTAAAATAATAACATTATATGAAATAAAATGTAAACCTCCATAAATGGATTGTAAAATGACTGAATGATACATCTCTGATTACAGGATTAACTGAAAAAAATCACCATCTGAAAGGATTGTTATCAGTCAAATCACCCAGAGATCTGTTTTTAGCTCAGTGCTGTTTAATATTGTCATCTATGACACAGAAAGAAATATGAATCATTGCTGGTACTGTTTTCAGATGGCACAAACATTAATGGATTGGGAAATAATTATAAGCAGAAGTCAGTTCTACAGGATGATCTATATCTCTTGATATTCTGGGTCCACATAGATAGAAATTTTCCATAAAAAAGAGTAGAGGGCCTATGGAAACATCTATGGGGCCACAAAACTATCAAAGCCTTAGAAAAGCTGGGCGAACATGAACAAACCTGTCTTGAAAGTAAGACTGTATTGTGTGCGACAAATAAGTAGTGGAATGTACACTGAACATTAAAGGGAAAAGAGAAAGCTGAATAACTGCCCATAAGTAAGCACAGTCCATTTCAATCCACTGAATGAGACGGACTTCCTGTGAAAAACTGGTTTGTCCCTTTACCATAACTTTACAGTTTAAACCTATCGGATATGGTAAATTATGAATGAATCAATGTGTGCATATCCTTATGCATAAGATCCCAGCTCTCTCTGACTAAAAAGGCTTAACATACTGATTAATCACAAGTATTTGTACCAGTCATGGACTAGTAAGTATGTCTCAGTTGTCTAATTTACCAAATTGCAGGTATTGATCCAAATCTCATACCTGAAGTTCATTATTATTTACTGTTCTATTTAAAACATTTCGATCTTTTACTCATGAAAAGGAAACCGCTGCATTTAACATAGATAACTAGCCTCAGCATGCAAAGCAAATCAGTCATGAATAACGCACCCACTGCAAATTACTGGCTGAATTAGTAGGTGGATATTTACAACAATGGTATTGATTCAAGCAGAGTATGTCTGGTTTCCAAGTGATTCATTAACCAACAACTGTGATGAAAATGCAAACTATTTAAATGAAAATCTTATCTAATAGAAGTGTCTGCCTGCATATCTGCAGACTTCTTTCTGCACACAGCTTCCTGCTTCTTCAGTAGGCAGAAATTATTTTCACTGAAGCAGTACAACAGATCATAACCAATTTCTGAATTATATGAATTGTAAGGAAGTACTAGTGAAATCTATTCTGAGGTTTCAAGGAGAAAGAATGAAAATTACCTAAGCCCTTTTAAAAGAAGCAAATAAGGGTGCTAACACGGAAAGTTTTGATTCATTTTTCTTTTTAGATGAATTTAGAGTTCTCTTCACGGAATACTATTGGCAGAAAGAAGAGGAATAATATGATCAAGCAGAAAGAAGTGGCCCTTATTGAAATGTAATGAGTTTCAGCGACAGATGATTATAAGCAAATTAATAGAAATATATCAACAAGTTAAGTTATGAGACTTAGTTACTCTCTCTGTGTTCTCATGTGTCTAAAGTATACAAGACAGTTGACTGATCTGGTGAAGATATTTGAAATGTATGGGTCATTCACAGCATGATCCGGGCCACTGATTTTTTGTCTGTATCCTCCATCTTCCTTCGAAAACAACCAAGAGTGAAATGTGCTTGCATTTGTACAACACCAAAAATGCTCTCATGCTGGACACTACAGAGGAAAGTAAATAGATGAAAACCCAGGGAGGATGAGGCATGGATTTCTAGAAAGCAACACAGTATTCATTAGTTTGCTTGAAACTTCACGTTGTTAAAAAAAAATATGAGGCAACATGTACCTCTAATAGCAATCCACACTTAAAAACTACCACACTATTCCAAAATTGTTCCTCATGTCACTTTGTCTGCTACTTCTGACAGGTGTGAAGCAAAGAGGAATGATTGACTTCCTCCAGTTCCCAAAAGGAACGGGATAAAGAGATTGAAACCATTATTTTCTTTATGAATGCCAAATGCAAAAAAAGAAACCCAAACCCCACAGAAAACGAATGTAGATGAGACTGGTTTGTAGAACTGCAGCACAAATGTCTCTGCCTCTGGCCAGCGGGAGCAGGGTGGGACATCTCATGCACAGGCAGCGGCCCTGAAGAGCTCTCAGGCTATCAGTAAAAAGCTTGGTTAGAAAGCTTGTGCTCATAATGGATTTGAAATATGATGTTACATAAACATTTACTGCTCATTGTCAGCTTTGTTAAATTTGGAAAATGAGGGCCAAGAAAACTGTCCCTCACGGGTGCTGGTTAGGGAAAGCAAGGGTGTGTGATGGAAGCAGAAACAACAGGAGCTGTAACGGTGAACACAGCAGATCGCTGTTGAATAGTTTGACTAAGAGCCATCACAGAGCTCCATAAATGCCATTAAAAATTTAGCTTAAAGTGTCTAAGCCATTTTAAAATGTACCACAGTCACTTGAGATCCCTAGAAAATATTACTTTATATTTCAGGGATTTTTGTGTTTGAGGCGTGTTGTTACAATCACATCCTGGAAGCCAGCTTAAGCCAACTATCCTAGTAAGCAAGAGTTTAGAAAATCTGTGTATGGAATTGAAATTACTCCCTGAGGAAAAGTGCAGGACACATTATGGCAAGGAAGTGCTTCAATGTCGTTACCATGTAGGTCTGATCAACTCCTTAGACAAGCATTGCTGTGTATGTGTTTTCTTCCATTTCATTGACTGTATCAAAATTGGGTTAAAGCGTCATCTTTTGCCAAACAAGCTCAGCAGAACAGAAAATTATTGCCCATGCACAACATAAAATTACAGACATCACATGCTGTAAATATTGTGATGCCACAATAAAGCTACCAGCACTAGATAGTGAGGATATTTTTAATCCTTATAAAACTGTAGAAAGCTCAGCACTTTAACAGTAAAAAGAAATGTGAGAGGTGTGTCATAAGACAGATATATTTATAAAATATCAGGAGGGTAATAAAAATTCATCTCAAATTTTGTATTCCTTGGTCTTGATTTTGGTGTGTTTGTCCATGGCATTGGGCAGTAAAGTAAAACAACATTCATTATGTCAGTCAAAGTTATGACACTGTACAATGAATCGACCTATAAAACTCTCGTTATCCCTTTACATTGATTACTCTATTTCTTCTGTGATTGACAAACATGTTAGTAACCTATTCATTCTCATCATCAAAGTAAAGAATAAGCAAATACCATTTTCTCTTTCACATATATATATCTGTAGTGCTATTTTGAAATATACTGTCAGAATAAATATTGCCTAGGGATCAAAATTATTCTTATTTTTTTTTTGTTTGAAAATACCCTGATCCAATTTGAACATCATCTGATATGAAATACCATAGCTTTTCTTGCAATGAGCCATTACTTAATAAACTATCAATTCTCCACAGAGTGAGGACAAGTCTTAAAACATGCTTCAATACTCCACTGCTTATATTGGATTTAGCTGTGATGTGAAATACAGAATATGAAATACCCTTCCACTTCCTCCTGCCACTGACTGTTAGGTAATAGGGTTAAAATGCTGTTGCTGAAACTCTTGTTTGTATTTGAAAAACTCAGATCTTTGAGAGTGCGGAGGGCTGTTTCCCCGAGCTCAGGAAGTGCTTATACGTATCAGATGATATATTGACATTACTATCTGCAAATTTATTTGTAAATCCTAATTTAATATTTCACTGTTGCTTAGTTTAATCAAGTGGATCACTTGGATTGTAGAAGAGCAGACAGTAGAGACAGATCCAGGCTGCAAAATATCTATAAGATGGGTTCAAGTGTGAAAGCTAAGGGATAGTTAAGCCTAAAATTTTGAATCAGATGAATTTTCTAGAACTGTATTTCCAGTACTCTTTCCATTTTTTTTTTTCAGTACTGTGACATTTCCCTTGCTGCAAAGCAACTTTCAGGAGGAAAAACAGAATGACAATTTCATCTTCTAAGGAGCATCCACACTCAGAATTGTAAATGGCCATCATCCACCAAGATAAACCAAAGCAAGCTGCCACATTATTTGTAAGAAGCAAAATATGTAATTTAGGCACTATGCACTTCTGTTAACCTGAACTCATGTTTCTTTACATGTAATGCCACAGAGACTAAGCTTAGCATGAGCATTTCCATGCCTGTACAAGAAAAAAAACAGTGTTTTTTTCAAGTCTTGAAGCTGAAAGTTGAATAAAGTGCAGGGATTTAATGCCAGATTAATTTTTTCTCAGAAGTTGTGAAGAAGCTCAATACAAGTCCACTTTCCAATAACCTTCTAGGCCTGGCTAGATCTTTGAAGACCAGAGGATCACTGCATATACATAGGTCCCAGCAGCTGTTTGATGGTGTATGAGACATACAACATGGTATCAATCAATTTTCTAATAGATTGTAGCTCAGAAATCATGACTGTGTTTTTAAGTATAGAAGATACTTGTCTTAAAATCAACATGTCAAACTGTCCTCCCCTTCTGCCAGCATGGAGACACAGAGCCTGAACAGCCTCAGGACCATGTAACACAAGTGTGGAGGCATTGCATGTTTGCAGCATGCTAGATTCACTCTTCCATAGCCTTCAAAGTGGATCTGATGTCTGTCATGATGAAATGAAAAGGAAAAGATACATTTTGTCAAATGTATGAAATAGGAAATAAGTGAGGATAAAATTTGCACAACCTCTTCTTTTGTCCATACTTTTTCAGAGTAAAGAGGTACAGTAATGGGAAAAAAATCGTATTTTGTATACATTGTTCATACCAAAGGATTAGATTCCGGTATTCATCCTAATGAATACCAGAATTACCAAATGGATGCTTCTGCTGAAGCTGAGCTAAAGAGGCAAACAATCACTAAAGGCTCTGTCATATCTGTATGAGCAAGTCTGTGCTTCCCCAGCAATTTAAGCTGATGTAACTGGAGCATACCATAGTGGTACTCAATTCCTTCCTTGTCTGAGCTGAAGTTCACCCAGCTGGGTGGTGAGATGTTCAGGGATCGCTTCTGGCCTCAGACTGAGCACTGCTTCATTTTCTTGGGTTAGGTCTCAGCTGGATGCTCTCCTGGTACCCACCCGTGCAGGGCAAGAGAAGAGAAAGGCAGCCCCAACTGGCAATTAGTCTGATTTACACTGCTGTGGCTGTCACTCACAGCCTCACTTAGAAGGGAGAAGACCTGTTCCCAGTTCACCTTTCCAGGTAGTTCTAGTGAGCTTACACTAAATAACAACAACAAAAAGATAAATCCAAGGAATGGGAGATGAAACCCAGTGCTCCATACCGTGTCCTTAGTCCTTCTTGTCTCTCAAAATACTATAATTTTCTACCAGAAGCTCAGACAAGACACCCAAAAACAATCCAAATCAATACGCACAACTTTTCAGAAATTTAAATTGCTAACTTTGGTGTTGAAAAGAGCAGGTTTTACTCACCAGTGGGCAGAAATCAACACAGTTTCTTCCCATTTTGGGAATAAATTAAATCCTAGCCCTCCTCTAGTCATCGGGATTATAGCTGTTGATTAAGTGGGACTGCACCAGGAAGCTTTACTCCATCAGGCTGCTGAAGGAAGTGGCATAGTAGGCCCAGATCCTAGATCCTCCCGGATTTCCTTTTTCATGCTCTAGACAGGACTTCATGACTTCTTCCAGCAACGACAATAAAAAGGTAACTGGGATTAAGCACCATTAACTCCATGTTTAAAGGCTGTTTTGTTTATCACTCAGTCTTCTCGCTCCAAAAATGGTAAACATCGAAGTGATAGTTTTTCCAGGAATTAAACTAATGAAAAGAAAATAAGTGTATGACCTTTTGAAGGACCATAAATATCATTGGCTTCAAAAGCATTTTAAAGAAATATGTCTATTTACTGTGTTTAAATCAACATAAATAAATCAGTAATCCAGAAAAATGGATTACTCATGACATTCATTTTTCCAATGTGTATTTAAGCCGTCAGGAAGATCCATTTCTTCTGTTCAGACCTTGTTGGTTCTTTGCGACTCTTTTTTCTAATTTCTATAAGACTGTGTTTCCACAGACATGGAGCTATTCTGTAAAAGTGATAAATCATCCTGTTAGAGATATTCCAAAACCCTATTCTTCATGTCTATCTATAGCACTGCAGTGCTTGCTTCTTGGAAGCATTAATAGCTGCATTTCATTTTACTACATAAATATTTAAGGTTTGTAATTTCTCTGTTGCTGACACTGCCAGTGCCAGTGCCAATGCAATGTTTCATTATCAGTTCATAGTATACACATAATCTTGTCAGACTTTGTTTCCAATAAATATAGCATGATATATTTTGAAAATTCAAATAGCTGAGTGCATTCATATTGCTTTCAGTCATGACCTGCTTACAAATTCCCAGCAAAGAAGTAGAGCCACATGGTACAATAACCTGCAAGTATTGTGCCAATATATTTTCATTAGTCAGTGACACTTAGCTGCAAAAAAATATTTAACTACATCCTTCAGAAACAACTCAGCTTAGCTCCTGGATCCCCACATTAGGATGAGCCTCATCCAGGACCCATATTATTATTGTTTCAAAGTTGCAAGTGGGTCGTTCAAATTTAACCTGCCCATATCCGTTACTCCTTCAATGGTTTGCCAATGTCTTTCTCCGTCTTTTGAGAGTTTCCTTGTGTGTGAATATCCAGGAGGAATGGTCACTCTCTTAGCTGTTCTGGGAAATCTCAGAACAAGTATTTAGTAATGGTCTCTGATTTTGAACTGGATGTGAAATTTGTATTATTTTGCACCTTTCCGAAAGGTACAAAGTGCTTTATCAAAAGTGAAGATAGTTTGGGGGAAGTCTCTCCTTTCATGCTAGATTACAGAAAATGTAATTTTAAATCATATGGGAGCACTTTGCGAGAATTCCAATGCCGAATAAATACATTCAGATCTACTGAATTGTTGCAGAGTAACACAATTTTATGTGGGAGGTACCCAGGCTCTAATGCAGAGGAAAGTAGGCAAGGGCACAGGTAAAAATTGAAACTGCTGCTCTCTAGATAAAGTGTCTTGAATTGTGATAAATGAGGGCCCTCCCTGACCTCACAAGACAGAGATACAAAAGCCAACTGTCTCCTGACTCCCTATCAAACAGCCTAAAGACTGTTCCCCCATTTTCCCTTTCACACCAGGTGCCTGCATCGTGGTTCCTCATTTGTCTGCTGATACGTTTCCAGAACTCTTAATCTGGAGTTGATTAATGCATTTCTTAATTTCTGGTTCTTGAAACTGAGTGATGAATGGTAAGGGGACACTGCAGGTCAATGAGAAAGGTTTCTGGCTCACACAAGACTGAGGCTGTGAGGATCAACAATAAAGAAACATGACTTCCGTGCATCCTATGAGCTCAGACTCGCAGCAGGAAAAAAAAAATCTGAATGCCGTTGTTAATTTTCGGGATTTTAGACCTGAACTCAGGTTTCATAGGATTATAGAACTGTAGAATGATTTTGGCTGGAAGGGAACTTATAGATCATCTAGTTCCAACCCCCTTGCTATTTTCATTTTTTGAATGCTCCACATTTTTGCAGTACTGCTTTTATGACCGGGTCCTCTTTTTGAAAGCTCATGGCCAATGCCTTCATTATTGCCTCATGATTTTTTCATTCATCATTTTTTTTCATTTCATTTCATTTCATTTCATTTCATTTCATTTCATTTCATTTCGTTTCGTTTCGTTTCGTTTCGTTTTGTTTCGTTTCGTTTCGTTTCGTTTCGTTTCGTTTCATTATTTTTTTCACTTGGTGATTTTGTCTACATGTATAATTTCTTATATTTTTCTGGAGGTTTCTGAGCAGCCCAAGCAGAGTTACCCTACAATGATTCTGGCCGGCCATTCTGTACTCTTTCATTGCACATCTGCAGTTCAGTCTGACAATTTCAGAAAACTGGACTTGCTGCTTGGGAAGGATCTGGTGGTGACTTCCTACTGCCCTGTAGCAGATCTGGTAAGCACATACATTTCACTCACATGACTCATTCACAGGGGTTCCAGCAATCCAAGGAGGAGTGCTTGCCCTTCTGTGTCTGAGTTACACTGTCCAGTCATGTATGCATAGAAAACAGGACTCACTGGCAATATTAGAGACCTGTTAATATGGATATTTGTAGATCTGACCCCTAGACACTGAGTAAGACACCTCAGTACCAGATCTGTCCCTCAAGTGCGCTCCTTCCAGACCTCTGTTTACCTGCTAACTGTGTGCTTTGGCCTCCAACATTATCAATCAGCTTCTGTTTATTCTTTCCTGACATCTCAAAGAGTGCTGGACAGTGAAGAATGCAACAGTTAGTTACACAAGAAAACGGATAAAAAGATCTTCGGTTGCCATTGTAGTTTAACCTGGCAGTCAGTCAGTAACTCAGCACTAGACAGCCGCTCGCTCACTCCTCCCCTTTCCCCCCCTAGTGGAATGGGGATGAGAAACGAACAAAAGGGGAAACTCATGGGTTGAGATAAAGACAGTTTAATAAGGCAACAAAGTAAATACTAATACTACTACTACTACTACTACTAGTTACAATAATGAATATGCAAAACAAACAAGATACAATACAATTTTTCTCATAACTTAACAACCAGTTCGCAGTCAGTCCCCAAGTAGCAATCACTGTATCCAGAAATAGCAAATTTTGCTAAATGCCCAAAAAAAGTTCAAACTCCTGGGCAAGCGACAATTCGAACTCACCAAAATTAGAAGAGCAGAGAGCTTCCTGTCCCCCTGGCCAACCCCCATTCATAAACTGAGCATGACATCTATTGTATGGTATATTTCCTTTGGCCAGCTTGGGCTGGCTGCCTGGCTGTGCTCCTCCCAGCTCCTGCCCACCTGCTCATTAGCTGAACATGGGAGACTGGAAAAAAGTCCTTGATTCCTTAGCAACAATGGAAAACATCAGTGTTACCGACTTTCTTCATGTACTAAATCCAAAACACAGCAGTTACTGGGAGGAAAATCAACTCTATCCCAGCCAAAACCAGGACGGTGGCCATAGGGAAAAATTTTTAAAAGTCCAAATTTAGACTAGATGTAGATCCTACTCAGCCATCCCACGGGCTGAGGTAAGGACATTTCCCATCAGCATAAAGTGTCTTCCACTTTGCATGCATGCAACTAGCCATGTCCCAGAAGATGGGTTATAACCAGTTTGTACGTAAACCTCACCCTCTTCTATAACTGAAGCAGGAATCATTCCAAAATATTAGGTTTCCAGTCAAATTTACAGTGCTGAGCAATATTATGTGAAACTACCCCTAAAGTTCTGTAATACATCAGCAATTTTTAAAAAATTGTTGTTAAACTTTTTGTTGCAGAAACATATAAAGAGCTGCAAGATTATAGACTATCTTGCTAACAAAGCCACCTCTCTTGTGCTACATAGCTCACCAGGCAACATGCTCATCCTCACAAAGAACCTCATTTGCCCCTCAGAGTTCTTCTCTACTGGTTGAACCATAATTTGGTCCTTTCATCTTGCCATTCAGCTCAGTTCCTCTCTTCTCTGAAACCGGTTGATCTCTTACAATGACATTTAAATGAGTGTTCTGGGCTTTACAGGGTAGGCTGGTGAATAGCCACATAGTGGGTGACACGCTCTTTTCTCAAAGGTCATACAAGAATTCCATTTAGATCCACTATAATGAAAGGAGAAGCCCCTCATAATCACATTAACATGTTTAGAAAAGATATACTTTTTGCATTAAAGCCCAAATTAGTCAGGAGTTGTCCTCCAAATGCCATACTCTTTTAAAGGTTCTGTTATCTATTTATTCTCTCTTTGCAGAATAAATGTGTGCATGTACCTCTTGTCCAAAGAAGGATAAAGCTTTCTGACCCAAGGAGCAGACTAAGGGCTTGACCTCTTGCTGGATGAATGCAAATGCAGCCATTGATGATTTAGACATGATGTGCAGATGAGAGGAAATAGAGATGGTGATGAAGAATAAAAGATGAGGAAATATCAAAAAGACAATTCAACAAGGACTAGTGTACAATATGGTAGAGAAAGGAGCAGAGGGCGTATTTTCAGCCTAGGCTGGCTTTTTTATTTTCACTTGCTGGATGTTCCAATAGGTTTAAATAATTAATGACTACAGCATTTAATCCGAGGTATTTTTTGCTGTCCAGCAAAATGACACAAAGAAGAGCTGAGTAAACCTAACCTTTATGTATTTAGTAAGCCGCTCTTGAATTCCTTTGTAGCTAATGGGGGAAGTCACTTTCCCTTCAGAAATCATGATCATGTTTGCATAAACCATATGTGGGGCTATGGTGAAGCGCTGCCTCACATGGCAAGTGCCCACATCTCAGAGACGTCGTCTTAATTCACTCTGAATCAAGTGGATAACTCATGCAAAAAAGACCATAATAAGAAAATGTGACAAGAAGGTGGACTCAGCCATTGGGTGTTGGAATAGATGACCTTTAAACACCCCTTCCAACCCAAACTATTGTATGATTGGGCTGTCTTCAAATGCTTCATAGCCTTCAGGTTTAGTACCAGAGATACCATCATGATACTGAAGAGGTTTTTGTTAAATCTACCCAACACAGTGTATAAATTGTGCCACGAGATGCTGTTGTGGCTCACAGCTGAGTTCAGGGAGTGGTGTCATCAGTTACTTTGTTGTGCCCCACATGGAAATGTTCATCGTTGATCTCTGCAACCTCAGGGCAGGGGGATCTCATCCAGTCATCTGAGCTCATCCTAGGTCTTCATCCAGGACTATAACAGTGCATTTCATAACACCAGGTGCTCCCTGGCCTGAATGTGTATAATCCAAACCTGCATTTTTGTGGACTCGAGGATGTTCTGGCCTACCAGAAAGCAAATGTAACCTTGAGTGTGAGTCTGACTGAGGTTTAAACCCATCCCCGTTTCCTTCAAAGCTTACCTCAAGTGGTGGACGTAGGTGCAACTGTAGCACGCACAGACCCCCCTGTGGAACAGGGAAAGTGATCAGTAGAAGGACAACAAGATCTCTGATCTGACAAGTAGCATTTCAGTGGTACGAAGCACCTACTTGTGAGCAGAGCTGTCTGCAAAGCACTGGTGAGACAGCCTAGGACAGATCTGATTGATCATCAGTGAGAAATGCTGCAGCAAGCACTAATCAATTCCATTAACACGGTTATTTAAACTTTTTGCTTACAAAGTAATTGTCAAGGTAATAAAAAATAAGTTCATGAGAAAATTAGCCAGCTATACTACAACATTCCTACTTTTGCTCCATCATTTTAAGTCTCCTCATTGTCTCAACCAAACATTGCTAAGGCATGGGCCATGGTACGGGGGTTAGTAATGTTCCAGATCACATCTTTCACCATAAAGTTTTTCCCTTTGCTATTAAATCACTGACATAGCCATAGTGCCTGGAAAAAATGTAAAAGTAAAAAGGCAAATAACAGTAAAATACGTTCTTCTTACAATTTAATGTATTTCAGTACTAAGGTTTTCTTTAAAATAAAAATGGTTTCTTCCATTAACTTATTTTTACAGAGGTTATAAAAAGCAACATCTAGATCAAGAATGGTAATGGTTACAGGATTTTCTGAGGCTTTCTTCTAAACAAGCAGCCTGAAAAACAAACCAAGATGATTTCATATCTTTGGTTGACAAATAGGATATACAGAAGAATTTTCACCACGGTATTTACATGCTGATTTCCTTGTAATGTAAATGGAAATAGAGTGTTTTCTTCAGCAGGGTAAAGAGAAATGGTTTATTGTTGAACTGCTTTATACAAGATTGTGAGTGGAGTATTTCTTATTTTTTCCAAATACAGATTTTTGTTGCTTCCAAGAACCATTCTTCATCACTGAAGTGGAAAACGTATGTGTGGTGTTCTGGACGCATAGGGTTTCCCTGCTCCACTCCCTGCTGCCTATCTCTCTCACAAATCTCTGTGCAAGGCGGTGTGGAAATGACAGGCTGATCTGGCCCAAAGCATCCCGTCTCGGCCTTTGGGAAATGGGAATTCCCTACTTCATTTAGGGAATTTGAAAGTTTACCGTAGATAAGTTATGAAATTGAGAAAGAATACTTTCAAGACAAAATCTACTCATTAACTGCTAGAAAGCTGGGGACAAAAAAAGGCAGGCTGCAAGTTTTTTTGGCATTAAATTCTACAGATTATAGCTGCTGTGTAAATGCTCTTCAAATTAACGGCAAATTGAAAAGAATCCATTTTTAGAAATGGCTTTTTAAAGGACACATGGATTAAAAAAATGTGATTTCTGCTTGTATGTGCAGCTCACTTCACAGTGCAGGTTTTTCACACAGGTTTGTGTTAATAATTTATGTAGACACGAACTCTTACATGCCTTATAAAAATGGAGCACAGATGGACTTTTGCATTTACAATCCATCCTCTGTATACAACTGAGAGTGCAAAAGCTTCGTGTGCTGAAGCAGAAATTATAGGGAAGCCCCTCTGTAAATTTAGATCTTATTGTGAAGAATCTGGATGCACACTGAAATGAGACATAGGTAGCATTCACATTTCTTGTTTTGTTTTTTGCCTTAAATACCTGTGGAGGACCTTAAGGAGCGCTACATCATCTTGTATCCTGTAAACATCCGCAATAGTACCATTTTAAAGGTCTCTGTGAATGTATGTGGTTTATTTAATGTGAAAAAAAATTATTTGTATAGCTGTGCCAGCCTTCCAGGTGCAGCCTGAAAGGAGTAAAGGAAGATTGACTCCTTTTGCCACTTAGCAGACCGTTGCATGTGGTTACTATACCCTAGAGTCAACCCTGGGGATCACAGCTGCTGATCTTAACTTATCTAATGAAGTGCAGATGGGAAAATTTACATGATAGTCATAAGCAAAGCAGAGAAAAGAAACTAAAATTTCCAGTATTAATTTGCTCGTCACGCTGATACAGAACTGCTGTACAGTTTGGTGTTGAGGTTTTCCAGCATGGACTTTATAGCTGCTGGGGCTGATCCAAAGCCCTTTGCAGTGAATAGTAGTCTCTGAATTACATGGGATTGCCTTCAATGACTTAAATGGTCTTTGGATCAAGTCCATAATGAATTATTGCTTAATATAGTCCACAAGTCTGATTAAAAATTTTATGCAAAACCCCAAGGGAGAAAAGAAGGTATACTGCAAACTTCTGTCACTTGATTTGCCATTACAAATTTCCCTATATAATAAAATAACGTGGATTCAGAATGCAACCAGTCACAGCCCAATCAAACCTCTCATTCATAAAATCAGGTCTTTTCAGGACCCTCTGCAACACTTGGGTTCCGTTTTTATGGAGCAGTGATAATGGTGTGGTGCATTGCTCAGTGTCTGCTGGAATTGATCAGGTCACAGGAACACCCCTATGGCTATATCATCACAGTAATCACCTGCATTTAATACACCAAAGTGAGCAGCTAAAGCTCTGAATAGAACAGAATCTATATCCAAACTCCAAAGGATCTCACTAGGCAATAGACAATATCTGACCTGATTAATAACATCTCATGTGTGAGGATAAAGTTTCTTATTTTTATATTTCTTTCAAGTTAATAGGAATAATGTAACCAGCCATATGACGACTAAACCTATCTGAAAACATATGAATATGGGACTCCTGTGTGATTCTAATTCACCTGGAGCGGCAGTTAGCAGACAATGAAAGACAGACCATAGTCAATATATTTAACAATAAAAGAGTGCATCAGGCTACTGAAATAAGCTTTTCAGGAACTTTAAAATTCCTATATTTAACGTTTTGGCACTCCAGAAATTCCCACCTAATTCTACAGCGGGAATGTAAACACAGAGTTAGTTAAGTCCTAAAAACACCAGCCTGGTCCCCAACGTAACCTGACATCCCATCCATAGTCACAAAATAGGCATGCCTGCCAAAATCTCCCTGTGAGAATAAAAGCCCTTGCTGCTCTGGCCAAGCATTAATGGCCAGTAAGCATTAAATTAACGACATTAGAGTCCTTTTCTCTCCCTTCCCTGCCTCCCCTTCTCCCACCCGTGAAAGACATGTAGCCAGCAGCGGGGCTGAACACCTTGCAGTTGCTCCAGGTGGTCTCCAGCCACTGCTAGAAAGGACTGCCACCACCTTGTTCTTTAAAAAAGAAAATTATAAATAAGATGATGCAAGTATTCAGCCTCAGAATTAGTAACAGGGACTTTCTTGTTGACGTGAGGTGACTCTAGACCTAGCCCCGAGAGACTAAAAAACATAGAAAACTCTGTTCCTCAGTCTTTTCTGCTAACCAGCAAAGGCAGTTTTCCCCACAGCATGCCAGCTGCTGTGAAATGTGTGCTGTGATACCTGGCCCTCTTGCCTGCTGTGTGCAAGGCCAGGTACCTACCACAGCAGCTGTGAATTCAACAAAGCTTAAATAGTAAACGTTGCTGCTCTGAAGATCACATTACTTACTTCATCCTTTGGGAACGCACATCTAAAAGTGATAAAATTTTACTTCTGTGGACTAGAAGGCAAGACACAGGTCATTTTCACCTTCTCTTCACAGTGTTTGGATAGGTGGAGAAAGCTCAAGTAATGGAACTTTACACTGACACAATGACGTCCTCTTAGCTTGTGAAAGGATTTTGCAGTGAGCTGTGCATCACTTACAGAGATTTTTTGCTTAAATTCTGCTTGTGCCTAAGACGTAGCTTTAAAATGGCATTCTTTCTTTATGAGTACTGTGCGTCAGTTGAGCCAATTTAGAAATGGAAGTAGCTTGTTCTGTCCCCACTGCCACTTCTGCTAGTTTAGCTGCAGATCTGAATATCAAGTAGAGCTATTTTGTTCCTCGTGGACCATCAGCAGTAATACTGGTTCTCTTTTCGCAAGTTAGTTAAAGCTGCTAACGGGCAGGAGTCAGCACAGTAGTCTGTTCTTTCCCACTTAGCTCATTTGTTCCATAAGTTTTATAAAAAAAGGGGCAAGGGGCAAGAAAATATTAGTAATAAACTGAAATAACAGGACACAGGCACTAAGCAGCAGGTGCACCAAGGGAGAAGGAGTTTTACAGCCCTGAATCCCAAACAGAACTCCAAAAAGTACCCCAGGCTCAGAAAGGTGTTATGGAAGGTTAGAAAGCTGGCACGCACTCCACTGTCCCCAAGGCAGGGCTGCCACTGTCTGGCAGTGATGGGTTTATCATCTAGCATCAAAGCCTTCTGCAGGGAACAGATACAACCCTAACTCAACTGGAACAAACTAGCATATGCATGTACTGATGCTAGCTGAAGAGCTGGTCTGTAATTTACCTTGCTTTCTGAGAAAACAATATTTCTTATCTAGCTGCATTATAGTACGTTAAATATCTATTTACTTGATCCTAACAAATTTTAGACTTCAGACAACATCCAAATTTACCATAAGGACAACCATATGAAAAATTATACGTTTCTACCGATTTCCTGAAAATCAGTGGCTGGCTCGGATAGAGAGAGAGATGCTCTAAATGACCCCACAGATGAAAATGCTGCAATATGCACCTCCCACTGTACAGGCAGCAGAAGAGCCACACTAGAGAGGCATGCTTGGAGGTCTCCAATTGCTCCAAACATTTGAAGCCTCATTCTGCTCTCAGACCCTATTAAGTATTAGAGCATTTGACTACAGACGCAAAGCTGAGGAACCAAAGCCATATTACTCCTGCTGCTCGTGGTAATAGGCACTAACTTTTGTGGTTTTGAAAGAAATCTTGAAAAGCCCAGAGAAAAATACCTGAAAGGTGTGACTTTTCCAACTCATCTCCATCATCTACTAATCCTGAAATCTAGAAGTGACAATTTCGTTACCATGCCAATGATTTCACTGCAACCAGTTTTCATCAAAACATGCTTGTCTGAATATCTCCAACTGCTTTATCCTTCAGTGCACCTTATTTTTGCCAAAACCCCTTTAACTTCCCAAAGCTTCTAGTTCCTCCATCTTCCATAAGCCACAGCCTACCTGAATCTGAAGGGACAGATTAAGATATTTTTTATTTTAAATCAATCTGAATATTTTGGGTGACTGTGATAACTGCTGCATTGTTGGCTTTTTGGTTTGCCACACCAGAGGACTGCAGAACAAGGTCCCCGTGGTGGGATGCAGAAAACCCTCGCTATGAGGTACTTCTCAAGGCAGTCTGTTGAGTAGTTTTTGCTACCTTGCAGGAAAAGGGCCTCAAATTTCATTTTAACCAGTACAGGATTTGTAGTCTGTTAGGAATTTGCCTTTTTTTAATCCAAATTTACTCTTTCATACACACATACAAACATACATATACTCCCACACACGCCTGATTAATTTTGATATATCATTCTCACAATGAAGAATTGTTTACTGGGAAAGATTTTTGGAATAAAAATTGCAATAGTATTCCCAGGATCCTATATTGCCAGCTATGGCTAGAATGGGAATCCATCAAACAGACAGATGCATCATCATTTTTCCCAAACACTATCAAATATGATCATCACATCAGCCTTTCATTTATCATCACTCAGAAAAAAAGATTTACTCTGAACCCAGCCTTTTCCCATAAAAAATGAGTTATTTGTCCATGTCAAATTGAGTATGGGAACATTAAAGCTGTTAGCATTTTCCTCCCTTAAACCCAATGCACGTGACTTTACTTGAGGATGTGACCCAGTATCTCAGATAGAAATATTTTTCATCTTCATCGAGAAAAAATTAGTTAAGTTCAAAGTTAAAATAGTGGTTTCTTCAGCATAATTCTGTGATGATGTTAATTTTGGCCTGAAAGAAATGTCATTTATCACCATTAAAGCAGAAAATGGAAAATACACTGGCTAATTAGATAGTTTTCTATAAAAATATTGCTATTGAACAAGTAAAGTTAAAATGTTTTACTGTCATAGTGTGCCCATTTAAAATTAAGGTAAAATCAATGCTTATGATAACTTCAAGTACATTATGATTGCATTTGGAGCTTTTGGGAAATCATCCAAGGAGTCTTGTTTTGGAATATTTCTTCAACATGTTCTTGTTAATGCAGAAATTGTTGAGTGTCCTGGAGTTATGGGAGGTCAAGCAGCAACAGGGCAACACTCCTTTCTGATCAATAAATGGCAGCCCTGTCTATTAAAAGCAGAAAAAAAAAGTGAATTCAACACACATTCCTATGAATGAATGATTTTCACCCTGGATTGAGACTTTTCCTCAGGTTCAGACAAATTCAGATGATACACTTTCAGTTGTTATATGCCTCAACTCCCTCAGGTCACAAAGTACTGGGAATTTCAGAAGCAAGTCAGTCAGGATTTCTGCTGCAGAAAAGCAGCTTGGATCATTCACTTTTATCTGAACAAAATCTCCAACCTCAATTTATGACTGCTTCTGTTTGTTTGCCATTTAACACTCTTGGCAGAGTTCCACTGAAGCCAGCATCCTACCACATCCTAAGGTCAGACCTCATATACAGTCGATGTTAATCCACCTGAACCAATTGATGGGTACATGGGTCTCCTTCCTTGTCAGCAAATAGCAGTTATAACTATCCGTCTGTACAATTATCCCTATAAAGTTATTTTATCTCTATACAATTTCGGTCACTAACCCTGCTTATTACACACGTAGGTGACACAGGCAGGATAACTAAGGAGAGCTCTACCAGAGCTCTGTCAAAGCCAGCAGAGTCATGCTGATTCATGCCGTCTGCTAACCTTCTCCCTTTCTCCCTTTCTTCTGCTCCCCCTTTCCTGCACATGTCCATCCACAGGATGACAGAAACTCATTGCTCATTACATCTGTTCTTATGTGCTAAATCCAACAAAGCTCAGCCCCTCAAGAAACTTTGCTGCCAGTAATCCCCAGTTCCAGTCCCTTTCTCAGGTCTGTAGTAGCCAGCCAGAGGAGACACTAACAGTCGAAGGCATTTGCCCATTCATCTGCTAACATTTCCCTAGTAAGTCATTTTATTCAAACATGATTTTACTGTCTATTGTAAGTGTGAAAACCTATCTTCCCACAGGCTGGATGCAGCCTATGTCTTCATTACAAATGTTCTGAACCATGTTACTTATGTTTTGTTCCCCATCCTTTATTATTGTCTTCTGAACATTTGCTATTTATTACTATTTTCCCTAAACCAGGGGTTGCTGGAAGTTGAGAAAATACATTGTGTAAAATCCTCACAGAATATTTCTCATGTCTTGCAACCTTTTCTTGGGCATATTCAGAAAGACCTGAACAATCTTTTGGTCTCATCCAGCATGTCCATTCTCACATCACTGAAGTATTTGATAGTGCGTAGCCCACAAAATGTGTTTTTGGTCTGCAGAAAAGGAAGAGGTCTTCCTTCCTTGCTCTAGAGGTTTTACTAGATGTGTGTCTATGTGTGACGTAATATGGAACTCTTTCTTGGGCAAAAAAGGCAAGCTGGTGTTAGAAGAGCATTTTGCAGCTGATCTGTATGCTCTGCATGTGTTGGGAAAAGGAATATATAAATGACATTTAGAATGATCAATTTATTTCACAGAAAGTTCACAGAAAGTGAACAACTAGAGTAACTACGAAGGTGGCAGTTGAGCAGCAGTGACAGATTAAAGTGAGGGTGCCAATGTGTATGACAAGAACCATCACTTGATGCAAGGGAAGGCATTGAGTAACAGGAGAAACTTTTGGAATTGGGAGAGCCAGGTGACAAATGTCCTTCCAAAGAGAGCAAGGCAAAATGCTGCAGACAGCCTTAGCCTGTCAGAGATATTATAGGAAAGGAAAGAAGACCTGATAAAAGCTTAGAAGCAACCAGAGTTTTCTACTTTTGCTGGCAGCCATGGCTCACATACAGTTCTGCTGTACAGTGGCATCTCATGTAAAGTTATAGAAGGAAACAAAAGAGAAACCTCATTATCACTTTCAATAGTGCAGGTGCCTAAGTGGCTCTGTGCCATTTTACACCAGCAGTCCCTGCATGAGGCTCTTTAAGGGCTCCTTTTTAAGCTCTTCTCTGGAAAGGGAATTGCCTCTATCACTGTGCTTGGATAGTAACTGCTGAAAGTTAAATGGCCTTCACAAGCACAGAGGACTCTCCACTGATGCCTGTGCTACTTACAGCTAAACTCCTTGCCCATACATTTAGACAGTCCCTTTGTTCCTGTGATGGTTTCAGGATCTCCCAGGAGATCCAGAAATGTACACATTCAACCGGGTCTTTATTGCAAAGACCAAGTCTGGAGGTGAAAGGAAGTCCCTTGCAAGGGGCCGTATCTGCCAACACGGGTAACGTGGACTGTTCATACTGCAGTTTCCATCTGAAGAAATCTCCTCTAGAGACTCCATTTCCTCAGAGCACCTACACCACTCACTGCTAAATCAGTCCATGACTCAAAGCTCATCTGACTGCCTGACATACCCAGGAACACAGTGTCAAATTATAATGATGGCAAAAATAGTTTAAAGAAGAATTCAAGCATCTCTCTAAAGTCCAGGAGGTCAAGACTCTCGGACTAATGGGAGCCATTAGAGGACAAGTTCATAACATCATACTATCATTTGCATTTGTATTTAAGACGAATTATATGGTTTGACAGGAGCCATCACTGGCCTTGGAAGAGGACACTAGAGCTATTGTGGAGCAAGCTCTGGCTGGATTTTGGCTCTGATACCAGCACAGAGATCTCAAGGAGAGTAACCCCATCGCAGTGCACCTTGGACTAGAACACCTCCAGTGGCTACCTGCTGCAGAGGGCTTTGCCCTCCTGCAGGGAAAAGACAGCAGCAGACTCAGGAGATGATAGATAAATAAACCCACATAGCTGGATGAATAATCTCCCTATTTTGTTTAGTACTGGGAAGATCTCGACTGGAGTGAGTGTCACTGATATTCAGCATTTATCAGCAAGCCTGTGGGTTCTCTGGGAAGAATTTATTGAGCACTGGATGTAGATGCTGTACATGAGAAGGTTGGGTTTATTTGTTTCAAAAAAAGAGAAGGCTGAAAAGACAGTTGATAACTATTTTTGGCTATATGATCAAATATAGAATCAAAGCAAAAAGGAAATTTTTCCTATCCCTAACAGGGCTAGGATGAGAAGCAGTGGGCTTAAACAGCAGCAAGGGAAATGTAGGATAGATGTAAGGTAATGTTTCCTGATGAAAAGGACAGCTAATCAATCCACCACTGAAGGACTGTAAGGAATAGCTTAGACAACCTGATCATGAAAGACCCAAGATCCTGCCAGGAAAAAAGACAGAGAGTAGATAGTCTCTTCCAGTCCTGTTTTTTAAATTTCTAAGAGGTTTTCTGAATCTTTCTGTTGGACTGGCTTTCGCTGCTTGAAAATGTCTTCCTTGACAAGCCACAAAGCAAAATTCCAGTTAAAGTGTCAAGTAGCAGAGACTATTTGCATGACTGTAGAATACAGACATGGTGACAGAAGATGCCCAAGTCTTTGGGACTTTACAGCAAAGCAGTGAACAAAAAAACAGGTCCTGGGATTTAAAAACTTAACTTCTGACCCTCAATTTTTCTAAACAGTATCTCAATCTTTCATTTTCCATTGCATATATGTAGAACTATTACACCTAAAAAAAAATGAACAAGCAAACATAAAGGGTGCTTCTGAGCAGCAGACACGTGCTTTATAGCATGATGGTGTTTGCACTCACAGGAAATGCGGAGATGCTACAGTGATTGCAGTACTGGATGGAAAAAGGCATTTATTCTGAAATTAGGAGAGTCACCTGTCCTTGATGCTCTCTTTCCAGGAAATCAATATCGTACCTTGCATTATGCATGCCACTAGATTTTTAGCTAGCTTTGACATCTAGTTATTTTTAGCTCATTTTGAAGTCCTTCATTCACAAGTTCCAGTTTTCTGTGGGTTTTTGTACAAAATTTCTTTTTTCCAGGTTTTCTCACAATGATAATTGTTTGCTGATTCACCAGGTAGCTTTCTGGCAGCTCTTGTGAAAGAACAAAAGGTGGCTTATCTCCTCCCTATTGACAATATCACCTCGGCTTCAACATGTTTCCAAACTGCTGTGTTTTGTTTTCTGTATGCTTTTAATTACAGCTCTTGTTCCTTTAGAAGAGTGGGGCTTGCTTCCTTCCCTCCCAGGGGCTGTCCTGTTTCCCCTGAAGCTTTTATTCTCTTCTCTTCTCCCCTTGCTATCTCAGCATTGACAGGTTCTTCATTACTGTCTGATTCTGTCACTTCTCATTCTTTAATGATGCTATCTCTCTATCTCAGAAAGGTGTTCCAAGGATTAGGGCTATATCTATGCAGGAGTTTTGAAGCAAGGTCAGCCTCATCTTCAGATCCCCAATCACTGTGCCACCACTGTGGCGCAGGTAGGTCCATCATAGCTTTACTTCACGGGTGTCAGGTGCCTCTAGAGCTGGACCAAAGACAAAGAGAGGTTTAGCATCACCTTAATTTCTGAATTAGTGTAGCAGTGAGGGCCAGAAACACCCCGAGGTCCTTTAGCAGCTCTAGCCATTAGTAAGTGATATGCCTTAACTGCCAGGGAAGCAAGGATGGGCTGGAGGATGGGAGCTTTGTCTCCCCTCATCCCTTTCCGCTTAGAAGCATTTTCTTGCTGTGCTTCCTCAGAGACAAAGTTAATGTGTCCTTACTAAACACAGCTACCACAGGATGATGTTTCCTAGGCAACATGCCTATGGAAAAGCAGACTACTGACCATTCTCACCTTGCTCTTGTGAAGTCAAGAAATAATTTCATTTATTATTCTTAAAAAATGCCATGGCCACTTTGTAGGTGAAAAAAAAGATGAAGTAGCTGCTGGCATTTAAGAGGCAGCCACAAGCTGGTGTTTACCCACTTCTCTTCAGAGAGCACAGCTGGCAAAGTGCTCTGTAGGCTCATAACAATTCCCATGAAAATTAGCATCAGCTATTAGATCTAGATGTTCTATAGTTGCATAAACCATAACTAGTCTTCTTATTTAAACTAGCAGTACAATCCATGTCAGCAGCCCTAGACAGAGGTGATGATAGTCTCCAAGCTCGGTTGCAGGAGGCTTGTGCTGACGACTGAGGTCAAAGTAACACACTCTGAATGCGAGCAGCACTGTGCAAATGCTGAGCGCTGTTACGCAAGTGCTCCCCTTTTCACTGTGTCTGTCTTGGGGCACCATGAAATTCATACTTTTGTAAGCTGATTGAATCCTGCCTCCCTGCTTAGCATGGCTTTAAACTTAATTTTTCTTTTCTTTTTCGAGGAGGATGAAGGAAAGAAGTAATGAAGGAAGCATTACACACATGTAATCAAGCATGGGAGAGAAAAAACAAACCTCTCCAGCAACAGGTGACACCTAAACGAATGGTGAACAAGGCAGCTAGTTGATACACTGGCCCTGTGCTTCCTGGACTGTCTTTCTCTCCACAGATTCTTAACTTGACGGACCATTGATTGCCGGCTTTTTCTCAAGAGACAGCACTAAAGCCTGTCAGAGGAACTTGCCATGTCTATTCTTAGCCTCCAGATCTATTGCGGGAGTCGAGAGGTGGGGTTCTTCTGCTAGGGAGACAAAAAAGATCCAGCTGCCTGCAGGCTGATAAAAGCAAAGCTGCGATTTCCATTTATTTTTCAGTTTCATATATGTGGTGTAGGGCTGCTTCAGCTCCCTGTCACTGCAAGATTTGGCTTGTATCAGCAAAGCTCACCTTGGGGGAGCAGCAGTATGTAACAGAAGAGCTACCACCACTTTCTTTTTAAATCACTCCTGAGCAAGAAATAACTCTCTCCTCACAATCACAGCAACTGTACGCCAGAAGCATACAAAAGAATAAACTAGGTGGTGTGTTTTAGATGGTTAAGACACGGACATGACACTAAACAGAGATTGTTATTTTATACTGGGGAGATGGGGATTCCCTCTTTTCTACTTTTTCTTGAACGAGCCATCAGAGAACATGAGCTGCAGAGGGCAAGGTGCTGGCCATCAGCGATCCCCAGGGATTTTCTGCTCCAGCTCCCCCAGCCTAGCAGCGTTTACCACCACTGTAAAATTATGCAACTGGCTCTAGCGCAGAGTAGATCCACGCAACTCAGAGGCACTGATGGTGCAATTCTGAGTACCCGCATGAGGGAACTTGTGCGTTTCACCATCACCCACAAAATATGAGACAATATAGTTGTCTTTATGAGTCTTGCCTATGACCCTATGCATTCAACAATCAGGAGGAAAAGCTCCCTCCCCTACACTCTCGCGGAAGGCTGGTGCAGGTCACACATGAATGAAGGCAGCTATTTCACACTTGGCTTGCAGAGGGCACAGCGTGTGCCTCTGGGGAGGGGGGAGAGGAGGGAACAGGGGAAGGAGGAGGAGGAGGAAGGAAAACGGTGCAATGGGCTTTGAATCTGTCCTTGAATCATTCACAGCACTGGCTGGATCTAAATGCAATTTGATGAAGAGGCTTTGTTTGTTTGTTTTTATCTTTATAACTCGTCAAAGAAAGATTGGAGCTTTCATTACTTTCAGGGTTTTTCGGAATTCTAACGTCGTCTTTTGTCCTTTCTCTGTGGCTCAGTGTAGTTTGAGACTGACTACTTTATCTCCCAGTCCTAGGAAATCCCACAGGCTGCCCTCCTAACGCTTTTGCAAGTTCTGAGGCCGCTCGTTAGATACACTGGAAAGGAACAAAGTAGATTCATAAAGCGACGACCACCCAAGGCATATCTGGCAGATACACCTAGTGTAGAATTTGAAGAGATATACCTACTTCAGCTCATGCATGCTATTCCTGATTCTGCTGTACAGATCTTTAGGCCAGTAAAAGCCTAAACATTATCCCAAGATCACCTCAGATAATGCCGAAGTCATGAGGATAATTGTTCATGCCCCTCAGTAAGCATGATTACAAGCCATGATGCTTGCATGAAACCAGAGAGATGCAAAGCAGGCTGAGTGAGTGAAAACTGCCTGTTAGAGGTAGTATATTTAGATAGATTTTCAGCTCAGGTTCTTAAAACTTGCCAGAAAGAAACAGAAACAATGTTCAAGTCTTGCTGAGGGAACAAGTTTTGAATCAAATAATCTAAAAACATTTCCCACAATCACTTCTTTTTTTGAGAAAAAATTGTATTTGGAGAGGTGGAAGAATATTCTTAAAAAGTGAGGAAAGACAGCAAATGGATGCGGATGAATAGTTTTGTTCCTTTTCTGCTTTGGGCTCAGATGCAGGGTTTAGTAAGAGTGTACTCAGTCTTAGAGAAATGTCCCCTGAATGTAGCTTTGTAAACAGTTTATGGTTGTTGTCTCAAGAACTGATCACAGAACGTTTTATCTCACACTTTGGCAGAGGAAAAATAGCTTGGGGGTGGTAAAGTTTTTGGCATGGGTGGCACTAGCAAGGCTGATGGGTTTCTTCTTCTCAGGATCCATCTTACACCCCTTGCAGAGGCAGGTATCCCTGCTTACATCAGGCACACCCTGACTGGGACGTGTATCTGTCACTGCAATGCTGTACTTACAGCTTAATGTATCAAAGCCAGCGCACATTAATTTTAATTCCTATGACTATGCCAAGCTGTAAATTAAGGTGGTTCATGAATCATTCAGCTGAGGAGGCAGCTTCTAGGAGGGGGGTAAGGCAGATGGTTTTGACAGCTAAACCTCCCCAGCTACCCCAGGTTTAACTTACCCCTCTGGGGCAGTATTCTTATTTACTCTGCCTACTGCAGTCTTGCAGAGACAAAGTGTAACCGCTCCCCTGCAGCTTGTTCAGCTTTCCTCCTCGCAGGAGCTACTCAGAGCTGTCAGCTCACCCATATTTGTCCCTAACCAGCTCCAGATGAAATGAGAAAGGAAAGCCAAACCACTTCAGCTGTAGCTTGCTGGTAAGAAAGCCTTGTTTGGACTGCAAGGGAGGAGACCTTGTCTCAGCACCTCAGGCAATAATTCAGAGGGACAGGGACAAGCAAGGGCAGGGCACGAGCAGTAGAGTTTTCCCTGGGAAAGCTGGCCAGAGTGGTATCGGTAAGAGGTTATCCTAGAAGCTGTGGAGGAAGGTGTTGTGTCTCACTTTCTCAGTCAAGGAGCAGTGTACAGAAGATCTAGAATGATTCTGGAGGAAGGAGAAAACGTGGGCCAAAGATGGGCTATTGTCTCCTCATTATATTGTGTGACTCACAACCTAGCTCCTTGCCTCTGCAAAGGAGCGGTCCTGATCTACCTTGTAAAGATTTTACCATTAAGAAATCACCCTTGAAGAGTCACACCCCCTCATTTATCTGTTTCCCAAATACAAGGGTCTCTGTCTGTCTCTGAGAGAAGGAGGGCAGGTTCTCCCCAGGCTGTGACGCACGGTGCACGACAATTCAGGCAGGGCTCTTGGGAAGCCCTCGTACGCCCAGGTTAACTCAGCCCTTGCCTATCTCTTAATCCCTGAGAGGTAAAGCACTGACACCCACACAGATACAGCTCTGGGAAATGCTTTTGCCATGGGGGATGCAAGAGCTCATCAATGGTATCAGAGTCCAGCTCTCTAGTAGTTATCTGAAGCTCAGTATCCCAGGATTGTCCTTGGACTCTCCATGGTCCCCTAAGGTTCAAGCAGAATATGAGGCATAGGTATATACCCAAAGAGTGCCCCAGACTGAGTGCCTGACAAGGACATGCTACTTCTGAGTCAGCTCTGAAGTACAACAGAAGTCTTTAAAACTAGTTAACTGAAAAGCTAAGGGAAACCTCAGAGTTTACTTAATTTGCATTGTATCTGTTTTGTAAATACCTCAGAAGGGATATAGCCAGAATGTTGTTTCTACCATTAGATAACACTGGCTTTTCATAACAATGAGCAAAACGTGAAGGAAAGGAGAAAACAATGTTCTACGATTGTGTCGTGTCTCCTGCAGTTCAACCAAAGAGCTCCCTGTTTTGAGCTCACGAACATTTACTGTGCATATATTTTACGGGCTTTGGGTAACTCTTCTCAGTCAAAGGATTTTTTTTTCAGCATGTATGGGCTTCCAGATATAGTGAAACCAATTTGCTTTGAAAAGCAATATATTTGCTAAAGGGCAGTTTTATTTTTCTTTAGGTAATGCACATCTTTTATGCACAGCAGGATCCTGAAAGACAAAGCCCACCAACTGGGGGCAGGGAGAGACAGCATAGAGAAACTAGTTAAAAACTCGGTGATGCATTTTAAAATCTCAGGATCCTGACCTCAAACCTTTTATAGCAGCTATTCCCAAGTATTCAAGTTCCTGACAGCACTTAAGCCAGAATGAGCGATCAGTATTTTACTAGCTGTGAGTCTATTAAACAAAACAAAAAAATTGTTTATACATTTGAAGGATCATTTGTAGACATTTCACTGAGAACATATTTGACAGTGATTAAAGAAAAGCAGGTCTGCCAAGAGAGCTGCTTAGTAAAGCAACGAGACCTCTTCTGCCACACCTTGTTCACTGTCCCATTCATCCCTGCCTGCCCCATACTCCAAGATCTGCTCTCATGGAGAGCTGAAGCTTGTTTTTTTTTCTCTTGTTGCTGCAGCTAAAGCCAAAACCTGGTGTTCAGAGACATCTGGGATCTAGATCCCATGTCCATCCAGCTGAGTACACCAGGACCCAGAAACCTGTAGTCTGAGAGGGAATTTGCCAAGGGTTTGCCTGGGGGAAATACAAGCAGTGAGATCTTGCTGGCAGGGTGTGATACCTAAAGCTAAGTGTGGCATGTTAAGTGTTAAGATGTGAACAAAATGCCCAGATCGTGACTGTAAACCATAGGGAGTCAGGTTCCAGTTCAGCTCCCTAACATCACCTCCCAGTGCCATTTGAGACACCCAGAAGGTAGCCAAGACACCCACACAGGGCTGACTGATGTGATGTGGAGCTTAGGGAAGACCTCAGCCTCCTGAAGAGAGGCAGGACAACACCAGAATAATGCCATATTTAAGCAGATGAGCCTTGCCCCAACTCGTTCTGGTTGGCAGGGCCGAGGGGGTTTACCTACAACAGATGTCAACATTTGGCCTAGTCAGTAGTTCTCCTGGCTCAATTAACTGGGTTGACAGTATGGTCCACTAACCTTAATGGAAGAATGGCTGCTAGGTTCTTACATTCTTTTGGTAAACGAATGTGGTGAGCACTCCCATGGGAAAAAGGATCTGGTTCCTGATCCTGGATTGTGGGGCTTGGAGTTTTTCTGGGTTGGTTTGTTTGTTTGTTCGTTTTGCAAAGGAGGGAGGTGGTTAGTTGTGGATTGCAAAAGCGCATCATCAGCCCCTGTAACTGGAAGCAATGTCTGCCTCTTTTTCTTCCCGAGTGAGTGACTGAGTAAATCACAGGGCTAGAGAGCTCTGTTCCCACTTGCCTGCTATTACCCTAGCTTCATTATGCTGCAGCAGCAAAACAAGTTTTGGAGGCTACTCCTTTCCTGGCCTCACTGCAACCTGGTCTCGTGAGTCTCACATTCACAGCTACACAGTGAGGAGGAAAAACTGAGAGAGCTCTTTGTTCCATAAGCACTCCTGTTTGAAGAGATTGACAGGATAGAGAAGATGTATATTTGCTGCTGAAGGGATTCCCTAATCAAGAAACACAAGCAGTGCCCTAGTCCATGGGAGGACACAATACCCACTGTTGTAAATACAGCAAAACATGCAAACAGGGTCCACAGAGTAATATTACACCACAAGAACATGCTGCAGGGATATTTGAATATTTAAATTATTATATTCTGAGAACCTCTTTGTAGGATCTGGAAAAGTTCTTGTCCAAACAGTGCATCATTCCGGGTCCTAAAGACAGCTTATAGCTGCATCAAGTCCTGACAAAATGGCATCCATCCCCTCCACACTATCTCCACAGCTAGGGCTTGTGTCACCTCCAGCTGGAACAGGTTCACCTGAATTGCTTCCAGGATATTAAAAAGCTGTTAAATTTCAGCAACAGCTCTTGTCTTATACAGCATTTTGACCTGTCCTCATTGTGACAGAAAAGGTATTTTATTACTATTCAATAGCTGCCACAATATATCAAACTCCATATATTAACAAAAGACTCAGAGTAAGTTAAACATCAATAGACTCATAAAATATGATGGATAATGATTTCTAGCTAACATAGGCATTTGTAATTTTATTGCATGTTTTAATAAACCATCCTCAAATTAATTTGTGAGGGTGGTGTGTAAGCTGAATGCAGGCTTTCTGCCTTCCTTCCCCTGCCCTTCTCCAAAAGCATGATCTGCTGCTGGTGTGTGGTGGCAAGCTCCTCTGCATATGGAAGCAAGGGCTCCCCGGTTATCACAGACTGACATTCAGCGGCTTTGCTGATGTGTAGATAATGTCAGCCTGGAAAGGTGGCAGGCAGCATCTTGTCCGGCTTTCCCTGTGGTAAGGGAAGATAAGCATCTCCAGCTGTTGAAAACCTGCTCCTTCTTTCTGTATGCAAAACTTACAACCCATTTGTGGCAGCTGAGAATGGGAGATATGCCCTTGGTTTAACATGCTTTGCAGTTAATCCTCTCCAAAGTGTATCCTAAAGCCAACCGCAGTAACTCAGTATATTAAGGGATTTGGTCAGTGACCATGTTTTAATGGCCATCAGATTGATGAAGCCCCTCTTTATATTGTAATTGTCTTGTGATACTTATGTATGCATTGCATGTACAAAGAAAAATGGTGGAGGAAAATTAGTAAATCCCGGGTGCAAAAGAAATGCAACCATGGCCAGGAATGAAATGTTCACCATTTAATTAATTTTTGTATCACTACCTATCTCAATTTGCAGAAACAAGCTGCTGATAATTGTAGTAAAGAGACTGATATATGATGGTTAATATTTTAAGCTCTTTAAATAGTGCATGATGATATAAGCTGAAACTATTGTACTTGTTCTAGACAGCGGTCTGACACAATGTGATGACATGGGGTGTTGTAAATCTAGCAAAAAAAACCCCAGAAATAGGTACTACAAGATAAACCATTGTGATACTACAAGGAAATTTCTTTAACCCTGGTTTACATGCTTGCACTGAGTGTGCCCGTGTGTGTATTTGTCTCTGAAACCTGTTGAGTCAGTAGCCAGCTTCAACCAACTTTGATGAGCTGCCAAGAATATCCTACTCTTGCCAGCTCTGGGAGCGCTGGGTGTCTGAGCAGGGTTAAGAGAGACCTGTTTAATACCCAAAGGGAAGAGGGGAAGGTAGAACAGGAAGGGAAAATGAAAAAGGGAAAAGGGGAAAGAGAAAAGTTCTTGTCTGATTAGACATCAGAGAACCTAAAGCAGCATGTTCGCTGCTAGACGCAGACCTTAGCATATTCGCCGCTTGCCTTGTCCCAACTCCTGGCACCACGTAACCCAGCCTGCACACACCAGCTAAAAAGCAGCAGCTGGGCTTTAAACCCTGCCAAGCACAGTCATACTCAACAGCATGAACACACCTGGACTTCACGCTCTGGGGTTCCCTGTGCTCCACTCTGGTGCATGGGTCTCCACGGGCTGGGCAAGAAACAAATCCATGCAAAGTCAGGGAGCTGGAGGAAAATGCATCTGACTGCCCCATCTAAGAGCTGGTTACTTTTAGCCACTACAATAGCTCGGTACTGATCTCTCCTGAGTATTTGAGTGCAATTGGGCTGCAACCAACAGGACTCTGAGCAGCCCTCACTCCCACCCCAAGGCTATAAATCCCTTGGAGCGGAGGAATGGACAGATCCAAATTTCCGACAGCCTGCTGGAGAGCTTTAACTGCTGAGTTATTACACAGCAGGACAACCACCTGCCTGCTTTTCTGAAACAAAAGCTGCACAACTCCAGAGTACGTTTTGCATCCCTTTTGGAGGTAGACATTTGACAGCAATGAAAAACCACAAAGGGGCAAGTCATAATATTCATAGTCATCTATGTTCTGTGTAGACTACCTTTGGTAGCTCTGCTCTCGGCACTTTAAGTCCCATGGATCTTCTCTGTCATACCTTACCCCTCCTTTGCACTGCACGAAGGACCCAGGCGCTACCCTCAGATGACCTGGATTCCTCCAGCCAGTAGAGCCTGGCACTCACTACCCCACGCCAACACAGTCCTTTTCATGAGGCAGTGATCCTACAGCTGAAGAACAGCTTTTCCAGACCTGCAGGCAGGCTGAGGTGGGAAAGCGCTTCTGGAGATGGTCAAGTTCAACCCCAGCACTCCAGAAGTGTCTCACCAGGGCTGAGTCACTTCCTTTGGCCCGCTGGTGACACTGCCTAATGCAGCCCAGGGTGCTGTTGGCCTTCTTTGTAGGTAGGACACATTGCTGGCTCATGTCCAACCTGGTGTCCATGAGGATCCCCTCACAGAATCACGGAATCACAGAATCACAGAATGGTAGGGGTTGGAAGGGACCTCTGTGGGTCATCTAGTCCAACCCCCCTGCCGAAGCAGGGTCTCCTACAGTAGGTTGTAGAGGACCTTGTCCAGGTGGGTCTTGAATATCTCCAGAGAAGGAGACTCCACAACCTCCCTGGATAGCCTGTTCCAGTGCTCCGTCACCCTCAGAGGGAAGAAGTTCTCCCTCATATTGAGACGGAACTTCCTCTGCTTCAGTTTGTGCCCATTTCCCCTTGTCCTGTCGCTGGGCACCACTGAAAAGAGCTTGGCCCCATCCTCCTGACACCCACCCTTGAGATATTTGTAAGCATTTAAAAGGTCCCCTCGCAGCCTTCTCTTCTTCAGGCTCAACAAGCCCAGCTCCCTCAGCCTCTCCTCATAGGAGAGATGTTCCAGTCCCCTCACCATCCTCGTAGCCCTATTTCCACGACACTGTCAGACAAACT
>Ga0065711_1029060_pt1 | contig 37813 bp, 25 predicted proteins | sample Hoacrofraction12_FD_59098 | JGI IMG/M metagenome (GOLD analysis project Ga0065711, IMG submission 59098) | Hoatzin crop microbial communities from Cojedes, Venezuela - Epithelial fraction 12 v2 (version 2) | ecosystem: Host-associated > Birds > Digestive system > Esophagus > Crop | place...
AAAAAAAAAAAAAAAAAAAAAAAAAAAATCTATCAAAGCTTTTGAACAGACTTTCTTTTCTTCCATCAGCCCTAATCAGCATGATGTTTGCAATTTGTTGGCCAATGCTGATGTATAAGAAGCTGGAGAAGATTAACGAACTCAGGTAATTCGGTTACCCACATCAGATTTCTTAAATGGACAGTGAAATAGATCTTGTGAAATACCACAGTGGAGAAAAATGCTATAGTTACTAGAAAAGGAAAGGGAGGCTCTCTATCACACCTTAAGCAATCTAATATTTCACACTTGACTCCTGAGTAAGGGCCAAGAGCTTAACTTCAGCACAGGAGCTTGCTCAAGACCCCTTTACCCCACCAGGCTGGTTTTGCTCCACCAGACTTTCCTCATAAATGGAACTAAGACAGAGTAAAAGTCTCAATAGTAATAATAAAAGTATTCCACAAACAGAATCTCTTTATCTGTTTTACAGCAACACAAGTGTCGGTGAACAATCAAGTTTACCCACAGAAGTAGAAGGATAACTATAAAGAAACAGCCAAGATCTACTGCTCTACTGACGATTTTTGTGCTATTCTGGTGGCATAAAAATGCATCAAGTGCAGATTAGATCGCAGCTAAATCATCTTCCACTCTAGTGAAAACTTCTGACTTCCAAGACCTTACCTGCCTAAACCTTTTCCCTCAGACAACTGTTCAAGAAATAATTTTACATGCCATACATCAATACCTTGCTATTCCAGCAGTTACTCACTGCCTGGACAACTGGGAATTGCACAGAGCAGCCCCAAGACCCCAGCCCTCTTCTGCTTCACAGCTGGGGATTAAGAGAGCAGGCAGTCCGAGAGCCAGCTAGGCTCAGAGCAACGGTTCCAGCCAAATCCCCCATCACTCAAGATAAACAATTGTCACAGACTTTTAACCGTGTTGGCCCAAATCACAGTGTTGGGACACTGGCAGCTAGCAGCCATGAGATCAGAACTGCAACATCGGAAGTAGCAGATGTGGTTTCAGGTTTTCAGCTCTACCCCAAACGTTCTAAGATTTAGGTAAATCAGTTAATCTTTATACCTCAGAGGCCTAGGTAAAGATTATACTTCCTTTCTCTCACTCAGATTTATTTAGACAACATGCTGACTGTCGTGAAAATTAGCTGCACAGCATCTTCTTTGGAGCTTCTAGGCTTCTGTGGCACCATGCAACTAGGACTAAGTCAAAAGTTTTTGCCAAAAGAAACTTTGTGAAACTGGGAACATGTCCTGAGAATGTCTTTAACCAGACTTTGGGGAGGGAGAGGAGAGAGCTCCGTGCTCTCTGGTCACTGCAAGACAAAGGTGAGCCAAGTTCAAGTCCTTGCCCTGATCTGTCCAGGCAGGCACTTGAACACCTGCACAATGCCTGGACACTTGTCCTACAACTTGGGAAAGAAACTGCTCTAATCTCTCTCACAGGCCGTCAGTGTCTTAATCTAATGCAGTTGTCTTTTCCTATTTTGAAAGCCAGCAACACTGGAGGTTCAAATTTTGCCACAGGACTGTGTTCCAGGAGCACTATGAATAAGGTAAGTAACCATTAGCCTTTCCCATGCAATTTCGTGGATAGATGTGCCATGACAGAGTGTCTCTGGGCATGAATTTTTAACATCACTTGCAAAACATAAAAATTAAATGGAAGCAAAGCACATAACAATATTTGTACAGCCACAGTATTGAAATTTTCACTAAAGGTGCCCTGTAAACTTAATATGACATACATTGCATGTACACAGAAGACACCGAAAACTTCACTTGGGACCACCTCCAACAGGCAGTGCTTTGTCTCAAGCAATAAATTCTTCCTTAACACATTCCCATCTGGTTTTCAAAGTAATTTAGTTCAATCTAAAGACCACCAGAAAGGTTTTCAAAGGCCTATTTGGCAGACACTTAATTCCCATGTATTATTAATAGGAGTTAGGTGTTTGCCATTTTTGCCTTTGAAAACTTCCCATCATCTCACTTCTAATAAGAGAAAAATTCTTGCTAATCCTTTACAAAAATACTAAAGCAGCATTGACTGTACTCATTTCTCACATAAGCTTGCACGTATATGGCTCAGGCCTCCAAGTGCAGAACACAGATTTCTACATGATGGTGCACAGGGTACAGCAGCAGGGATGGCACAGCATTGAACTGTTACAAAAGCAAATGCTCCTGAAAGGGTGGGAAGAGGGAGGTATCTGTTTCAGCAAACAGCTACTGACGCGAATGTCAGGAACGCGGACATGATAGACTTGTGGAGCAATGCGATTCTGATTTTTCCCAGGTATCATTTGCACTGCAGCACTTACATTTCCCAAGTGCCTTGCTTATCTTAAGTAAATCACTCAGATGGATATTTCTTTTGGGTTAATTATATGAAAGAGCAAAACAACTTTGATCCAGTTCCTACAGTAAACACAAGCCCATATTTGACACAGACCTGCCAACAAGCATGGCTCCATGCATGTGACACCGTGTTTGCAGAAAACTTTCCAAAAAAGCGAGATGTATCAGGGATTAAGGTCCGTCCCTGTGTCAACCCTCCCGCCCACACTGCACACGATGCTTGCTGTGAAGGCACCCCACAGGTGGGCTTGCTCACAAGGCAATATATCTACAGCCGTTATGCAAATGGTGAGTGAAACATCCTTCTCTTACTCTGATTTTCATGAAATTTAAACCAAACTCCATAAAAACAAATGAAGATATGTCTGCTTTCCTGTAAAATCATGCTGGTTTGGAGGCCTTTAAATATGATGCTGGCAAAAAGTTACAGTGCAGCCTTCTCAAATCCCAAACTGCAGGCAGCAAATCTGTAGGACTGATGGTTAAACTATAAACGAGGTATATTTTTAAAGGGGAAGTGCAGCTGTCCCTCTCTGCCGCAAGGTATTTTTCAATCTATGTGACAAATCCAATATAAAGGTTTATTGTACGGAAGGCAAAAGATCTTAATCAGGAATTAGCCTCTTCTAATGAGGAGAAATAAGCACACCAAGGCTACAAGAATTATTTCTAAGAGATAAGAATGTAATTGCCTAATGTGACTAATAATCTGATAAGAGCCTGTTTTATCTGATTTAACCCACGGAACTGCTGCTAATGTACAGAATTTTAAGTAATCCCCAAGGAATTCCGCTTATCACAAATGGGATTGCAGAATGATAAAAAGATTCATTGTTGCAGTATTTGCTCTGGACACTTCTGTTCAATGGAAGCAGAGTTTCGACAGCTTGAAGTAATTGCAACATTTGCTCAAAGATGAGATCATTTCAACAACACTTGAATTTTTGACGACAGAGTGCATATTCTTATTATGAGCAGACAGTAAATTATGCAATCCTATTTCATTTATAGCCTGGATATCATCTGAATGCTGTTACTGGGAAACAAACACATGCCTCTGTCCCTGTGAAAATGTTTTCTAGTGTGAAAAGGTTTTCTAGTGTATTTTTGCATATTGACAGAAATTAATGTAATTTGAAATCTATAGTGACACTAACACTGTCATTATCCAAAATCATGCTCAGTTCTAATCCTACCATATAATGACTCTAATCCTAATGGGCATAATCATATCTGATATAAAACTAGATACACGACAATCATAGAATTTAGTGATATTATTATACCAAAGAATAGCAGCTGTTGATTTGCCAATATTAACAAGTAGCAATCTTGTGATAACTCATTGCTCCTGCAACTAATCAGAAGGGGACTGAAAATTTGGCATTTGGGTCCAGTAATTACATCTTTATGATGCTACAGTTGGTAATTTGCATGATTTTGACTACTGCGTTTACCATGAATTTTCTCTGCATTCAGTACAAAGACTCATGGCTGGCTTCATGGGTCAATGTTATTATTGTCTGTGTATATCTAACTGTATGTTCAACTTAGCAGAATATTGAGAAGCGAAAAAATGTAAGATTAGATAGATAGGACAGCAACAAGAAGTAAACCTGAAAAAAAACCTAAGATTGAAGGCTCTTAGCTCTTGGCTGTGTGCCCACCCAACTCTGTAAAAAAACGGTCCCTTTCAGGAAAAACGAAACCAAACAACTCTCCTACCCCAAATCCATGCACACTCCTCCTGCCTGTGCTTTCACGATCATAATGCAAGCAAAAGTTGTGAAAAAGGACAAGGGGAGACTGTGAAGTCTGTGGGATAAAAATAATTTCTTTCTGTTTCATAAATTAAAAATATATATATATTTCACATACGTGTCTTTTACAAGGCGTCTGGACTGTTTCATTTTTGTTTTTCCTAAAACAGGAGTTTGAGGAATGGTTTTTGAAAGTTACGCTCAGGTGTGAGTACAAACCCTTTCACAAAAGAAGGCAGGGTAAAGCTGACACATCTCACCTCTCTCCTGGAGCAGGTGCCTGCAGGATGGGTCTAGAGGCTGCATTATGGTCCCCATCACTTCCAGGCAAATTTGCCCCCCTACGTAGCACTAAGACAGAAATAAGGCAAATGGATTTACTCTGTGGGTCCATGACAGCTTCATCCTTAGTCCGTATTTCTCTGCGTTCTCTGAGCTTAGTGTCGTTTTCTTCGCTCAGCAGTGGATATGAGCTGCCACAGAGCTTATCAGAGTGGTGTAAGAGCAGGAGGCAATATCAGGAGCAAGACACCAAATGAACATGCCAGAACTCCAGTGAAAGCATTTTCACACACAGTGCAAACCTATGAGCATGGCTGAGTCTCTCCCTCACAAAGAATGTAAATATCAAACAGATGAAAGAGTAACTTTCCATGGCTTGGTATTATTATTGTTTGTATTTCTGGTGCCCTGAAAGTTCTCAGCAAGCATAATTTCGACCACAGTAAATATTGTAACACAAAGCAATAAGCAAGCCTTTCCCTGATAAGTTTTCATTTTAATTTAGCTCTATATACACAAAGTGGGTGTTCAAACTAGAGAGACAATATTGAGGAACAAGGATAGGAGAGATCAGAGCAATGTCTCTTTCAGGAATGGGTTATTTGCTGCTTGGTCAAGAACCACAGACCCCCAGTCTTGGCAAATCCTCAAATATTACTGTAGTACACAAGATAATTGTGTATGTGCACAATTAACTGTTCTCCAATCATTTAATTTTAATCACAATAGTAAAATAAGAAACACATCAACAATTTCTGCTACCGTTTTACATACCACCGTAGCAAGAGTAGATGGAATTAACTACACAAACCATCAGACCTGGCACACCACCACAACCTCACCCAGAGCTGAAGTATCCATGACCACAGATCACCTTCTCAACATCTGGCACTAGGCTGTCAGAGCTGTTGTATTAATAAACAAGGAAACTTCTTCATAGCATATGGGACATTCGAGGATTTTTTTTTTAAAACCAACTACACCTCCAAGAATTTTTTCATAGCCAAGGTGAAGCAACTTCTGAACACCTCTTCCCCTCCCCACCTTCATTACTACCCCAATTGCTTCAAAAAAAAACCCAAAAGACATTAGCAAACAGAATCAGCAACCAACAAAGCTTTTAAACAAAGTTTCTAGAATCTTTATGATTCAGTCATCAAAGAGCAGGCAAAGATAAGGCTACCATCATGCTAACCTGCAAGACTATAGAAGTAACAGACACTACCTACTACAAAGAACTTAAGAAAGACCCTACACCCTGCTCTTCATCTTGGAGCTCAAATATATACTGCTAGATCCATTGCCTGACAGTTCCTAGAAAAACTCATACCCTAAATTTCTCATTCTCATCCCACAAACTCCTCATGCATTCATGATGCATAAACAAGGGAAGTCTGGAAACCTATAGGCATCCATAATATCCTTGCCGATGAGGTATCAAAACTCACAAAATAGATCCTACAGACTTGCATACAGCTGTTTTTTTCAGTGACTTCATCATCTACCTACCTCCCTGACATCAAGGACTCTCCTGAGCATCTACGAGGTGACACCTAACCACCAGACTTCAAAAACAAATGTATTGCCAAACTCACCCATTCTATCTTCACAAACCACAACTGACTTTCTCTAACCATCGGAAAATAGTGTTGAAATTGTCATGTAATACCTTGACTTATTCATGGCGCAGCATAAAGAACAGGTTCTAGAAAACGGCACCAAACATGGGTTGCAGCTAAACACATACATGACTGGAAGTTTTCATTCTTTTCTTTATTCCCACTAGAAATTCAGTAACAACCATTCCTCCATCAAAGTATATCTGGAATACTTCCATAAAACCTACTTTCTAGAGAGTATCTGAGCTGTATCATTCCAGATCTGCATAAGAAATGTTAGCCTTCAAACTACCTTTAGTGAAAACCTGTAGACCTATGTCATTGAGTCAGCAATCATCCAAAACACATTTAAAAAAGCCGAGATACATGGCCAAACCCTGAGGGACCATCATATCTATAACGAGAAGAACAATCATGAGACCCATCTCACCAATCTAAATACGATTTTTATTCGGTAGGAATACTCTCCAGGGAAATAGTTCGTCTTCCTGAATGAGCAATGTTAATATTCTACTAACTCATTACAGTACAAAATGAATGCCCCATATACAGTAAATCCTGACTGTAACATGCTACCCTACCCTAGAATTTATTAAAAAGTCACGACCCCTGATCATTGCCTCAGATGTTTTCCCTGAACTGTTTTCTTTCCAGCCTTCAAACACACTCACTCCCACCAAAGTCATCAGAAGCAAAACCAGATCATCAAATCCTTGATGACACCAGACTAACCAGTGCAGCAAATAGAACCCACCAGTACATCTTCCCAATCTTAAGAATAAATGCTCTTAAGCAAGGGGCACCAGTTCCAGCATCCTATATGTACACACGCACCTCAGAACAGGGTATATGCCATTCCATATACCTGCACCATCATTGCAGGTACAGAGGTGAGGACAAACAGACAATGTACACTGGAAAAAGCTTCATAAAGATCAGATGCATCCAGTTACCAGTGGGGAAGTGCCTATCATAAACCAACTGCTCTGTCCCCAGTTTCTCAACCCTCATTATCCAGGGAGGCCCACCCCTACTTGGAAACCAGTCAAGACAAGTTTGTAGTTAGAGGCAACGTCCCTTGTTAAACCAACTGGTGCAGTTAGAGAGAACACAAGCTTTTGGGCATACAAGTCCTCTTCTATTTCTTGTCTGAAATAGAAGCAACAGACTTCAAAGCTAAAAACAAGTTGAGAACAGTTGCTTGGAGTGTAATTAAGACAAGTATTTATACGACCATCTCTGAAAGGAAAGGTAGTTGGCACCAGTTAAACAGAGGGGATGTTCACAGGGAGAGGAGGGAAAGGAAGGAAAAGGAGGAGAGATATGGTACTGTGGCTTATCTTTCAGCAGAAGGAAAGAGACAGGTAGTTTATAACCTGTGAAATGTAGAGAGGCTAACAAAGTTATAACATGCCAGAAAGCAAGTATATCTACTGAGCCCATGCTTTCTGGTATCCAGTCGGGTCAGGAATTTTGGTGCCTAGCCTCATCTTTGAAGGGTGTACTGTAGTTTTTCTGGTGGTTAAGATCCACGCTGTGTATTTTGGTTGGAAATGTTTGCGTCTGACACCTTCAGAGAGGCTGGACTGTCGCTATCCATAGGTTAGGAGGTACGATGCTGGGGTCCATCACTGCTGCAGCACCATGCCAAAGCACTGAGAGTACATACTAGTTAGGAAAATTTATTAACTCAATACAAGTACTCATTTTATGGTATATCACGCTTTTACACCTTGTTGCTTAGCAGCTGCTGGCCACCTCTCACAGATCACTGAGGATATTGCCTGTCCCTCAGCAATACCACCACTCTGCTCCACAGGTGCTAAACACGCGCCTTCCTCAAGCTGTCTTAAAGAGGAACACTAAATTAAAACAACGTTTCCCAAAGTGTTCTTTGGCAGAAGTTTGATGTTCCTGTTTCTGACCATGTCCTTTTTTTCCCAGCTATTTCCCTCACTCTAATAAAAAATTCTTCATACAAACCTTGCTATACAAAGCTGACACACGCACACATACATCCACTCAAGCAGTTTGGATAAAGGTACACTATCCCAGCCTCATTTTCAAGTTGATTAGTACAATATTTTACTAGCATATTTCTGAAGCCTAAAAATGGCTTTATTAAAAAAAAAAATAAAAATCACACACACAGATCCCAAGAGAAAGTATTACCAAAGCTATAGTTAATGTAAAAAGAGATTACATGCTATAGCATCCTTTGAATTCAAGTGTAGCTATATTAGGAAGTTATTACATTAGTACATGGATTACTTTATGCAGATTGATGCAAGTTTCATGAAAAAACCTTCTTTAATCGGAAATGATCTTCTTTAAAGCTCTGCTTCCAATTGCACACTGGTATTTACAGACAATGAGCAGATTTTGAAGGCATTGAAAATAACCAGCAGTGGTGAGTAATAAAACCAGAACCCCTAAAATCCAGCACCAAATTTAGAGCTGACATAAATTAATAATCCCCGCTGGAATCCATCTGAATTGCACTGATCTATGCCACGGTACTTACTCCACCTATGAACCAGTAAGTTCTATTTATATGTGCAATTTTGACTTTGTGATAAGCCAGCAAGAGAGTTTCCCAGTACCCTTAAGATGTGCTGTAAAGCAAAATGAAAGTACATCATTATCTGGTTGAGTTTTTAATCTACCAGAATGGGGAAAAAACAGGCATGAAGCAGCCATATACTTAAAAAAAGCCTTCATTAATTTCACCAGAAAACACAGTGGTTATCACGTAAATTAGACACAGCTGTAAGACTCTTCACAGTGAAGGCACACTGTACTTGCTAACAGTAACCTATACTAAACACAAAAGAAAGTGCAAAACTCTTGGAAATAATTTAACTTACTCATAAGTTATGGATCATTTTTTTTCCCTAAACTTTGGAAAATTAGTCACTGGCATTAAATCAAGCCATAGATTTGTCTTCCTCCACTGAAAACTGATGCCCACTAAATAAATATTATTTCTAGAATAAACTCCACTCATTAAATGAGTGCATTAAAAGTGACACAAAAAGCAGTACATTTTGAAAAAAAATGCAAGCCAGCAATATTCCTGTGATTTTCAAACCACTCGTGTTTTTGTAATATTGTCACAAATCCTTCACTCATTCTTAGGAAAGATCAGCGACAGGTTTTACAGCGGGAAGAGCACAAAACGCAATGTTTAAGAAAGATACGCAAGAGATTAATTTTTGACAGGTTTTAGAGTCTCTCTTCTCTGTGAAAGTGCAGGACTGAGGAGCAGTGGTGAACAGAGTTAGAAAGTTTGTCTGTCCATTCTACCCTTCCAATGCAGTTAGTTTTTTCCTGGATAAAACCAGGGAAAAGTTCTCAGAAGATTACTGTATGCAAAACAGATAGAATCAGATACATATGTGTTTAAATGAGTCTTCATATTGCTTGAACACAAACGCCACAGTGAGAGTAACAGAGAAGTTCAGAAATCACGCAGGATTTATTATTATTATTATTATAATTATCTCACTCATTAAGGCTGGTTTATTAGAGTGGACTGGATAAGTCAGACCCACATGTTAATTACACAGCGAAAAAACCATAAGAGACCACATTACGTAATGTAGCAATAATCCAGACAGGACTGACGGGTAGACGGAATCTGGATTGCAACATAAGTACCAGCTTCTAAATGCTATAGCAGCTTAGAAAGACATTATCCCCATATAATGTTATTAATGTGCGAATCCTTTGACTACGGTAGGTAATTGTCCCCCATAATTAAACCCCAGCATCAATAGGAGAAATATAATGTGTGTTTATCATTTGTATTCTTTCTAGCTTGTATTTATTTATTTTTAAGCACAGACAGGCATCGTGTCACTTGAGGATTATCTCCTGATGGTTGAACTCATTAACTAACAAGTATACATTATTTCACACTCAAACAATATGGTCTCTATAGCACTTGCCTGACAGAAGTGGAAAAACGTTCAGATTCGTCGGAAAGCAGTGACAGAAGCCAAGCAATTCTCAAGATGAAAAGTTTTCCCAAAGTTACTTAGTCTGACAATAAAAGAAGTTTATTTTTCACCACTGATTCAATAAATCTCTTTGTTTAGATGACATAGCTCCATAAAAAAAAAGAAAAAATAGTGCACATAGTCTATATCACCTCTATTAGGAATATAGATTCTTAATTTTACAGCTCTGGATGGATCTGAACACCCACATACTTCATTAGAGAATGTTTGGCAACATTCATAAAGTTGTAACATGCAACATTCCCTCATGAAATAACCAAGACCTACCATGTGCTCTGGCACCTGAGAGATCCTCCTACCCTAAAAATGATGGCAAATCAAATTACTGGAAAAAAAATGTTTGGATTCTCATAGATTAAAGAAATCCTACACCTGAGCAGCCATTGCAGCTGTCTTCAATAAAGCTTATTCTCCTGGGTTCTCTTACATCTCAACTGCTCAAGAATTTGAAGAGTTTTAGTACTATAATTATTTAAAATTAGAAGATTTACAATTTATGTTTTTGTCTTAATGTTGACTGCAGAAGTGTTTCGGAAGGGTGCTAAGCACATTTGCTCACTGCTTTTAGCAATGCAATTTCACAAACATAAAAATGAAAACCAAACAAAATCTCCACACTTGACACCAGTTTTCACAGTGACCTGGACTCATCCTAGCAAACGATTATCAAATATTTATTAAGCAGCCAAGCTGGGAGCTTTGTTTGCCAGAGCACCCTCTTTTCAGTCACTGCAGATAGCTATACATCTCCCAGAGTGAATTCTTCCACCCCTGGAGGTACCTGTGGAGGAGAGGGGTAACCCAGCTCCTGGCTCAGGCACCTGCATTCAGTCCTTGCCATTGGCTGAACCCAAGCCCCAGATGCCTCCCTCGTGAGCATGCCAAAAGCTCAACTTTTAAGCCCATTACACCCAATTCAGGCATCATTGGTAATGAAGGCTCCAGAGCACCTTTGTAGCCATCAGGATACCTTTGATCTGTACCTGTAATGTAAATGCTGATCCAACATGTGCGTTGAGACTGGAAGTGAAGTTGTTTCAGGAGTTAGCTTTGGTCTAGTGGAACTGTTCTCAACCTGATAATGTGTATGTGTAAATATTTATGACATAACCACTCACAGGTTGACTGGGAAATTATAGTCCGGTGCCTTTTTACAGCACCAATACGTTTGGAAAAGGAGAGATAGAGAGAAAATATACAGATGTACTTCTTTTACTCTATTTAAACATCAGCCCTACAGATTAGTAATCTGTAAATCATTGGGTTAAATACTGCAGAAAATATACCACACAGACAACATCCCCAAAATTAGAAATGATTAAGGCCAAATTGTAGTGACAAAAAATACTCTTACTGTAATTTAAGAAGTGTAATATAACTAAGACATCAACAAAAGAGTCTCCAGAAAAAAATTACAAAAGTGCTTTTTCATTTTTTTGGATAGTTGCTGACTTTACAGTTATGAGAAAAATGAAATGTACAAAGTTTCCATGAAGTTTTGCTTCAGATACCAGGTGCAATGTCTGCTCTGGAACATCTAACATCTGCAGCACTTCTCCCACAGCTGATGCAAACAGGACAGGGAGCTGAATGGGTCTCCTGCATTTCTAGCTTCAAGGTTATTCGTAGCTACTAGGACTGTGTGTTCATTCTTGTTTTCCCAATTAAAATTAATTTAACTAAGCTCTGTGCTGAGTTACATGCAAACTCACCCGCAAGAGATTTTTATAATTTTCTAGAATTCAGGTCTTCTGCACTTTTTAAAGTAGTTTCAGCACCCACTTACTGAAAACCAAACTTCAACATCTTGAAAGTCTTCCCTGATATACTAAGCAAAAGTTGGTATCTTTGTGTAGGTTAGCAATTGAGATCTACAAGCCAAAAATAGCCCAGCAACTAGGTAAGACTTCTGAGCCAACTGCAATATAGCGCTAATGTTGCCAAAAGCCAAATGAAACAATAATTAGATTTGAAGAGAATTTCAATCAAGCCTGTATGTAATTTACCGTAGGTCGAGCTATTTCAATATTACCCTTGGAAGTACCAGGAAGTAAATGGTGGGAAGATGAATGCACAGCCCTTACCTTTTAACAATGATCAGGGTCACATGGCTAATTAAAATACCTTTGTTTACATCGGGTAAGAGTCCTGCTGTTAGACCATCTGCACCTGCAGTCTGTTCCATCAAAACCCCTTCCACAAATTGCATGCTCCTAATAGGTATTGCTGTGCCAATGACAATTACCTAATTAGACATTAGAATGTCAATGCCGATTTTAAAATCCATGCTAATTATTTTACTGTTTGACAGAATATTTCCCAATGAAGGAAGGAGTCTGGATAGCATAATTATGTCACGAGGAACACTTCTGTATATGATTAAAGGGTTTGGCTGGCTCTGATTGGAAGGGCTCCAATTATTTATGTGTTTAACAAAGTTGCAATCAGCACATACGGTTTTCAGCTGAAAGAAACAATCTGAACCCTGCTTATTCACTTGCCTGCTATGGCAGAGCATATAATGAAGCTTGTGATTAGGTTCCCCTTCCGTAAGGTTTGCCTTTGAGTAAGGTGAGTTTGGAAACAGAGGGGAAATATGTCTCAGAGACAGATGATGTGATGGGTCTTTTATCTGGTGACAGTCTGAAGGCAGAAAGGGTGGGTGCTGTGTGCACGACTGATGTTGTGTCTTTAGCCACAGAAGAGGAAATACTTCTGCATCTAATGCTGGATACTTCTGGGAGAGATTGCTGCATTTATTGGTTGCAAACTGGTCCTGATACTTGGCATCACTATGCAGGTTTTGAAAAATCTGCAAGATTTTCCTAGGCCTCAAGCCTTTGGCATTTAAAACAAGACACAATTATAAGATAGATGCATTTAGGATTCTAAGATGTTTCATTCAACACTTCACTGGCTGCAAGTGAAGAGTCAAGGAATCTAACTGCTGTCAACACACCACACAAGACACAAATTCAGCAAATATGACGAAACATTGCAAAAGAAAAGTATACCCCACAACAGGCGAAATGTTCACAAGCCTTTCAGAACACTGCAAAGAATCCTGGCTAAAGCTGCAATACAAGCAACAGCACTGCATGTCTTATACCTTCAAGGTATCTTTGATTTTTAGTTGGGAAGCTGCAACCAGGAACAGAATTTGTCCTTTTCTTAGAAAAATGCTGTCATGATAATAACAAAGACACGTTTTATTGTTTACTAATTTCGACAGAAGTAACTACATTGAAACAATGCAATAGCTAAGCACTCTGGTAAACCTACGTGTCTGTACAGCTACACGTGCTGTGCACAGAGGTCTTGCATCATTATGAGGGTTCAGTGGCATATCCAACATACAATAACCTGAATTCAAATTCAGATTCACAGCCTACTACTGATCAGCTTAAATCTCAAGCGGCACTGTGTATAATACATGTCTATACAACATTCAAAGCCACAGTTGTGCCTCGTGTTCAAGAAACAATATCTCTGATCAGAATGGCTAGTAAGCACAAGAGTCAGAAGACACAGGTCAACTATCAGTAATTGAAAACTTGATCAACCAGTAGCCAAACATTTCAAATCCCTCTTTAGATCTTTCCCCAAATCCCTTCTCCAGACTCATTTCTACTACAAAGCCTACAGGAAATCAGCTGATGAGCAGGTTAAGGGATAAATCGGAATGTCTGATTTTTGCTTTAATAGTGTATAACAAAAACACATATAAGTGTGCATATATAAACTGCATTGCATGCTGCTGCCCCTCCTTTGTCATGCTTTCAGCAATTGCTTTCTTAGCATGCATACCTTAGACGTCTGAGAGACTTTCTGCAAGCACTTTAAATGCCTAAAGAAACACGGCTGTGATTCTCATTTTGCAAATCATTCTGATACACCGAATACCAAATAATACCTCTGACAGAGTATTGTGACCTGAAGGTCTTTTTTTATATTTATATTTAAATGTGTTTGCTTTATCTTCTGAATGTTGCTGGGTGCATTTACAGCCTCTTTAATGACTTAAATTTGAGGATTACATGTGTCGGTGTTACTCACCATTGCGGTAATTGGAATTCTGTAGCTGTCCCACATAGCAACACACACTGAACTGCTTAGCTGTGAGTTTTGGGAAAGTTTCAGCTCCAGCAGGGCAGTAGCCAAAAAGACACATCCTTTAATGCCTAAAGAAGACAGAACAGAAACACACTGAAGGTTTGTGTTAGAGTTCCACCTTATGTATTACCAGGCACTACATCCTCAGAACATGTAAACTAGCATTAATGCATCATACAGACTTACACAGCAAGTCAAAGACTTTAAGAGAAGTTAAAGGATAAAATCCCAACCCCATGTCAGTTGGCAAAACTCGAACTGACTTCATGAGATTTCACTTCAGTTTCCCCTTCATACGGCTTTGGTTTTGCTCTACATCTCACCTATTTCCCAGTACTCACCGACCAAGAACAATCAGGCCTTTTCTAAAGATCACAGCTAACCAGAAGGACAAAAACAAGTTTTGGATGCAGCGCTCAGCTGGGGTAAATCAGTTAACTCTCAAATAACTTAATCTTAGTCTTCCAGCTGGAGATGAAGCCCAAAACAGGCAAATTTCACAAGGAAATTTAATTTTGAACAGCTTTTTCAGGGCCATATTTTCCAGGTGGGGCACGTGTTATGGATTTAACTGTCAGCTGAGTATCTTAAGGCTTGTTGTAAGCACCTGAGTGCTATTTTAAGAACATAAATTATATCTCAATGACTTAAAAATAAAGTTAAACATCTACCAAATGCATTTGAAAAGATGGTCTATTTTTATTTATTATATATTAACACTTTGGTGCTATAAGCTCTTTGCAAGATGCAGAAGACATTCCCTACTATAGAGGGGTTTAAATTTTTTTTTTCTTTTTTACTTTCCATTATTCTTAAAGGAAGTATCCAATTCATTTGAAACAACCCATCCACATCAGAATAACATGCACCTATCAGGAGTATATCAGAAACATAATGAAAGTATGTACCTGTCAATTTAGAGTGTGATTTCAGAACCATTCTCTATCACAGTAATTTTCTTTCTCCTGACGTAAATCATAAAACTCCCATTGACTTTGAAGAGCTCAAAGCTAGGTCAGCACTGAGTGCCTTTGAAAATTCCAGGCTTAAGTTAACTTTTAACTCTAAATTTATGTTGACTTAGTCACAATTTTCATTGTTCTCACCGGAATCATTACAGGAATATGTAAGTCTGTTAATCAATATCTCATTCCTTTATGAACAACATACCCCAGACTAGCTTTAAATAACTCATCTCTCTAAGAATGACGTATCCCATCCATCTCTACATATTTCCCTAGACTCAACAGTTTCGACAACTGCTTGGAAAGAATTTATTTCCTTAGAATCTGCAGTCCCATTGTGTGTTGTATTAGCCAGAAATGGGACATGGAGCTGGATCTGCTGCAGGAAAGCATCTCCTAGCGGATACGATTTTGCTGAATGTCATTTAACGCCCCAAAAGTTTCTTGGTCCAAGAGTTCTTTTCTGACAGGTAATATTCCAGCAAACCATGATCTTCTCTCCAATGGCCATAAACGATCTCCAAGAGAACACCGCTGCTTTTCTTGTGTACAAGATTAATCCAAGGTTTTCAAAAAAGTAATTGCCATTTATCAAGGTAGCATCTACACCCTCAAGTCAGAACTGGTGCCTTGGGCTGATAGGTATTGTCCACACACATAACAAAAACAAATCTCCTGTTTCAAAGAGTTCATCATTTGCATGCAGTCAAGTGCTACAAAACATAGGTATTAGAGCATATTTCATGGATTTGAGACACTTTTGTCATACCAGGGATTCCACTTAGCAGCAGATCCCATCTCCACCTGGAAACTCCAGCAGTTTCCTTACACAGTCTTTACTGTCCATGCTTCCTTTCTCCCAAGCACTAAGTCTCCAGATAAAAAGAAAACTTTATGAAGGGCAAAAGGAGCAGACCATTACTTTCCAAACATGTTATTGCCCTTCACCACAGCAATTTGTTCAAGAAACCTCTGCTTTAGTTTCCTGAAGCTCTGCAATATCCTACAAACAAGTGCTTTTTTGAGATCTCTTTCATTGTTTGTGGTTTAGCATCAGGGGTTAGCGAAGCATCAAGGTGTGAAAACACAGAGCCCTCTTCAGCTGCCAAGAGCTTCTGAGATGCTTCACCACCGTTTACTATGACACCCCCTAATCTGGTCATATCGTGTCACCCCATCTGCAGGCTCTGCACCCCCAGACCTCTACCACTCTGGCAGTCAACCTTTCACCACACTGAGGCTTCTTGCAGTAACACCAGTGTGGGTTCTCCAGCTTCCTCACTAAGAAAGGTTTTACTGCGTTGTCAGTACTGATTTTAGACACATCACTGCCACACACTCTGTTGGTCATTCTGCTCTCTCCATTGGTTAGCCCAGATGTTGAGAGACAGCACTGTGAAGGGCTGCAGAAATGATGTGCCAACACGGAGGAGCACTGAGATGAGCCCCTGTCATCACGAATATCTCACCCATAGGAGAAGGGATCCCTTTTTCCTTACTTTCAGTGACAGGTGCCAGCTGCACCGCCTCTCTGTTCAAGGCTGGCATTCTGAATAGTGTATGTCTTCACTCACCAAGTTGCACTTGGCAAACTGCAGTTCTTCAGGCACACAGCAAAGTAAACAATGTTTTATTGTCTTCCCACCCACAGCTAATGACATCAACGGGGCAGGCAAACAAAATCTACTCCTTGCCCTCATCTTCCACTTCCTCCAGTTCCAGTAAAAGGCGGCAGAGAGGTCCCTTTTTTTCCCTCCTGCTTGATGCTCAGCCTATGTGGCTTCATACAGAAAAGGTTTTCCAGAGGCCTGCAATCAATCCACAGTTCTGCCACAGTCTTCCCTGGGAAGTCATTCAGTCCTGTGTGCCCATTACTCTTCCATAAAAAATGGTAATACTCTACAACTTACTTCCTCTCACTCTTCACCTCCTGCCTAGTCTGTATCTGCAAATTCTTTGGTCATACACTGACCAACAAATGAAAGCATGATGTGATCGGAGCTTCTTTTATCATTTATATCACTGTAAGTATCCATAGGTGGATAAAACAGATGGGAAAGAACTGTGAGAAGACTGTGATTAGCATAATTGCTAGTGATCACATCAGACAATCTGCGTAACAAAAGCCAAGCATTTTTATAAGTATTGCTAGGGAGATTAATAAGAAAATCAGTGTTGGGAGAGCCACTGAAGCAGAAGCTATATTTTTCTCAGGGTTATTTTATGGCTCCATACAGGACTGATAAGTACCAAAATTCTCCAGGGTATTTGTATGACTGATCTTTGCATAAGAGGAGGAGCAAGTACAAAGCCGCTTCTTTGCGGCCTCACTTTTTACTGTCTGTGACCACTTTACAGATGGAGCTCCCAGCACTTTCCTGTGCAAGTATCTGGTCCAGACCATGACATGTAGCGAGGAAAATCAGAGGAAATGGGGACGGAGAAGGAGGGGCTCTACAAAGGCCACCACAATATTGATTAGGAGTTTTACTTCGAGAAAAATAATAATAATAAAAAAATCCTCAAGAAAACAGGGACTAATTATATCAGTCTTAAGGTCTAAGAAAGGATTTTGTGCAACCCTGCTGGAACAGGTTGAAGCAGTCTGCGAAGGACTGCAGTGAAGGAGGAAGCTGTGTGTGACAGTGTGTGGTGGCCCTCGCCAAGCAGAGGAAGACTGAGCTTGTCACGGCTTGCCTCTCTCTCTCACTGTGCATAGAGGAACACAACAGGGCGCCTGTGACAGAGTGGGGGAAATACGCATGTGAAGGTCCACACATCAGCTTAAACACGAAAACCGAAGAGATTTGAAAACACCCAGTTATCGGGTGTGGTTTAAGCCCTTGATGCTTCCACTGGCTTGCTCTTTGAACTAGGACACCTCGGCAGCACTCTTGCTCATCCCATGCTGTCTGCAACGTATGAGGAGAAGCTTTTATTTCTCACCCTGCATAACAAGTGCTGAGAACAGCGGGCTCTCAACATGAGTTGAGCCGCTGGGTGTTAGTGCAGTACAAGTAGTTACCGTGCTGGCTTCAATAGCGGAGTTCAGCGAGACCTCCAGTCTACAATACAGTCTTTTTTTTTTCTGAGAAGCTGTCACACTTATATTCATACATAACCTCTGAAATTCAGTTGGAACAAATCCCCAGCCTTGCACATGTGTCTTTTCACTTGGTCCATGAAATTCCTTCATGGTTTAGATAAGATATAAATTGTGGGATTTGTACTATCCAGCTCTACCCAAAACTTTTCTAGCTTAAACTCCCAAGGAAAATTTGGCAGAAAAATGGCACGCTGAAATAATAAAATATACAAATAATAGTGAGGTATGAGTTATCTATAGCAAAGTCTGTGCATAGCAGAAGCAGACACTACAGGGAATGCAGCTGGATGGGGTCAGATTGCCCCTCCGACGCTTTGCTCCTTGAAATTCACTTCTCAGGCCCTAACCAGGGCAGAATTCCCCTGGGCAGGACACATGCGTGGCTGCTCCCTAAATCTGCACACAGCACTTATGAATTGCCCCCCACATTTGGGGGAGAGAGATTTTGTTCTTTCATGAACCAGTCTGCTCCGTTCTGCACCCACATGGCTACAATAGCCACCAGTCAAACACTTGGAGCCCATGAACATTCATTCTGCATGGAGGCCCTGAGGGCTCTGGGTTCAGGTTTTGCCAGTTATCCACAACAGAAGAACCATGACAGTAATTCCCAGCAGCATCTATATTATTCATTTCCTCTACACCTTCTCATTTCTTAATCTCAGGCAGAAACACAAATCGCTGCCCTCTGTATACAGATTACTCAATACCCAGCTCAGCCCATCGCAACATCTCTATTTCCGCTTTGATTCAACATCCACCAACAACTTTGTTACAGTCTTTTCTTAGTCGCTTGCTGAACTGGGTCAGCTTTCGCTTTGTGTTTCCCCACCGGTTCCCTCTTCTTTGGGGTACCAAGCGTGCAGAGTCTCATCATTTCCACTTGCTTTTTTAACCTTTTCATACCAGAACTGCCTTTTCGCAATCACTGCACTACAGCTGGCCCATGATAACTGACCTAAGCACCCTCCTGCTGTTAAATTTACAAACACATACCCTCATGACCTCCCCATGCTGCCCATCACCTCGTCTTCTTTAAAATTCTTAACTTATAGATAACATCCACAAAAAAATTAAACAACAAATCCGATGCAAATGTAACTGTAACTACCAGTGAGGCTGGCACATGTATTCACCCCACACATCTACCTTTAGCCATGTATCTTCGGTACTTCAGGGAAGAGATTTCGTTCCACCGTCTTTGTATAGGACCTAGCTCTTTGCTGCTGTGGAGAAAAGCTGAAGTAAGAAGTCAGAAAATGAAGCATTTATAGCTCTGCAGCTAGAACTGACCCCACTTGCATGCATAACTTTTGATGGTCTTTATTACATGTTCACTTTCCCCCTCCCTCCCTTCAGAGAAGTGTTTCCTTATGGAGTGCACAGCACCGATGCACAAAGAGAAAGATACAGCAGCTTAGAAAAATTCACTTGTACAAGTGCCCAAACTTCTCAGTTTGGCAAACTTATTAGCAGCTCAAAGTGTTCCTTCTATAGTGGGAAATAATCCAACAGCAACTATATGTCCTCTAATTAATAAAAGCACATCCTACAAGACTATATTTTCTTCCTTCAGGTGCCCCTGAGGGACAGCACGCAGACCTCTGTAGTCCTGTGGAGGTGGGAAACCTGCCGCTGCCTTCCCCATGGCTCTGGCTCATGCCGAGCCCTGGCCCTCTCACCCCTCTGCCATGTCGGTGCTGGCCCAACAGCCACTTGTGCCTGAGGGCTGGGAATCTTCTGGCAGAGCAGAAGAGAGGCAGCTCCAACGAGATCCCCAAACTCAAAAAAGCCCTGCTAAGCGGCACACTCCCACTCTCCCTATGTGCATCTTAGCACTGCAACCTCTTCGCATCTCACGAGCTAGCGTGGAACAGATGCGTCCCCCCGTCAGGAGGTAGCGACACCCCTCCCTCCTCACATGACTCATATGATGTCAGAGCTGTCCTTGTCACCGACCCCAATTCGGGCTCCCACGTCAAGGACACGCTTGCTTGGTGGATTCACTCGGCGTGACGGATCACCCATCCCCTCTCATCTGGGTTCTCAACGTCCTAGCTAACCACAGAAAAGGGAGGACTTTTTGCTAGTTGAGGAAACTCAGCTCCTCCAGCAGTTCCAGCAGTACAGCCCCACCGAGAAACGCTGGCAGAGGCTGCAAGGTTTCGAACCTTTGACAGCTAGGTCTGCATCTCCACATACAAAACCAATCTCCTCCCCCTGCGATGTCCAATACAGCGATGCAAATGATTTTTGTAGAGCAGTCATGTACTTTCATGTGATCTAATATTAGCTGTGCTGTACATAATTATTTTATGTAGTACTCTGCGTTCTGGTTGCACTCCCATCGATACGTCTAGTAGATATTTGTAGTTCCCTAGTAATTTAATAGCTAGTTTGTGCCCTAAAGCATAAAAACATTTCTACCCTATCTAAAGTAACCGTGGGTGGTGTTATCCATATAAAATCTTTGAGTCCTAATGAGCTTTTGTTCTCAAGTTATAACCCAAAAATATATCACCCGGCTGTTCCGTTCTCTGCTAAAGATCCTCACTATGATGTGAAAGGAAAAGAAATTAAAACCTCAGATAAATGTGTTTGATCTGCCACAAAGTGGGAAAAGACACCCCTCTGCATTGTATCTTGTTGGGATTTTTTCACAGACTGGTTTTCTGTTCATTGCTAAGTGGTTAAAGGCTTAAGATGAGCTGCATTTTTGTAAACCCTGAGCTAGAGACAGCTGTAGTCTGAGCTGCCCACGCAGGAGCAGCATGCTGGACCTGCTGCCCTGCAACAACACTGTGGTAGCCACTAGAGCCTGGAAGTGATGCTGCAAAATAGTGTGGTATTCGGGGTCCCTAACGGGAGCAAGGCAGTGCATTCCCTTCTTCTTGCGGGGATGGTGTTAGGACATCTCCTACCCTTCTACCCGGGGATGAGGAGGCTCCAGGACATGCATGGAGATGCCAGGGAGGGCAGGTCTCCCGGGCTTTCCACCCATGGCAGGAAAAGCCCGTCCCCTGCCCGCAGCGAGGCTTTGTTTCACCCTCACAACAATCTCGTTACTGTGAGTAATGAGGAGTACGATGATGCCAGCATATTCCCCTTGCCTCTTCCTTAACTCGTCTTTATTCGCGGCCATGGAGGCAGGCCAGAGCCCGGCACTCACCGGGAGCCAGGCTCAAGCCTTCCTTGGCGTGTCCACCTCTGCTCTTTAGGAGAGGGTACAGGCTGTACAATACATCATCTGTTATGCAATGATACCCGGCGCCCGGTTCCGCTTTGCTTCCCGGCGGCAGAAATATATCACACCCCAATTCCCTTTCCCTCCCCTCCCCTCCCGTTCCTTCCCCCAGCCCCATTCATCCCTGCCACTCGCAGTTTACTACCGGAGCCCTGCACGGTCAGGAGCACCCCGGTACGCAGCAAACTGGCCCTACGAATTACAGTATTTTGGCGAGGGGAGGTGGCATGCCAGGGAGCCAACTCGTAAGAGAGATTTTTTTTGGCCCGTTTCAGTTCTGCCACCGCTCCCCTGGAAATAATTGTGCTCAACTGCTTACATCAGATCTGAATGTGAATAGCCCTTCTCTCTATCACATTTGGTCATTTTCTATTTAAAACAAAACAAAAAGTGTGAGAAATATCACAGGGAGAGTTTATCATCCTAAAAGAAACAAAAAATGCTTTACCAGCTAGGTAGCAAAGAAAGACCGAGATAAAATCCCTGGATTAACATCTCCTGAAACACTGAAGTGATATGTACCCAGTTTTGACCATAGAGATGACATCCATCTCCAAACACAGAAGGGAAAGTGTCTCAGAGGGTAAAACCTGGCTGCTTTGTTAAAAGTGAACAGCAAATCAAGGATATTCAGGTAGGAAGCAAATAATTCCCTATCCCATCAAAGCAACAGGTAGAAACGCCAGCAAACCCTGTGTGCTCCATTTAAAAGAGATTTCCTAGTATCTATGCTTGGAAACAATGAAACCTAGATAGAGTATTAGCTGTCATTAGAAAGTAAATGAAGACAGTGGGAATTAATTATTCCACTCACAGTTCAGAACGATTTTGGCATTCAGCATTATCAGTAAATCCCAGAAGCAGCAATCAGCAGGTAATCTGTTCAGTGTAACTAGATAGTCCCATCACATAGAGGATTTAACAAGTGCATCACTCCAGAGAGATACCAATTACAAGATAATCAACTTCCTCCTTCCTTGACTCTGGGGAAAACTTAAATAAAATTGCAATCCCATCTTTGCCATACCACACCTTCCAGAGTGCTTTTCCTTATTACTTGAACTAAACAGAAGGATGTGAATAAGACGTTGGTGTGAAAACAACTGTTTTGCAAAATAAACAAACAAAATAAAAAGCACAAATATTTGACTACAGCAAATCTGGTCATTTCACTGTTTTTGCAGGAAAAAACTCAAGATACTCTGTCATAGATAACAGCCAAGTGATTATCACACTCCTTTGATTAGCTCAAAGAACAAGGCTTAAGATTTTGTGAGTTTAGAGGAATACTGACTTAAACTAGCATCTCCAGCATGTCAGGTGAAAGCTGTTGGCAAACCAAGAAGAACTACCTCCATTCTCTCAGAAAAAGCCATCCTGGACGACAGAAACTTGCAGGGAAAATTTTCTAAAATTGTTGAGACTAGAGAAAGCAATTCTTGTCTCCAACTGTATTTTTCTATCACGAGAATATATTATTGTACACACACCCTACAAGTGTAACTACTTCCAGCACATACGTCCCTGTCCTTGCAGGAGGACAGTGACTGATGGGCTGTTCGGGCAAGTACTTCGAGGAAATGGCTCGGCTGCAGACGTCGGCACCAGGGCAGAGGCCCTGTGTTCTCACACTGCCCTTCAGCATGTTTAACATCAACCCATGCTATCAGAATAAAAATCTGAGATACCCAGGAGCCAGAAGAAGAGTTGAATATTCAACTCGAATGTAAAAAAAACAAAACAAAAAAAGCCCCCCCCAAACGAACTAAAAGTTACTCTAATACAACTGCACATGACTGCAATACATCTGTGCCTGCAGCCCCCCTCTCTGAGGGTGCTGGGGCTCAGGGTGAAAAATCTCCTGCGGCCTCTTTCTTCCCTCCCAGCCACTCACCTCCTTCTGATGAGCTGCCAGGGCCTCTCTGAGGCCCAGGACCTGTACCTCCAGCATCCCCTCCCTGCACCCAGATATGCACACCCAGTTCCATTAACAATGAAAGGGATCAAAAAGTAGATTTCCCTCTTCTCTCACCTCTTCTGCCTATCTCAGTTTCTCCCTTGCCATATTTTAGCAGGGAAGTTAAAGAAAGCATAACAGATGAGACACTAAATGACAGCCTTACAGGCACAGTCCTAGAAGGATAAAGGGGGTGAATAAACAAGCTGAATTCATCCCTTGCGTTCTGCAACTTCACTGTTTGCTGCTCCTGTTCCTTTCTAATTTCTTGCTATCTTGCTCAGTCATTCCCCTTTTTCTCTTCCTGTTTCTTTCTCTTCCTTTGGCTTTGCAGCTTTAGTCTCCTTCATATTTGGAGGAGTGTTCTCTTCTTCCCCAAACGCACTCCTTTCTCAAATCTCTTCCAAACACCCATCCACTACAGACATTAGCATCACTTCTCCTCATTCTTATTACACCAAGTTGCTCTGCTTTGCTGTGCCTCGCTCACGCCACATCTCTCTATTTTACAGAGCATTTAGGACACCATGCACATAATACATAATCAAGCATTTTAGCATGGAAGCAATTGCCTCTTACACTGAAGTAAATCTGGAATTGACAGTTCTAAAATGCTTATAACTGCAGGACTGTCTTTCATAGACTCACAGATTTTAAGGCCAGATGGGACCATTAGATCATCTAGTCTGAGCTCATCTGAAAACCTGCTCTGGTTCTTCCCTAATAATGGGTGTCCATGCGATGCCATCAGGACCTACCAGCACAGCATCCCAGGATCCGTATTTCAGTTGTCACTATGCACAGTGCAGCCAGCGTATCAGCTGCATGAAGCATCCTTCCAACCGCCAAGGCACACAGCAACTACTACCTTCCTTCGACAATCCTACTCGCACAAAGGAAGCAGGTAGGTAAGAAGGGAGACAAAAAAAAAAATTTTTTTAAAAAGCCAAGAAATTGGCTTTTTTAAGGAATACATCCCCAAAGCAGTTCTCAGAAAATCACATATACCATTTTTGTCATTTGTATTGCAGCATAGCCTAAATTTAAGGTACAAACACAAATCAAAACCACAATCAGTTCCTACAGAAGCTAATTGAAAGACAACAAAGTGCACGTCCTATATCGCCTGTGTTCGCACGCTATAATCCTCACTGATTTCTTGCCATATTTTAAATTTCCTTAAAATCCATCTCCTAATTTTATTTTTCACCTTTTAATACTTATTAGTGTCATGTTTTTCCATTATAATACAACTCTGAAAACCTAAATAATATGTTTATGTGAAGCACTCATATTTAAAAAGGCAGCAGAAAATTTTGTATTTGGATAACTCAGCTGTACAAATAGCATTTTGTCTTCAATAAGTCCTTGTTCCTTGCATGTACAAAATAAAATGCACAGGAAAAGTCAAAGATCAGCCAAAAAAAGCAGAATTTACTTCAAATTAGAGAATGTAATAAGTTATCTAATTCAGGCTGCATATAAAGGGATCTTACTAGTAATTTATCTATATGTCCTCTTAATTTCAGAATCCCAAGAAGATGCAGCAATTTTCTTGTTTACTTCTAACCCACAGGTTTTTGTATGTAGGTGTGTTTTAATGCCTTTTCCCCATTTCTGGTGCGCCTATCTGCATGAAAATGTGCAAAATTATCATCTTTAAAAGGCTAACTTAAGGATCTGAGTTTTAAATGGAGTTCTCAAAGGGATAGCTAATTTATACTTCATTCCTTGACTGTTAACTGGATTGGGAAAGTAGAAGTAAAACCAAATTATTTTTGCCAACTGATTGCTTTCAGAAAATCTTACACTAGCCAATATGCAAATTTCTTAATGAAAACCATCCTGGGAATTTATTTAACTGTTCATACTGAAGAAAATTACTTTCATTTACATTGAAAAGTGAAATACTCTATCCTGACCTATATATGTGCTTGCCAAGATTCTATCTCCACTATACTCGGGGTCTTTACCGTGCTATCACCATGAAGAAGAGCAATTTCTCCTCTTTTTTTTTTTTTTAATAAAAAGGCAAATAATAGGCACTGCCAATAGCCATTGTTGACCCAAGTCAAAAGTGTTTGAAATTAATTTATCCGCTTTGGATGGTGTATAAGTTTCTCATTACTAGTGTCAGTGATGGACAAGAAACCATTCCAAAAAATGTATTGGGTATCATGCCAAACTCTGTAATCAAGGTCTCTTGCAGAGACTCTGGAGTATACAAAGGGTTTCACACAGTCAGGAGCGTTAGCTATGCATGCTTTCCCGTTGCCTGGGCTCAGCCAAATACTCTGTGAGAACAACACGTATATACACTTTGTTTTATTATGCCTCGCAGATGCTTTTTTGTTTTATATTTCAGGCTTTGTCAGGTCTAATGTTTGTTCCTTCTTCATCCCTCAGCCCATACTCTTCCCCCTGCATCCCTCCCCCAAATTTCAGAACAGCTTCCTAGACAGACCTGGTATCGATTACATAAACTGAATTTCTTGGAAAGTAAAGGGGGGTGGGTGTGCGAGGGGGGTGGAATTGGAATTTCTTCTACTTGCAGCCGAAAATGGCAGCCGTTGAACAGATCTGGTCAATGACAGTAAGAGAATAAGCCCCGCAGAAAGTGGTAATATATTGTGTTACACTTATGCCAACTTGCCAAGTCAAGTTCTTTTTCTCAAGCGCATGTACAGTTTGTTCTTGCTATCCTCAGTTAACTCTGCTTTCTGAATAGAGGAGATGGGAACTGCTCAAAGGCCACAATAGCATGTTCTACTTAAGGTTTCCTCTCCACACTAACCATTGTGGATAGCACTCTTTACAGTCAAGCACTCTTGAATAAGAATGCTCTCATTAAGCTACATTTCTTTACCTTGCAAGAAAATCTGTGCAATGAGCTTTTCCTCATTATAGGCAAAGTACCTGCCACTAAAAAGCAGCACAAAGTTGGCTTGATTTCCTCAAATGAATTTGAAGCTGCCTTCAAAACTAGCAGCAAAAGAGCATCAAGATGACAATATTGTACAAGAAATGCATCAGGAATGACTGATTAATCTAAGTTTCTATGGGAACATGAGAAATGACATATTGGATCAGATGAGTGGCCTGTTTAGTCCAATATATTCTGTCAGCTAATATCATATACTGCGGCAAGCGAAGGCTTAGTGCCCCATACCAAAAAGCTGTCACCAAAAACCTATAAAACATAGGTAGGGCATCTTAACTTGAGAGAGAAGATCAGTTGATGCTCTGAAGCAGGTGGGCTGAGATGTGTTTTGTAGCTGGGATATGAGCAGAAAAATTACAGGCAATGTTGCTAGAGCAAATTTCATTTTTATTATTATTTTTTCCATCATTCAACCTTGGAAGCACTCCCTTTCTCAAGCTTAGTTTTTCAGGCAGGGGAGTCTGCCAAAGGGTGGGTGGCTTAATCTCAAAATTTGATTCAAATTTTTACAGGGTTTTTGTGAGGGTTTTAGTAAAGAATATAAAAACCACACACATTCTTCAATATTATGTGTTAGAGTCACCACAATGAAGCCTTATGTAGCAAGTATGGGCTTTTTTTCTTTACAAAATACTGCTTAAAAAGTAGACACATGTGAAATTATTATGAGCCCAAGGAAGGACAAGGATGGATCTTTGATTCAATTAGCTATTCAAAGTAGACAGCAACAAAATCTGTCTGCGCAGTGTATTTATTGCACTGCTATTTCCAAATCTAATATCAGCAACTAAATACAGGTAACAAAATATTATGGGACATAGTGAAGGAAAATAACAGAGGATGGTAAAATAACAACAACAAAGATGTAGTCCACAGATAAAAGGCAGCTGAGTCACTAGTAGTGTCATCCATTGTAATTGCATAAGAAAAAACAATGTCAATTTGCATGTTTTCCTACCAAATTTTAGCTTTTTCCTCATATGATTCTTCTTCCCAAAGGAATTTATTTGTAAAAACTGCCTACTACAAGAGTCCACTCCCATGTGTTTCGTGCCGAGCAGTAGAGAATTTATTTGTTGCCATTTTAATCACCAGGTTTGAGTGTTTACCATTGAGTTCAGTCTCTCAAGGCAAATTTTTTTGTTTGTAAAAATGACAGAAATTAAATATAGTATCTCAAAAGGCATGAAAAAATTTGAACAGAGAAAATCTCTTCCTTTAGAAAAATACAGAATATTTTTACTACAAAATATCTGTGGTCAATTCTTACTGCTACATATGTCTCTGGCAGTGCTTATGCTTTTGTTCTTTTTCACCTATAGAAATGAAAAGCAAGCTAGGAAATTCTATTAATGATGCTTTTAAAGGATGTATTGAAATGCTACAGATAAAGACACATAAAATTGAGACTGGAAGTTATTTTCAGCAGCAACATTAACCTCTGCAGAGACAATCGTTTAATTACACCGCCATATACCATAAGAAGAACATATTAAACAGCACTAAGCATTAGGAATAACATAGAATAACGATAATGAAGTGGCTGGCACAGTTTGCCCATCCACATTTGCAATTAAATTAACTTTCTAGTTAAGCTAATTGTTTCTGGCATGACAATATGGAGCAGTACGTTAAGACACAATTTCTTTAATCATGCTCTGTTTTCCTATGTCGAACAAGAAATTGATAAAATTAAAGGCTATATTATTCTGTGCTATGTGGCATTTTGTGTTGGCATAAGCACAGCAGTGCTTGCTGTTCCATCGAGTCCAAAAGCTCTGACTACTCTCATCTGAGCCCCTCTGCTCTCTGCCCAGAAATGCAGGAAACAGAATGATTTTGGGGGGTTGCTCTTGGTGAATAAGGTTCCATTTCGGGAAGCACGAAAGCTGAGGAAGGTGGTGGGGAGATGGACAAGACACAGGAAGCCAAGAGTTTATAACCCAACACTTTTACCTATCCAACTCGCACTTTCAGGACTCTGGCTGCTGGCATCCGGTCACGGCCGTTTCCACCATCTACTGCATTCCTGGAGTCTGTTGAAAAAGCTCAAAACAGCATCCTCGTCTCATCCCACATGCCTGGTCATCCTGGCATCCCTAGCATCCGCCCCATTACTTATCTCACCCTTATCGTTATCATAGTGGCAATGCAATAACTTGGTAGATTATTAATTTCTAACCCCAGAGACTCTGAGCCCACAGGGTAAATTTGATGAGGTGTTAAAGCACAGGTTAAAGACTAGATTTACTCAGCTAAATATTACACTAAGAACATTAAACCTTTCCATTTAGTCGAGAAGTAACTGGTGTCTATGCAAAACTGTAGTGATCACCCACCATGCGGCACCTCCAAACCTATACTACAGTGAGGCCTTGTCTCAGATACCTGATCGAGGCGCTGGTGTGTTTAACACTATGGCCACATCCCGTAGGGAAACAGCAGCACTGAACTATGCCTTGCCTCATGTCTCGTTCAACTTACTGTGCAAGTATGCTAGAAAGTTCAGACCTTAGCAATTTTGCTAGGAGTAAAATACACCTATGTGCTGAGAAGGAATTTGGAGTTTGACTTTACAGTTGCGCTAAGTCATGGGAAAAATGGTCTGACACAATGTCTTCAATTAGAAGTGAACATTTTCTCCAAAATTCTTTGTGCATACATTATTTATGAAATCCACTTTATTCCTCTTTTCCGCATCTATTCGGTGTCAAAGAAAAGGGAAGAAAGAATCTTGAAGTTTTGCTAAACCAATGCCTTTTAATAAAACCATCAAATAACTAAAAGTCTTTTCGCGCCTGTAGTCCATGAATGATTTACACAGGGGGAAAAAGAAAAGAAAAAGCTCTAAATTTTTAATTTAAGAAACATAATGGTCTCCAATCATATCTCATTATCAGTGCTTTTGGAGACAGATGGAGCGACAACCAGCATCTAGAGGGCCAGCTGAGGAGTTCAGACATGTTGACCCAAGAATTCATCCTAAACACTGTACAGCTGCCCATCCCTCCCTGCAGCGTGTGTATACACCTCAGTAGCCTTCATCCATAGAGCAGTAAGAAAATACCACAGTGGGATTGACCAAAACTTACTGAAATCCTTGAATGGAAGAACTGTTTTTCATCTGTACTAAATACAAACAAACATTAAGCTCATTTATGGAGCAAAATAACCAAAACAATGGGAGAATAACCAAAGCATAAAAATATGGGAAGCCTGGAATGAAAATAAGCCCTGGAGCCTAGATGGTTAGGACCTTGATTGGTAGCAGAATGCTTGTTTTGAATGTTTGCGGGAGAATCTCCAATCAAAAACCAAAAAGAAGCATCAAAAAGAGCCACAAAAGCATCAACAGCATGATTTCGAGATAAACCTTAAGAAAGCTATTGATGCGAGCGCTGACTGAAAAAGATTAGGAATTGCAAGCAAGGGAGTTATCTCTTGTTTGATTCTACTTGTAGATCAGAAATCATGACTTTGTAAATAAACAGGATTGCATCAAAGATAAGTGACTCAATCATCAATTGCTCTTTGTAACATTCAGACTCTGGGCTTCCTACAACAGGCTTAAAGAGAGAAACCCCCCCGTGTTCTGGTTTCCAAGAACAAAACTCGTGAGCTCGTATCTCTCCTGCATCAGGGCAGAACAAAAGGCAGTACACAGTTCAAACATGTAAAGCAGAGGAGGAATTAAACCAGAACCTGAAAACTTGCTGGTAAAGATGAACCCTTATTGGAAAGCCAATGGCAAAATGCCCAAAGAGACTAGGAGGCGCAGCTGCAACAGTTGTGGTTTGAAATAACCTTGGAAAGGGCTACAAAAGATTTGACCAACCTGGAAGCTGCTATCTGATAAGCTGCAGATAGGGCTCAGGGAATTGAAAAGTGTTCTAGAGAATGAAAATGAACCAGTATCAACAACTGTGACACTCTGAAAGGAAGTGGTAGGAAAAAAACCCCTCCATCTGAACTGGGTGGGAACAAACCCTATCCCTGATATACTCAAACACCAGTGAGGACCTCAAGGGCAAATTGGCTCTGAATCAGTTTGCAGACACTCAGGTAGAGTCGGAAATAAAGATCAGCAAAAGACAAAAAGATATTGTACTGACTGTAGAACTTCCTACAGATCCTGAACTTTTCTCACAGCTGCATTCCACGAAAGGAAACAGCTGCTGCAAACAGCAGAAGATGCCAGCAATTTGCCAAGATCTCTAAAGTGCAGTTCTCTATCTCAAATTCAACTCAGCTACTCTAATCTCCTTCTTGCCATCATTATGCTTTGTGGAAGGAGTGAGGACCCATCTAAGTTTATAAAGCGAGATAAATTGGCAACAATGGTTAAAATGAAGGAATGCAGTTGAAGTCACTATTGATGCTGAAGGAAAAAAATATTTTTAAAGGAGAATGGTTGTAAATACAGGGCTAGTGATAAAAGAGCATTCTAAACCAGAGCCCTGGTCTCAAAGCACAGCACTGGCAGGAGGGGAGTGCCAAGCTGAACCAAACCAGGAGGCTCACACACCAGCTTGCAGTTTCTGCAGGGAGCTTAACAGTTAATTAACTAAAAAAGTAAGCTATTTAACGTGTAATAAGAAATTATGTGAAATGCACAAGAATCATGAACTCTGAGTCAGACTTTAGTTATGACACCAGAAATAGAAGAAAGGCAGGGGAATAAATAATACAACATAGTCTTTTGCAGTGCCCAAGTCCCACCTTCAGAGGCAGAAACACCGCTAGAAATGACAGGCAGTGGCAGCTTTCCAGTAAAAGAAAGATGAAGAGAGTTTGAAACTTGCCTTGAGACCCTCAGTCTCTGGGGACCTTTAGCTGCTGAAGTTCTTCTGGATCTGAAACGAGAGTAAATCCCTGTCCATTTGCTGAATGCTTCTGACAATACTCAGAAAAAGATGGGGAAAGGGGGACTGTGGTGGCAAAATGTGGATCTGGTAAATGAATATAAGCTATAGGAAGATTGAGAGGGAGCGTGTGAACACTCAGAAAATGTATTGGCTTTTAATCTGGCACCCTACCAAGCATTCAAAGAGAAGCAAGAAAATGGTTTTGAGACTGGTTAGAAATTATTCTCTCTCTGACAAACACAGAAGTTGTACTTTACTGCTTCAGCACAAGCACTACCCTGGGGAAACTGTCTAAACAGCATCCTTATTTTCAGCAAGGAAGCAGTAAAGAAGTCTTGTAAGCCATGGAAGGAACAAGTCAGGAAGATAGAACAGACCCTTCAGCCAGACCTCAGACTGAGTCCAGTTAAGGAAAAAAGGTGACAGCATCAGATTGTAGAAAACAACACAAAGTCATTTAGCGTGTGCTTCTCTATTGCCATAAATAGTACCCTAGATGCTGGTGAAAGCTTGGTCTGGCTTACTACCCTGAATCTTAAGAGTGGCTATTGGCAAGTGGAAGTGGATCCAGAGGATCAGGGAAAAAAAGAAAAAATCGCTTTCACAGTAGGACAAGGACTGTGGCAATTTAAAATGATAGCTTTTGGCTAGTGCAATACATCAGCTACATTTAGAAGTCTAACGAAGAGGGTATTACACGGCATGCCTCTCTCAGCCTGTTTGTTATACCTACGTGATATCCTGGTGCATGCTAAAACATTGGAACAGGAACTGATACTTTTACAAATGGCCTGTAATTAGCTTAAGGCTGCTAGTCTGAAACTGTCTCAAAAGAAATGCTAGGCGTTCGTTCCAAAAAGAGGTAATTTACCTTGGGCAAAACTAGCACGGAAGGGAGCAAGATTTCTCTGGACAATGAGAAGCTGCCCAGGGCTTGCCAGCTGCCCCTGAGCAGGGATATGCACCAGCTGTGGGAGGACTGTTTCTTTTTTTCAGGACTATCAGCTTATTTTTTCTGAATTGCAAAACCACTGAGCTGATTAGGGAAACCATCCCAGAAGTCAGCCAGGATAAAGTCAACGTTTCCAGACTTGAAACGGGCTTTTGCAATTGCTCCTGTCTTGGCTACCTGCACCCTGAGGCTTCTTCATGCTGTCCACTCATTATTAGCGCCTGGGGGCAGGTACAACTGCACACAGAACTTGGAAAGAAAGTGGATTACTCAAAAAAAAAGTGCAAATTTCCTGAAGGCACTTACTCCCCCCCCTCCACAAGAAGATCTCCCAGCAAAACATTTTCCCCGTTCTGGGTCTGCGAGGAAGTTTAAGGTCAGCATAGAAGAAACTTTTGCAATAATGGATCACGTTGTGGGAATCCTGATATGACCGAAAAACCACCAATGAATGGTTTCATAACCACTCTGGTTATGAGATTGGTCTTCTGATACCTAGTCCATCATTAAGGTTGATAATCACCAGGGAAACACCATCATCTCCCCTTTCCCCATGATTTGCAGGAGCATAAATGCTCTTGCTTCATCCATTGAAAGACAATTTGTCAGCTTCCCAAGAAGAGGATCTCAGTACTCATGGCATAACACATGACATAAAACTAATCTGGTAAATGTAGCCCTTGGGAGAAAAATCTCTCAAAATACCTCTCTGAGTCAGAAGATGAGCTACTGTGCAGGCAATGGAAAAGCAAGTAGGATAGAGTGGCCAGGACAAAATCCACGTGTCTGAGGTGCTTTTGTCTACAAAGGTGGCCACAATCAAATACTGGAGATGCGGAAGAATAGAGCAATCCTATTTTTGCTGTTTCCCACTCATACCCTCTCAGCTTCCAACTATTTTCAGCTCTGAGACTTCCCAACCCATATATAGTTTACTTGCAGTTAGTAATGCTCAATGATTTTTGTCTTTCATGAACTTAAATGTGTAAATGTGTCACATCCACAATGTGATTTGGCAGTGAGCTCCACTGGTCTACCACCCACTTTGTGAGGTTTGGAACACCCTTGTCCTCCTTTAAAGCTTTATTTCCTGTCCTACAAAAGCATTCAGAAGTGAAAGGTCCAAAACTTGAGTGCATTCAAGGTGAACCTTGATATTCTTCGTGTTGTTCCCAGCACTTTCCCTGGTAACTATTAACTTTTTTTAAATCATTGTGAAACACTGAAGATTTCGCAGAGCTGTCACATTCCCAGCACCTTGCTCCTTCGTTGTAACAGTCGGTTTAGATCCTAGATCCTGTTGTTATATCAGGAGGAGGGAGTCGGTGAGTGGGGGGATGTTGAGGCAGGGTTACAAACTTTTTATATAACCCACACTGGTGTCAAAGGTGATGAATACCATGCAGATGTATGACAACGTGCTAACAGAGGACGCTGTTCTCATATCCTTAAGCAAAGATAAAGCTGCTAACCAACATTTGCAGCTGATTATCAGCCCCCTTGATTTCTTCTTCAATGTTTTTTATTTTCTTCTATTAAATTGATCTCAGTGCACCCACTTCCCTCCGAGCTCTTTCTTCATTTTGGAGCTCTCCCTATATCAATTGGTTTTTGCTGCCTTCCAGCTGCCCCGTTCAGTCTCCAGTCCTAGTATTTCCCCAGTCCTACTCTGTTTCTAGTTTCCTCTTACTTTTTGACTCTAATTTTCTCCAAGCTTCTGTCTGCCAAGCATTCTCTTTGGGTCATCTCTCTTTAATCAGCATATTGAAGGAAAAGACAGAATGCCCTCTCCACTCTAACACTTGGTATCAACCTGCCTCAGACCAGCTGCCTGCCACCAGTGTCGCTTTTACAACTTTGATCTTGAAAGTCTCACAGTGAGACCACAAGAGACAACTACTCAAGCACCTACAAAGAAGGACAGATGTTCATCAGGACAAAAATAGGGCCTGAAACGAAGAAACTCCTTTCTACCACTCTTGGGGGAAAAAACAATTTACTGCCCCAAATTCAACCCCAAGCTAAACACACGTTGGTAACACAGACCTATTAAGGGAAAGTTGTGGTTTTCTATGCAAAAACACATTTGCTCTTCTCAGGCTTAAAACAACCTCTCTTTCTGTGTTGCAGCTCTTGGGGCATATTTGGCAACTTCAGTACTCTTTCGGTTGGCAATTTTTCATGGAGGAAAAAACAAGTGTATATTACAGATAGCAAAACTGAGCCAGAGCTTGGAAGAGAGGCTTGACCAATGCCATACCAGATATTGACAACAGAGATGAGAACAGAATATGTGTTAACTTCAATCAAAAGGCACCATATATCTCAGAACAGTCACTGCCTACACATATGCAACGCTGAACAACGAGTGATGCTGAATACTCAGTGCTCCTGCCAGTGTATCTAAATCTTCAAACACAGAATGAGCAAATCAATAATACTGAGAGTTATAAATGTAATGAGAAAATAGTATGGATTGAGAGAAGTGAATTCTAGTTAACCCAGGTGATAAACTGGAATGCAGTAATACAGTATGCACACGAGAACACTGCTGCAAGGTCTGCTGAAAAGAGCATATAGCATAATAAATTCTCAGCTTTCTCACAGCAGGAAAAAATATTAGGGAAAAAAGCACCTTTCTGAAATCTAGCTACTTGGGTTTTCTCCCTCAAGTGTGATCATGCTCCTTTTGACAAACTCTGACCATAAGCAGCACTGCACGCAGCAAGCAAGAAAGCTTTTCAAAATCCAGACCCCGCCTCAGTGTTGTGATTCAGTCAGAGGTGTAAAAACACCCAAGGACATAATTTAACTAATGTAAGCACTTCAGGGCTCCTAGTGAAACTGCTTGGAGTGGTGTATTCAGTTGTTTAAGGCTTTTTTTTTTTTTTTTGTCACAGGCAAGATATATGTTTACATGGCAGACTTAATTGCTGTTTTCAGAGGACTAATGCTGTGTAAAATCATAGTCATCAATACAGCCATTTATTTTGACTATAATTAACAAATCAAGTCACAGCACGTTTTACTTATTTGCCAATCTGTTGAATATTCACACTGGCCCCAAGTCGCCTATTCATTTAGCAGTAAACATGTAGCCTAGCAACTGACTGTCAATATCAACAGTAGCTGATGAAGTTGTTAATCTCTGGAAGACTGACAGGTTAAGCCAAATTCTCCTATGCAAAACTCTTATTGTCCAAGCCTTGCATTAGCCCACAAGGATATCTATGTTCAAAAGATAGCACATCTCCTTCTACTATTAAAATTAAATGAAGTGTGCTAGAGGCAGGAAAAGGCTATGTGCTCTGCCTGCCATGCATGTTTTGCATGCACCACAGCATCCAGCATTGTGTTTGCAGGATGTATTGACCATTGCTAATTTCCAGAGACAATTGAAGACACTTTTGCATCTGTTCATCATCCCGGAATAAACTATCATATAAGTGCATGCTGTGCACCAGAATATTGATGAGGTCAGGAGAAACACAAATATCTCCTTTGCTATGTAAATCTGCACAGAAACTGCAAAAGGGAAAGCATGTAGGTGTGGATAAAGAGCTTTAATCTGGGGTATTGAGAATCAAAATCAGAGTGAAGGAATTTAAAAGGAGTAGGAGCAGTTTGATTAGGATAACAAGAAAAGAATATGGTTTAGCCTGCAGCAAAACTCACTACATCAGGATTGTATTTTCTAATCATTTAGTTGTACGGCTCAGAAGTTCCACCAACACAGCACGTGAAAGACACAGACAGGCAGACTAATTATCTACAAATATACAGTGAGGAGTTTCGGAACAGCAGGAAAAACCTATTACTTTCTGCTGTCTGTTACAGGTCTGAGATGGACCAAACTGCCTGCGGAAAGTATTTTCTATCTCACTTTGATATTGACAGTCATGCCAGTTGTAGCAGAAATTTTTGAGTGTAAAGTCATAGAAAAACAGCAATGCCACAATGATTCCATCCCTTCTCAAGTATTTACAGAAGAAGAATGTTTGTCATTAGTAAAGAAACTGTGGAATTGTAGAAAGTAGGGTGAAAAAGGACTGGAGACACCATCTGTCAGACTTCTTGCTCCAAGATAAAGTCAGCTATAGGCTGTGTCATTCCTGCTCTTAAAGATCTCCAGCCACAGATTTAACAGTCTATTCCAGGAGGTGACTGCATGAATTATCAGAAAACTGCTTTTTCTCTCCTGATGTCCGATTCTTTCTAACAACAGTTTAATCCTATTTCCACTTACACAAAACAAAACTTTTTTCTTCCTCTCTGTGCCATTCTTTTGCATATTTGTAGACTACCGGTATGATCCCATAACAGTCTTCCCTGAGCTAGACTAAAAAAGCATCCATCTATGCAATTCATCCATGGCAGACATAACAGCTTGGCTGGACATAGTGACCATGTCCATCGCTCTTGTCTGGATTGTGTCCAAATGGCCAACATCTTTCTAGAAGCTCAAGGATATTCCCAAAGACGACATTGTTTTGGGAAGATGCTGCCAGTGCTAGGCACAGTGGAGGCGTTACTTTGCACATCTTTCAGACTATATTGCCACTTATGCATTCCATAATGACGTTTTCCATTTTTGCAACAGCATGACATTGCCTCATGCTCAGTTTGTAATCCACTATAATCTACAATGACTTTTCTGAAAAACTGCTGCCTAAACAGTTGTTACCCATTTGTATTCCTACAGTTCTTTCTGTATTTATTTTACAGAGTTTCAGCCTATTCTTGCAGACCCTTTTCCCCATTTCTCAAGGCCATTCTGAACTCAAAATCCTTACACTCCCTTTCACTTTCAGTCTTCTCTAAATTCAACATGTATAATCCATATTGCATCACTCAAGTCATGGTCGAATGAGAGTCAGGCACAGCTCTGTAGAACACTACTCCATACATCCTTCCTTTTTGATACTGCTTCATCCTCCTGAAAATTATCCTTCAAACCTGTTTCTTCCAGCTAGTTTTGTCCCTACCTAACAGCATTTTAATCTAGCCCAGGTTTCCCTTGATTCAGAGAATGTCATGTAAACCCACTTTAAAGACCTCACTATACTCAAGAGACATGATGTCAATGGTTTCTTCCCTTTCCATGAAGTCTGTTACCCTGCTGCACAAGGAAATTCAAGTGGTTTGACAATTCATTCTCGACAAATCCATGCTGGCAGCTATTCATTTTCTTGTTATCCTTCAGCTGCTTTCAAATGTTTGGTTTGATTTTATTTTTTTGTTCCAGAATTTTTCTGTGGACTGAAGTTAACTTTGATTGATCTGTAATTCACTGGCTCCTCTTCCCCCCTTCCCTCTTTTTCAAAATGAAAGATACTATGTTTGCTCCTTTTCCAGCCTCTGGTACCTCATCTATCTCACATGAGCTTTCAAAGATAACACTAATGGCTCCGAGACAGCTTTAGGCAAACCCTTAAATATCCTAGAAGGAAGTCCATCACAACCAGTCAATTTAGAAATATCCAATTCCTGTGTAACTTCCTACCCTGGTCATTTCTATTTTTGGCTAAAATTTTATCCCTTTTCTGTTGGTTTTAATGATACTAATATGAAAACAATCAACTTTTTAAATGAAGTCTCAACTAAAAAAAAAAAAAAAAAAA
>Ga0065711_1029061_pt1 | contig 37812 bp, 20 predicted proteins | sample Hoacrofraction12_FD_59098 | JGI IMG/M metagenome (GOLD analysis project Ga0065711, IMG submission 59098) | Hoatzin crop microbial communities from Cojedes, Venezuela - Epithelial fraction 12 v2 (version 2) | ecosystem: Host-associated > Birds > Digestive system > Esophagus > Crop | place...
AGGAAGTTCCGTCTGAACATGAGGAAGAACTTCTTCCCTCTGAGGGTGACAGAGCACTGGAACAGGCTGCCCAGGGAGGTTGTGGATTCTCCTTCTCTGGAGATATTCAAACACCACCTGAACGAGGTCCTGTGCAACTTACTCTAGGTGACCCTGCTTCGGCAGGATGGTTGGACTAGATGACCCACAGAGGTCCCTTCCAACCCCTGCCATTTTGTGATTCTGTGTGATTCTGTCCTTTTGGACTTCATTCAGTCGGTTTATAGTTTTATGGCAGCGTAGTGCTCTAAAATGGCTTCTTGAGGCACTAGTAGAGCAAGTGAATAGGTACCCAGCCTTTCTGTTAGTGCATCACAGCTTGAGCATTGTCTTTGTCAACATCATATGTTTGCCTGCTTTTATTTTTTTAGCAGTTTAATTACTGTATCATCTTTTGAGATCCACAGTCTAGCCCTTAGTATATGTGGGCAAAGGCTTCTCCCTCCCAAATGTAGGTTTGTTTATTTGGTGTTTTTTTTGTTTGTTTCTTTTGTAATTGAATTTAATCTATTTGATTTGAGACCACTTTCCTGATCTATGATTTTTAATTCTGTTCTTGTACTCCAAAGCGTTTACAGTCTGCACCAGCTTGGAGCCGTCCGTAGGTTTTATGAACATATTCTATGTTCCAGCATATCTGCTGTTAGCGAAACTTAGAATAGAAGCAGGGCCAATACGTATCTCTGCAGAGCCCTATTTCAAAATATTTTCCTCTATTAAGGTAGCTTAAGAGGCATTGTTTGTCATGGAACAGACTGCCCCATAGAAAGCAGATATAATGTTTCTTGGAAGATTAAATGAAAAATGTGGATTTCTTCCCTAAATAAAGTTGGACAAATGAATCAGTTTGACTCATGATGCAACACTTCTTTTACCCCTACTTTGCTAATGTAGTTGGAGAATAAGCCTCTCCACTTGGCATCTGAGATTTTAAGACTGATGTAAGTGGTCAGCACATGCTATATGATGAGGGTGAATTTCAACAAAAATGCGTGTGTGATCAGCCAGCTTTACTGTCAAAGCTGTGCACAGAGCTACACATCAAATAGCCCATGCTCCTAGCTGGAACCAGCTTTTCAAACTTGCAGTACATTTTTTTCTGGTATCTGGTGTGTGCTGTTGGTGAATCACATAGATAGGAACATGCATTTTCATTTTAAAATATATCAGACTATACCTAAGCTGTTACAAACATTGAAGACAATGGCACTGCATTAATTGATGTCAGGTGAAGTTCACTGTCAACATTTTTACCTTTATAATGATTCACAGAAAGGATTATTCCCCACGAGATCAAACTTTGAACAATTGATTTACACACAAAGTAAGTTATGCTTCCAGTATTGTTTTTTGGTTGGCTTTATCTCTGCCATCTAATTTTGCTTTTGCTCAGGCAAGCATGATATAGCAATCTGCAGCACTGAAATGATTTTAATGGCACAAATTCAGCACTGTTGTTTGCACACAACACTTGCAGTGAAGAAAGCAGTAGGAGAGTGGTGTGTCTGTGGATTTAGTGTGCCGGTGCTGTTTGTTTGCACCTGTGCATGGGGACTGATGTGTTTATTATGTCTTACGTGCAGCTCATTCCTACGTGGCATGCTCAGCGACTCTGAGGCACTTAATGAGAACTTATTTTTACTAAGTCATAAAATTGAATTCTCATGAAGTGATATATAATGAAATGACACAGTAGAAAGTTTTTGTGAAAGAGAAAATTACTTCAGAATATTAGCGTAGTTCTTGCAGCTATACATTAACGTGATGGCTGATTTATTTTAGTACTTTATATCATGTTATAGTCAAAGATTCACTGCAAATATATATATTTACTTCTATTCTTTTTAGTCCTAATGTTATGCTATTATTTCCTTCAGCGCTCTCTTCACACAGACTTTTTTTGTTTTAAAATACTGTCACATTTTGACAACACTTCCAAGTAAACACCCATCATTTGTTTTTACTTCTGTTTATAGTGAGCAGTTATGAAATATTTAATTATACATTTTGTATGGCTTCCCCACTTCTAACAGAATATTTCTTTTGTCCTATCTCCCTTTCAATACAAGGATGCAGCTAAGAGTATTCAAAGAACCCTTTTCACTAGAATGAATGATTAGCAATGTGATGAGAATCTAATTGTAAGAAATATGCTAATGTTTAATTTCTTTTTACTGAGCCACTTTGAGGGTATAAAAGGCAATTTAAATGCATTAGTAGTACTAATCATGAATTTATGGTCTAGATGTGTCCAAAAGTCCTCTTTGGCAGTGGAGGTGAGTGTGATTGGAGCTGTATGAACACTTATGCTGCATTTTCGTAGCTTTTGATGCCAATTACTGCGTACACATAATTAAGCCCTTATTTTCCAAAATAGCTCTGTTCCCATTTTAGACACCTCTTTGTGAGGGGTGATGTCTCTAAGCTGCTATCAACTAGTGTCTTTCGTTGTGAGTATTAGCAGTTATGCATTCAGGTCTTGAGGTAGAGGTGAAAGAGGAGGGAGAGGAGAGGGAGGGAGTCAGGAGGGAGAAAGCTCTGAAGATCTGGGGTTGGGATCCCGGGCTGAGGAGGCAAAGCCATGTCTTAAGAGGATAGAAGACACAGATGAGGAAGCTGGAGCCCAAGTTTGTGGTGCACAGTGGGAAGAAAGATTGAGTTGTGATTTTGGGGTCCCCTGTTTGGGAAGGATGAAAGCATGAACTGTTGCTCCTTCTGCAGCCTCTGTCACTGGTAATATTTACCAATGGCACTGCTGGAGACAGCAGTACAAGCTTTGTGCTGTGTTATAAGGTATTTTTACTGTCAGTCACATGGTACAGCATCAACCGAAGTTTCTATTTACTAGAAGAGTAATAATAGTTGAAGTTAGTCTGATTAAGACAAAAATAATTACTTGGCTCATAAATTCTCAAAACTATTTCCTCCACTCATTTTTTCTGTTTTCTTTTTTAATCTCTCTGTGCAATCTATGCTATTAATTCAGATGGCACCTTAAACACTTTATCTTGCTTGTAAATACAGAAATAAATTACTAGTTTGAGTTTGTTTTATTGGTTAATTCATTCACAAATGCCTCCTACAGTGACTTGACGGAGGAGATATAAATCAAAAATTCATCTAAGTAAACAGAGAACCTACAGCATTTCAGATGGTGTCAGCTCAGTACCTTTGTATTTTATGTCAGAAGTATATTTTAAGGTATATGAGTTGATACAGCCTAGGTGTTCTTTTTGGTGGCTTTGGGAGAAGCTGTTAACATCTCCTCCCATCTTGCTCAATATGTGCACACACATATCTGGTTATGAAATAGTTTGCATTGTGTTCCTAAAATCTTCTGTCCTCCTTTTGTCTGGAAGCTGCCTCTCTTGCTGATGGTCTCACTCTCTGATTATTAATAATTCCTTTCACAAATGCTGTACTGTTGGAAATTCCCATCTTACTTCTTGACTGCTGGTAGAGAAGGTCATTCCACATGTGGATGGAAATTGTGAAATAGTTCAGGAAAGAAAAATTGGCACTTGGTCCTCTGGGTTTTCAGCAGCATCTGGGAGAAGATGGTGAGAACAGCGCTCATGCAGATCAGTAGATCTAGAGAACAATAAGAGGAGGCAGAAGACTGGCCAACACAAGTGTATTGGCAACAGACACCAAAGGCCAGACCTTTTGAGTTGCTTCCTGGCTTGTGGGCCCAGTGAAAGTGGATTAATCAGATGACCTATATTTTTTTGAGATCTAGAGGAATGACTTTCAACAATAGAACCTAGTAGATGGTCCCTGAGCTATTTGCAACCAAAGCTGTGTTTGAAACCCAGGAGGTGGGAGTATGTCCAAGGCTGAGGGATATTTATTTTCAGGGATATCACAGGGCTATCACTGTATGGGTTCACTGTGAGCTGGAGAGGAACTAACATGATGACTTTTTTTTGCAACACTGAGACAAAGTAGATCCTGATGTTTTTTGAAACTTTTGTATTAGGATTGCTGTACATCCAGTGGAAATGAACAATCAGGTTTGGATTTTTAGACTTGTTTTCTCCTTGCTTGTACATGAAGACAGTATGAAGTTGCTGGTCATATGTAGGATTACTGAGGTCTCCCTGTTGGAAGTGGTTTGAACTGCTAGGAATAAGCTGTTTCCTGTGAAATAACAGGGAAGATAAAGCACTGGAAAAGATACTCCAGTGGGGAAAGAATGTATGTCACAGTGCAAGAAAGTCTCGGATATGTTGTTTTCTTTGGGTGTAGCTTGAGGAACCACTACAGCTGCCACTGAACAGGCAGCCTAGATTTCATCCTAGACGTGTTTCCCAATATTTTTCCTTGCACTGGCACTTGTCTGACTTCCTGGAAGGCTGACCAGGGGAATATTTGGCATAGTTAATTATCTGTTGGATTGGCTCACAGAAGCTAACCTCTGGGAAAACATGGAAGTGACTGCTCAGAGGAATCTGCAGGATGATGTGTTTGGAGCTGCTGGAAGGAGGCAGTAGTGGGGACACTCCTTTATCAGTAGTTAGCCATATATTGGCTTAAACGTACTGTTACATTTTATACTCATGATCTTCACGTGCTGCTTGATGTCTTTTTTTCTTCCCCTATTGGTTTCTTTGAGGGCAGGATGGGAAGACTGTGGTGAGTTTCCCAGTTTACTTCACTGTAGTCGGATATGAATAGTCACCTGTCAGAGTTGGTGTTTGCAGTCTTTATTGCCTTGGGATATTTGTGTGCCTGTTGGTCTGGCCAGTGCTGTGTCTCTGTTTTGTATCTTGCCCTCAACTCTTGTAATGTAAGAACTTGAAGAAAATGAAGGTTTGTAAGAAGTGAAGTTTTAGTATATGTTTAGAAATGGCTCATTAGTTCTGTAAGCAAGGATTACAGAGGTGGTGCATCTTATGCAGAAGAAACTAGACAAGTATTTCATTGCTGTGATTCTGATCATTTATTCACAAGATGCTTCAAGAGAAAAGCATAAGCATTCATACTGTGATTGGTGACTAAATGCAAGAAAAGAAGAGGGCAGAAGTAGACACAGGTTTTCATCACAATTTAAGTCATATTTCACTTGCCAAATTACTACGTCTCATGAAATTCACCCTTATTTCCACCTCCTGGCTCTGTCAGCCATGGTTATTGACAGATGATGGGTTAGCAGATTGTTAGCATTTTTCACATATTTGTGTTAGTTGGCCTGAGACCTGTCTGAAAACTTTTTCTTCTTTTTTTTTGATTGATAGTCAGAATCTCTTGAGAGTTTTAGGGGATTTTTAATGCTTTCAAACTGCTTCTTTCTCCTGGCAGTGGTTGTTGAGCCTGCCTTTCCTCTCAATTACCTGACACAAGAGAGGCAGCTCACGAATTTAATACTAGCTGTCAGCAAGAGGTCTGGAGAGTAGCATGTCTGAAGCACCAAGAAAAGTTTATTCTTCAAATGTCTTTTCATTACAAATTCTTCAAATGGAGCCTCTGACCTTCAGGGACAAAAACATTCCAGGGGACGAAAGGGTCAGCTGCCAGCACAGTAGTCTCACAGGTATGAAAACCTTCTGAAGGACCAGTTGGAAATGACACTTGTGAAAACGTGGATATGTAACTGGCAGCAATAATTGTAGGCAGAACATGTACATAGAAGGAGTGGGCTCACAGTCAACGACTTTGCACAAACTGCAATGTTTTTGTATCTTTAAAGTAATGTTGAGACAGAAACACACATAACAGAAAAATACGCATCTTTTAATATGTGTAGAACTGAAATGTAAGCATAGGTTTATCTGAGTTAATTAGTGTTCTTTTAGAGTTACTGAAGTCACTGAAGTTCAGCTTTTGAAATATCTCTATGTGTTCTGCTGCTATCATCAGATGGCTAAAAGCTGCTAAAGTTGTTGTTCTTATTAAATTTGTGACTTTGTGTAGCTCCTGGTGGCTAAATCTGACTGTGGTTTGAGCCGTGTCTCTGAGGTGCTCAATTTCTGGCTTCATATTTTTATTTTAAAATATGGGAGTTTTAATTGATGAGGGATTGTAAAGTATTCAGTGTGCTTGAACAAATTGGTACCAAATGATTTCAATTATAGTCTCTTCCAAAAGAAGAGGCAGAGTTATGTGATTTCATATATAAGCAAAAAAAGTCCTTCTGTTTGTTTATAAAGACAGTCTGGAAGGGAGAGGAAGAGTTTAGGTTTGTAACAGATAACACCAGATTTTTGCATGATAAAACATTTCAAAGCCAACCTCCATCCAGAACAAAAGAATTCAATATGAAGGGAAAAACCACCTACAGTCATCTAGGTGGAGGGCTGTCACATAAGTTTTTCGATATGTTTGGTGGCTGTGAGGTTTTTTTATGGCTAACGCGACTTGTATGCATAAATTCCTGTGAACTGTAGTTAGACTAGGGGCATTAGGAGGACTCAGTTTGCCTGAATGCTGGATCTAGCCTGGCATAGGCCCAAGTTAAAATGGGCAGCTGTATCATATATTAACAGTCCGATATGAATGCTGCTGTAAAGCTTCACAGGGACTAGGAATGACCACTGACAGTCACGGAAGTTGACTTCAATAAATGTTGTTTAGAAAACAACAAACAAAAAATAACCTCTAGTTTTTTGTGCCAATTGTTCTATGAATATTTACATGATCCATGTTTCTAGAAGTTGTTCCTCCTGCTGCTGAGGGTGAGAGCTATACACCAAGCAGGAAGGTCCTTTCAGCTGGTGTTTCACACTGATTTATCACCAGAGTCTGCTAATATAATACACAGACTCTAACACCAGCAGAGTGCTAGTGAGTTGAGGTGCCACATTTGTGATTTAGTAGCCCTATATATCATCACAGTGTCACCAGCTGGTGGTTGTTAGCATGACCTCTGTCAGGGAAAGACAGAAGGAATCTTTAAAGCAAGAAGAGATTAAAAGAAGATGAAAATGAATCTCCCACTTCTGTGAGTTATTGCTTGAAACCCTGCGTGAACATAGGATAAATTGTCTTTAAACAGATCCTGCTGTTCTTGCATGTGGCTTGAACTTCTTTTGTTTTAGGGTGGGAAATAAGGTGGTAACAAGTGTATTTTACTGTTACTGTGGAAGAGGGCAGAGAACATTTTTGCATGCCAGTAGAGCATGTTCAGTGACTTAACGGAGGTTTCAATTCAGCCTTTAGGCTGCCTCTGTAGGGAACCTGTGCAGTGCCTCTTAGCAGAGGGTGATACATCAATAACATGAGATTTTAAAAGTAAAACAAATCAACAAAAAACCCCAGCAACAACAATAAAAAAAACAACCCTGAAGTCATGGAGTGCCAACGTTAGTATTTACAGAACTCGGTTTATGCCCTGTCTGTGTTGTTGCCCCTGGTCATTTTCCACAGTGCCGTACATTCTCCCTGTGCCTCAGCTTTCATATACAACTATGCGTTCCTCAGAAATACGTGCGTGGCATCCTTGTTCTAGCCTGGGTGGCAGAGAGTGGGCAGCACCCCCTATTCGTCATTCCACTACCCTGGCCAAAGCTTTTGCTCCTCTCCCCAGCCAAAGGCTTTAGCAGTGTGTAGCGTTTGGACAGGAGATAGCTGTGTGATTACTGGAGGGGCAGCAGGGCAGTGGCTGGGTTTGTGTACAGGTAAAGAGGAGGATCCCTTTATCTGAGGTGTTCGAAGTAGAAAAATGGCGCCCATTCTGCCACTTTGTGTTGCAGCCTCCAGCAGAGAAAGGTAGTCTTGTCTCGTAGAGCAGGAGATCAGTGGAGGGGACTAAGCGCCCATCTAAATTCAAAGGCATCTTTATGACCCTTGCCAAAATGCATTTGGCCTTGTGATACATGGTGATTTCAGCACTCGTGTGTGCTTGTGTGTGCATATATCATAAAGAATGTAACACATATTTCAGTCCAGTAGTATGTGCAGATATAGGAATTTGATCTCATTCCTGCTGTTCATTTGGTTTCCAAGTAAGAATTGTGCCTTGTTGCAGCAAAGCTGTGCAGTGACATGTTCTTTCCCCACCACCTCACTCTTGCCTCACTCATGTAATGAACAAGGATTTGGGTCACGTGTTTAGGAAGTCAGTTATCCATATGGATTGAATGTCTGTGGGAACATGAACGTTTAATCAGACATTTGTTAGCAAGCTAAAGAGGCAGGATTATGTCAAGCACTGTGCTGTCAGAAAATTCTTTGCTTACTGTCACTATGGTAACAGCCAACAAATACCTGCTTATTTTGTGTTAGCATCTAAGCTGAAGGAAAACCTTTAAGTGATAATTGTTGAACATCTAGTAGATGGGATGGAAGGTCAAGAAACCAAAGAGGGTACTGCCATTTGTTAAGTCTGTTTGTCTGAGTGACTGATAAGTTTCTTCTGGAACTATTTCTGTCAGTCAGCAAGAAGAGAAATGGATAGCACATCATTTAACCAGCCACATGCACTGAATTTTAATTGCGATTTCTGGGGTTAAAAATATTCAGCATTTCTGAAGAGCTGGCCCAACTATGTTCATTAAAAACCTAATGAAGCATATATATATTTGAAATACCAAAATACTGTGCGCTAAGTGCTTTGTCTGAGGAATATGATGTTTCAAATATTAATTTGACTGGCTCAGCTGCTAAAGAGGGTAATGGTCTGGCTAGCCTGTTAGTAGCTGTTCAGCAAACCAGAATAGTAAGTCTATTTCCACTGGGCTACTTGAAAATTCCCTCATGTTTTAGAGTGCCAGTGTTTTGTGGCATGTCCTAGCAGGGATGGGTACAGACTTACATTAGATATTCCTCAAGCAGAGCCCTACTCTCTCTGTAAAGGAGCCTTACTCTCCACGTAACCCACCTGCCAGCTTAAAATCATGCAGTTAACTTTGTCTCTTGAATGTTACACTTCTGTGTTTCAAGTCAATGCCTGTATTCTTTGCGTTGGTGCCTTTATCCTTTCTTGCTCATAATCTGACTTCTGTGAAACAGAGTATCTCTTTAGAAGAAGCTGAGGCAGAATCTTTCAGAAGAGCAATAAACTAAAGAAAGCAATTGTCAATAGCCTACCTGTCCTCCTTCCTCACAAAAGACGCATGGTATGTAAGCAGCTGAAGCACAGTGAATGTTTCAGTCTCTTCTCACTACCCCAGTCTACCTTCCTGCTTTGTCCTTGGGAAGAGCCTAGAAAAACACACAGCCTTTGGGACCCTTATCTTAATGGGATCAGGGAGCAGCTGAAGGATTGGGCCAATTCTGTAAACTCTGCTAGGTCTAGCAGAAGACTTGCAGGGAAAGCAGCGTTATCTGGACCACTGAGAAGATGGTGATGGAGGGCTCAACCTTTGGGAACTGTTGTGCTTTTAGACTAGAGGTTTGGGCTACAGAGAAAAGACAACCATCTCTGCAGCCAGGCTGCTGTCTCTCACGAAAACACTGTGGCTTGTGAAGCTCTATCTGATTCACATCTGCTGTAGCACAGACAAAACTAGTTGTCAGAGGAACCTGCTTTTCAAATGTATATGGTCTCCAAATTTATAAGACCAAGTAGTTTTGTTAAGATACCTAAAGATTTTTAACTACTTTGACTTAAACAGCTTTAAGATTTTTTCATTGCTCTGATGATATCTTAGTACGTGGTATTCTGTCTCTAACAGGAATTTAATGGATTTTATTTCTTGATTGTATTGTTTTGAACAGTTCTGTGTCATAACATGTTTGTGCAAAATTCTGAAATTGAGGGGCTAGTTTATGTATAATGAGTGGCATATGTTGACACAACATTCATCTTGGAATACTGCAGTTTCAGAGAAAAACTGGTCCACTGGCAGGGAAAGTTGTGAAGACATTCCAAAGAGAGACTTCCAGAACAATCATGCATACTTTACATTCTCTGTCTTAGAAACTTCTGTTTAATTGATGATTAGTTTTTTCCCCATGACTGTAATATATTGCAACCCTCATCCTTTTAACAAAATCCCTCAATTGATTTGAAACATGTCAAACATTGGATAGTGTCAATGATAATGCATTCAGAAAGGCAGAAGATGAAATTAAATGGAAGTGGTTTTGTGCAAGCAGTTTATCAAGCCTCTTTCAAATGCTTCATTCATAATTTATTGCTAAGGTCATGTGCAGCTGCGAGGATATCATTTGCATATCATGATGATAACAGTTTATATGCAATTTTATAACCTTGTAGCTTTTAAATGATTAAGAGGGAACTGTGGTCCTTGCTTGATATTAGGCTGCTACAGTAGGAATTGTGGAAGTAAATACACGAAGGAGCTGGAATGTCTGTGCTGCAATGTGGTCACTCTTCAGGGAAGAGGTATGTCAAGAGCATGACTTGATACGGAGGTCACTTTGATTGATGCAAGCAAACTGAAAAATATATATATTTCATCTGTAAAGATGAGGCAAACTGCCCTTTTAAGTAATTTAAAACAAAATGTCCATGGTTGAGTACTACTAATTGGGGTATGTGACACACCTGGAAATGACTGTTTTCTCTTTAAAATGCCTGTTGAAAAAATAACTTTTCTGGAAAATAAATTTAATAGAGCTTCAAGTAGGTATTTTCCTACAGTTTTCTCTTAAAAAAAAAAAAAAAAAAAACCAAACCTAAGGTGACTACATTGTCACACACACCTAAATGCAGGTACCTAAATACCTATGTTCTTTCCATGACAGTAAACCGGAATTTTTTTCATTGATCAGACCTAAAATTGCTGCATTTTTCAAAAGCAACTTCAAAATGAGCTGTTGGTACGTAGTCTTTTGAAAAATGAGGCTGATTACTTGATTGCCTGAATTTTGACTTCCACATGTGCAGTCTTTGAGACTGTGTAAAGAAATTCAAAGCTGTTCCAATTTTTCGTTATTTTCATTAAAACTTGATGATGATAACAAGTGGTTCGTGAAAAGTGGTCATGAAAAACAGTTCACAGTGTTCTCCCCAGATCTTTGGAAAATACTGATCTATGGCAAGTGTATGAAGTTCCTATCTCCTTTTGATATGGCAATATGGATTGTGATGCAAACTTCCTGTGGCCTTTTTGTGCAAAAAGAAATTTTTGTATTTGTACCTGCATGTTTGTGTGAACGTATGGTACATATTCAAGAAAAGTGACAATAAATGACTAGAATGTTGGTTTTGGACAACATAACTGATCATTTCGTGCTTCTCAAGTGAACAAGGCTCATGTTCTTTCCATGTCCACAAGCAGAAAGCAATTGTTTCTTCCTTTATTTAGATTCCGTCTAATGCACTGGTTTGTTTCTGAAAGAAAAGTTCTCTGTTATTTTTTAAATCAATTTCTCTTTCTGTCTTGGGAGATTTGGGAACTCTTGGACCAACTTCTGATATGCAGGTCAAAAGCCTGCCGTACTTATTCTCATGTTGATGGAGCTAGCATGCAGCCACTGTATGTATCATTCTGAATTTGTGATTAATGGAACAGGGAACTTTCTCAACTGTTATAAAGAACTCAGTGTAAAGAATTTGATTTTTAAGGAAGTACCTATAGCTGTGGTTGGCCATCCTGGCACACAGACAGTATTTTAGGAGGGAAACAGAGTCCAATCAAGCCTGAGAGAAGGTGTTACATATCCAGTGGCATTAGAAGGCTGACCCTTGCAGAAGGGCAGGTAAGTTTATTGTTCTTGCCACATAGAAGAATGATGATGAGCAGGCACAATAAAACTTGATGCTATAGCATAGCCTCGTGAGAACTTCTGTATGTAGAGGAAATATAAAGAAAAGAAATTAACTGTAAAAATATAATTTATGGACCTATATTTTTGTAAACGTGTGAGATTTATGTGGAAAATACATTTGGCTGTTGGTCTGGAAAGATGAGAATTGTCTGTTCTACTGCACACGACTGAGATTTAAGTGCAAGTCAGTCATGTTTTACATCGTGCTGCTGATGGCTGTGACTGCATTAAAATTGAAGTTGAGAAGACACATCTGTATTTTAATTCCAATCCAAACATTGCATAAACAAAAAAATTGGTGTATCATTTCTCTGCAATGAAGTTCTGTTGCATTTCTCTTGGTTACTCTGCTCGTGTGCTGTCGTCCACGCTGGCCTCCCCTCCTGTGCATGACACACTGCTGAATTGTGGCATTTACTGGCTAACTCTTAGGTATCCTCTGCCTCACCCCTAATTCTATAGTGTAGTGATTGCTTTGCTGCTGGCTTGGTGCTCAGTCTACTACACGAAAAGCTGTTTGAGATACAAAAGCATGAGATGTCAGAGAGAAAAGTGAAAGCAGACTAGGAGCAGAGGCAAAAGATGGAGAAGAGGGAGCAGTGTGTCGGTCCAACAGGGTGTTGTAGCACAGTTACTAGGGAGCTGGAAAATTCTTGTAGAGAAATTCAGCATCAAAACCACAGAGGGAGGAAACCACCTAACTACAGTTTTCTTCAGGAATGAAACTTGCAAGACCAGATGTGCTGTATGCCTAAGCTTCTGAGACGAAATGCGGTTGTAAATGGAAAATAAGTTTATCAAGTAACTTTAATTATTAGTTAGTTATTATGATTTTGGCCCCTTGTTATTTATGATTAAAATTTTCATAGACTCTCAGTGTGACATAACTATTGTATAAGTTAGTAGTTTTACTCTGTAAGAAAAGTTACACATTATCACAATAGAGTGTTGAAGCGGATGTTGAACACGTTTTTACATGCTGTATTTGTCATACTTTGTAATTCCAAATTATTCATTGCAATAGGTAGTGTAGAGTTGGCATTTTCATTAAGCTCTCATTACTGGCAGTGTGTTGCTGTTGATGGGTCTGTTTTACATCTTGCTGCACAGTTAATAGTGGTGATTGGAGAACATTTGCAGCCTTTTGTATTTCATCATATTGTTAATCAATTCTGTTCAAATGCCTGACTGCTCTGTCACAGTAAAATAACGGCATTCTCTAAATCTTATTTTAAGTTAAATAGGATTTATTAGTGACAAGGCAAAATGTGAATGGCTGTTAGTATTTTTTAAAATGTGTAGTACAGTGTCTGAGAGACTGGAATAAGAACAAAACTTACAGCCGTGAATTTTAATAGCCCGCTAATAACTATTTATGCTAATTCTTACATTAATTATTAACCTGTGCTTTCTCATTCTATGTAATAGGCACCTCAACAATTTATTTTGGTGTATCTTCTGTATTTTATAAAACCATTCTCCTATGTCTACATGTCACTCATGAATGAAGGAGTTTTGTCCGTGGGAAACTTAAGAAGGAGGACAGGAGATTACTGCTTATTTAAAAAAGAGAGCAGGAAGTTCCAAATGTGTCCCGTCACTTCACTGTGGAATTATCCTGATCTTGTACTCAATTACAGCCTTTAACCTTGGGTGCATACTTACAGTACTGAACACATCTGAAGCTTATTTATTGAGGTCTTCAAATTACTCCGTTTTCAAAAAACATGGCAGAATAAAATGACCCCATTGCCAAGAGGCTTTCATTAGTCCCAAAATGCTCCCAGAAGAATGGACAATCCAGCACTTGATCAGGAAGGGATTGTAGACTTGAACAAGTTAAGAACAGCAGAAGGAAAGGTGGGAGGGACAGATGTGGGAGTGTGCCTGCAGTCAGTTCTTTGTGTTTACATTGGAGCTTGCAGCTGGGCACGGCTGAAGAGTTGAGAGGGAAGGCTGGAGAAACTTGTGTACCTGTCTGAGGTGCCCGTGCATGGAGTCATCCCTGCAGCAGAGCTCTGCCTTTGCCCAGGGTTTAACAGAACAGCCTCTGGCTGAGGCATAAATGAAGCCTGTAACTCCTGCTGCTTCCAGAATATCCTGTGTTTTATTCTCCTCCTGTCAGTCATCCCTTGCTTTTTTCATGTCTTTTTAGATTTTTATATTTGTGTATTTAAACTTTTCTTTTACTACTCTTCCTCTTAGTAGATATTTTTCTTTCAAAATAATTTATTCTATTACATCTTTTAAGAGACAGTTATGCTGGGGTAGCCGGTGAATCAACCTGGCCTGCAGGGAAGGTAAGTGTGGAAAGTGTGGTGCATGGTGGGATGAGGTGTTGCAGTTTCTTTCTCTTAGTTGCAGAGGTTTCATTGAAGGTATTTCAGGACTGATTCTTTCAGGAACAAAGTAAGTTCTTCTGTGTTATGGCCTGTGGCTTATGTGTAGAGACTGAATATTCTATTCCTTTTTTCATCTCCCTAGTTCAGTTGCTTTATACGCATGTGAAGTTGTTTTTATTAAGTTTCTTATTTTCCTGTATACCCCTGAAGACTGCTTAATTTACTCTGGCATGTCCTATCATTTCGGTTAGGTGCTTATTATTCAGTAAGCTTTCTTTATAGTCCCTGCGCCTCCCTTTCCACTAGGGTAGCTGCTGGTTTCAGGTCCTGCCTCTGTATTTGCACCCTTCTACATAAAGATATCCAGCTGATGACGTTTTGTTTATTTTACTCTCCCTTTTGTATCACTTCACAGGAAGCTTCTCAAACTCATTCTTTTGATCTGCTGTTGCTGTTAAAGTCTGTCCTCAGATACATATGTGTAGTTTCAGCTCAGACTAAGGGAAAAAATCACCTGTGTGTGCCAGATACTGAGAATGGGTCCTAAGATGTGTCTTTTTTAAGTTATTTCATTTTTTTCATTCTTTGTAGTGTTCATATGGGATGGAACACGATGCCCCTGAATAGACACGCTAGGATGTGCTGCACTGACTTTGTGGGTCACAGTGTTACTGATGCCACCATATTAGCAGTTGAGAACAAAAAATATCCTTCATAGGAGGTAGTTAAATGTTACTGTGTTTGCATCTTCTTTTGATGTTTAAAAGACTGTGGGAAAGATTTAAATTGTCAGAAGAGTGATTTTTATTTTCCTGTAGTGTCATACACAGTGACACCTGGAAATGACCTGACTCAGAAATGCTAGGAAAGCTGCTTATTTTGATAGTTTTCCAATAACAAGGATGATTATTAGGTGTGACACTGTAATCAGCATTTTCAACTAGAAGCCAGATTTCCCTTGCTTTCATTTTTCATCCAATGTAAAGTACATTGTGACATGCAGGCTAATTCTCTCCACTTTATACCTGTTTCCAGGGGTTTTATGATGTGACTGTGCCTCAAGCCAAAACGTTCAATAGTCTGAAGAGGGCAGATGCGTACGCAAACCTCCTTCCCACAGCGTACAATATGCAGAAAATCAGGGAATCACTATGTTACTGACAGCACTGTCCATAGGCGGGCTTTCACTGAGGTTGACAGCATTTTGCCTGTCTGAGCAACTGTTGGATTGTGCTGTTATGCTTCTACATCAGGAGTTAAGTACTGGCTTCATCTACATGGGTACTTGTCATGGCCCATATCTGAGTGAGTTTTTAATCTTTAAGTTAAGATTAAATTCTAAGTGTTCTCTGTAGGGAACAGCTTTTCGAAAAGTGTCCTGGGCTCGGCCAGGACAGGGTTAATTTTCATCGGAATCCAGGAAGGGAATCTAGGAAGGGACACAGCCAGGCGGGCTGACCCCACCTGGCCAAACAGAGCAGGGTATTCCATACCATGTGCCGTCATGTGGGGTTCCAGTGGGGGGGCGGCGCGTTGGGAGCTCACTCACGGCTCGGGAGGGCACAGCGGCGGTTCTGTCCGGGAGAGAGAGCAGCTGTGTTCTGCGGGCTCTGTTCTGTGGGTTTGTTTTATGTATTCCCCTTTTCTGTATCGTTGTTCCTGTTCCCTTGGTTTGCTGTTCTGTTAAACTGCCCTTATCCCGACCTGCCGGTTTCTGCCTGTTTCTTTCCATTCTCCTCCGCACCCTGGCGGGGGGAGGGGTGGCCACGTGGCACTTTTGCTGCTGGCTGCAGCCAAACCAAAACAAAAAGAAACCCCCAGTTGTCCCAGGGAGTACTCCTTGGGGGAATAAGCTCCGATACTGGTTAGCGTAAGCAAAGCTGTCACCATCTCTACATGTGAAGTATCGTGATACAGTGTATAACATATAATCATGGAATCCTAGAATATTTCGGGTTGGAAGGGACCTTTAAAGGTCATCTGGTCCACCCTCCCTGCAAAGAGCAGGGACATCTTTCACTAGGCCAGATTGTTCGGAGGCCCATGCAACCTGACCTTGAATGTTTCCAGGGATGGGGCATCTACCACCTCTCTGGGCAACCTGTTCCAGTGTTTCACCACCCACATTGTAAAATATGTCTTACTTGTATCCAGTCTAAGTCTACCCTCTTTTAGACTGAAACCATTACTCCTTGCCCTATTGCAGCAGGCACTGCCAAAAATCCTGTCCCAATCTTTCTTATAAGCCCCTGTAAGTACCAAAAGGCTGCAATCAGGTCTCCCCACAGCCGCCTTTTCTCCAGGCTGAACAACCCCAACTCTCTCAGCCTTTCCTCACAGGAGAGGTGTTCCAGCTCTTGGATCATTTTTGTGGCCTCCTCTGGATGCCCTCCAACAGGTCCATGTCTTTCCTGTGCTGAGGGCTCCAGAGCTGGACACAGGACTCCAGGTGGGGTCTCACCAGAGCAGAGAACGGGGGCAGAATCACCTCCCTTGACCTGCTGGCCATGCTGCTTTTGATGCAGCCCAGGATACAGTTGGCCTTCTGGGCTGCAAGCACTCATTGGTGGCTCCTGTCTAGCTTTTCATCTACCAGTACCCCCAAGTCCTTCTCGGCAGGGCTGCTCTCAATCCCTTCATACCCTAGCCTGTATTGATACCAAGGGTTGTCCTGACCCAGGTGCAGGACCTTGCACTTGGTCTTGTTGAACCTCATGAGGTTCACACAGGCTTACTTCTCAAGCTTGTTCAGGTCCCTCTGCATGGCGTCGCTTCTCTCTGGCATGTTGACTGCACCGCACAGCTTGGTGTCATTTGCAAACCTGCTGAGGGTGCACTCGATCCCGTTGTCTGTGTCATTGATGAAGATATTAAACAGCACTAGTCCCAGTATGGACCCCTGAGGGACACCACTTGTCACCAGTCCGTGTCTGGACACTGAGCCATTGACCACTATCCTCTGGCTATGACCATACAACGAATTCCTCATCTACCAAACAGTCCACCCATTAAATTCATATCTCCTCAGTTTAGAGAGAAGAATGTTGTGGGGGACCACGTCCAGCGCCTTACAGAAGTCTAGAAAGATCACTTCCATTGCTCTTCCCTTGTCCACTGATGCAGTCACTCCATTGTAGAAGGCCACAAGGTTGATCAGGCAGGACCTGCCCTTGGTGAATCTCAAATCACCTCCCTGCCTTCCATGTGTGACAGCATAGCTTCTAGGAGGATCTGTTCTATGATCTTCCCAGGCACAGAGGTGAGGCTGACAGGTCGGTAGTCCCCAGGGTCCTCTTTTCTGCCCTTTTTAAAAATGGGCACAATGTTTCCCTGCTTCCAGTCACCAGGGACTTCACCTGACTGACATTACTTTTCAAATATCACAGAGAATGGCTTGGCAACTATATCAGCCAATTCCCTCAGGACTCTGGGATGCATCTCGTAATAGTAAATTTTAAAAGATGCTTTCACTTATTGGCCCAAACTCAGGTTTCTGTTAGTAGACTCTACCTCTGGTCATACAATGGAAAAATTGACTTGGATGAATAGCTACACAGGCTTCCTCCCAGGTGGAGCAAGAATGGGAATTGCATATTGTGAGGGGACTCGTAGTGATCCTGGGGACCCTAAACAGAAGCTTAATGTCTTTGTCTGGGGACATGTTAAGAGCAATATTCTTGTATATTTTTTGATACAGGATGTATGTGGCTTTATCCCACTAGTGCTGATTTCAAATAGCAATGAAGAAAATCAAGGTTCAGCATCAGATTATCTTATTCAATAACACATCATAAAATACTTAGACAGGTTGAGGCCATTCTAAGTATCAGTATACAATGATGGATCCCTAGGGCACGAGGAGATTAAAGATTTCTTTTCATGCCTAGGAGTCAGAATACTAATACAACACAATGAAAACATGTTTAGCTCTGAGAAGGATTACAGAGACTTCCAGAGATTTTAATCCATAGAGGATTCCTAATTACTATAATAATGATTCTTCTTGCAGTAGTTCATAAATCTTTGCTGAGCAAAAAGGGAAAGTGTCTTTCATGCAAAGAAATTCAAAGGATTTTATTTTAAGTTACTTCATAATTAACTTATAACCGATCATATAGTTGATAAAAGGCCTGTTGCATTGTACAGAGAGTATTTCTTAGTCAGTGACTGTAGTGAAGTAAATTTGTGTAGCTTTCCAAAGTCTCTGTTTGGGAGGTTTTATTTTATTGCAGCCAATCTAACAAGACATAACAATCTAAGAAGGATAAATTCTGAATTAAGCAGAAGGTGGAATGGTGCAGTGACTGCATTATTTATACCAGTCTTTTCTATTTTCACGTTAAGACTATTTAAAGGTACATCTTGTAATTGACTTTAAATGATAGTAATCTACTCCCACTTTCTGCAATTCTTGTTGATTCTTGCAAAAACTCCAGGCTGTAGATTACCAGTCACCTTACAAGGCTGATATATTTTGTGTTTTTAGGAAAGAAATGTCTGTCTCTACTGACTATAAAGTTAACCCAGAAGACTGATTCAGATGTAGAACCCCATGCTGAGTTAATCTGAAATTAGGTGAGACGAAGCCTACCACAAGATATCTATTTTGCCACTTTCCTAGGCAGAATATGCCTTTTATCGCTTATAGCCAGTTCAGGCTCTTGTATTATACTGTATATATTCCCATATGTTTTTTGATACAACTTATTATCAGATGAAATCTCATTGTTCTGAGAAAAAGAACTGAAGGAATAGGAATACATAACATTATGAATTTTTAACCTGGCTAAGTAGTGAGTTGTAAGATGAGAGGTATTTCATGTTTCTGAAGATTAGCCAACCTCTTATTATTGGAGCTTCAGAAGAAGCATTTTTGGAAGCATGTAATTTCAAAACTGCATGATTTCCTGTATCTTTTGAGACGAGCTGCATTTGGAGACAAGATATGTGAACTGCATTGAAAATTTCTGGGTAGCTTGTTTTTAAATATTTTTGTAACTTTGGAATATTATATCAATTCAAGATGTAATCCATGCAGTTATTTACAGAAAGAAAGCATCAGGCCTATGACAGATAGTTTTTTTTTATTATTAATTTTTTTTAAGAAGCTGTTTTGATGTGGATTTAACATACAAGCCTATATATTAATTTGTATTTCTAAGCAAGTTTACAGGTAACAGAGTATTGTAAGTCTTAGAATCCATGATAAAATTCAGTTTTACACCTATTTCCAGAAATTCCTCTTAAAAAGTCTTTACGCATTTTTGATTGCTTCCAGTAGATTTCCATCTTTTGCATATGTTCCTGTATAAATAATATGCACACAGAGTTTTACAATTTGACCTTTTGAAAGGGTGTATTTACATTGCATTTGCAGCCTGGGTCAATTTTTAGATTCAAACCTGCACAGTCTTGCTGTCCAAACTGTTAAAGCCCAAGCTGGAATGTAACCTTGCGCAGGCCTTGAAAGCACCAGCCCCTCTGAAGTCAATGCCATGATTCCCTGGGCTCGCTTGAGCTTTAAATGATTTTATGGGATCCAGTAATTGAAATTTAACCTAACCGTTACTACAAGACAAGAAGAATTGCTGAAAGACCTCTTCAACCTTTAAGGACTTGTCACTTATAATGGGGGGGAATAATGGAATATAATCCCCCAGTCAGGTGTTTTCTCCCACTGCTGACCTAAACAACATTGGCTTATTGCCTGGCTCTGTACTGACAGTCACTGACCATTTGAATTCAGCCAACAGGGTGTGTTGAAGGGCCTCAGGCAGCACCTCTAACAAACATAAAGTGAATTTGTAGCAGAACACTAACATTATCTATCAGATACTTTGTCAAATAGCCACAGTGCATTTGCTATACATCTCCTTGGTTTCAGTGTAGTGGTCTGAACACAGAGGAGGCTGCTTCTGTCAAAAGAGCTGGGCTGACAAGCTCAGCATGTCTTCAGTCCAGGCCACATACACAATATAACCATGCTGTAGGGAAATTTTTCATGAGGGACTCTTGTATAAGCTAGCAAATTTCTCTACTGCCTTAGTAATGCATGCCGTTATTTTTTTTTGCAAGATCTTAATTTATACATCAATACTGGGATGTGTAGATTGGTGGACTGACTCCTTTCTTGTATTCTTTTGCCCTCCAAAATGAATCTGGAGATGGCATTGGTGGTGTTCATTCTTGATTTGTTTGTTCTTGCTGGTTATCTTTTGCTATGCTGGATGACAATTTTTCTTGTATATTGGTTAAGCTGTAACTTGGAAGCCACCTCAGAGTGATGTAAGGGTTTCTCACTTAATTTCCTCCCCAGTGCAGCCTTAGCCTCCCTTAGAATGGACCAAAACGCTTCCCAGCCCTTCCTGTGGGTGGCAACTGCATAGAGGCTCAGACTGCGGCCACAGCAGCTGGACCCTCAAAGAACTGCCATTTACGCCAAAACTGTGGTCAAATCCAAGGATGGTATCTGTGCGTGCTCTGTCATTCTGGATGATTAATGAACCTTTCTCTCCATGCGCATACGTCTCAGTCTAATTCTATCTAGGGAATTCCAAGTGATTTTATAGGTATGTTTGTGAAGCAGTATGTTTCCTCAGTGAGAAGATCTAATGTCATTCTTCTGCCTTAAGAAACAAGCCTTGTTTTGGGGTGGCTTTGTTTTCCACTTGTTATTCTCTTAGTAAATGTGCCCAGCCTTTGTGCTGAAATTTTCCCTCTGTCAAACACGTGCAGATCTAGGGAATTATGTTAGTGGTCCTGGATGTTAGAAGAATGAGCTTTATTATCTTCCTTGTGCATCTTAGTATGGAAGTTACATTTCTGTGCTGTGTGAGAGCCAGTTTGGTGGAATTTGCTGCTAGATATGAAAATATGTTTACTACTTTTCCTCCCGAGTTGAAAAGCATTCTATTATTTTTCCATTTCAGTGGTAAATTCCTGTCTCCTTGTGTTACAACTTTATTTTCATTTTCAACTTCCTTTTTGTCAGCTTCCAGATGTCCTTAATGTATTCCAAGGATTTCAAAGATTATGTTAATTCATTTCACACACAGTGTGTCTTGTTGGTTTATTATTCTGGAAAGGCACTTACACTGTCTCTTAGTTTGAATGCTCCCATCAAGACAATGTGGTCTGTTACTTTGGTGTCCTTGCTAAAGAGGTTTCCATGTTAGTTTTGTGACTTGTCATTCTTTTAAACAGGTTTAGAAAGAATTTGCCAATCATAATTTATTTTCACCTTCCTCTAGCCTAGTCCACCAGTCATTTGGGTATTTTGCATGTGCATTTTCCCATCTGATTGCCATCAGTATAACTTGCAATGTCAGTGGCGCTCACAAACCCTCTTACATCCCACCAAGGTACAACACCCTGAGGAGAAATAGACTTCAATGAGAGCAGCAATGTAGTCTGTTCCAGCACAGCAATTAGCATAAAAAGTTCAGCCATCTAGTCCAGTATCCCTGGTGCTCAGGATGATCACACTCCTTCTTAACCCTTGTCAACAAGCAGCTGTGTCGTACCTGGAACATAAGGATTATTATACTTTATAAATGCTTGATGTTATCAGAAGTAACCATGGAAATTCTTAGTACCTATATAATTGGCTAATCCTACTTTTAAGACTTACTAAGCTGTTGACTCTTGTAGGTCAGTGAGCATCTCAGGTTAATTACGTTTAGTGTAAAAAAGCATGCTTTTCCTCTGTAGTGTTTCAATTTTCAGCTCTTTTTTTTTAGTATCATGTCTCTCTTCTTGTGTAATATATCTCAAAGGAGAGTTTCCTTGTTTTACTCTCTGCCTTTCTTCAGGACAAACTGACAATAATCACATTTGGTTTATACACTGATAAATCCTTTATGTTTTTTGTCACAGCCTCACAGGATCTGCAGATTTTTCAGGAAACCCTTAATATCAAGTGAGAAAGCAAGGGAGAAGGAAAGATGCCACTGAATTAGTAAGATTACCTTGTTTTGTTCCTTAAAATATTCAGGATTTTTCTGACAGATGAATGGTTACATAACATTTCATTTCAGCATCAACTTTGTACATTTGGAAAATTTTGGGGGCTTGCCAAAGTAGTTACTACATGCATGGACACTCAAAGGGCTGGGGTTCCACTGAAATTGGTACAGCACTTTCAACAACAGCTGCAAATGGTGAGGGTGGAAGTGAAGATGATGGCAGCCCGTCTGGAGAAACATGTGGGTGAGAACTGGGCACCTCTTAGCAAATGATGACTTGCAGTCTAGTTTTCAGTTCATTTGGTAGTCAAAATTCCTTAGTGTAACTGATATATGGATCAGTTGTATTTTCAGGATCTCTCCTACCCTTTATTTGTGTCAGTGTCTCATATTCTTTTTTAACATTTTTACTGCCTGTCATTGATTGTCATTGATTTCACATAAAAAATAATTGGTCATGTTTGCTGACTCATTTGCAACCAGTGAAACAGCAGCAGCAGAATATATAGATTCTGTCCCTCAGTCATTGGTTTACTTCATTCAGTGACCTTGTGCATTTTGACTAATTAACACATGTAGTGGTATTTATTGCAATGACATGTATTTCTGCTAGAGAGACAGAATTAGAGTAATCCTTTGGAATGAGATTTCCTGCCCCCAGAACAGAAAAGACATCTAGATGTTGAGAGGTAAACTAATTTCCTTATTATGGGCATGAGAGACAGCAAGAAAGAGGGAGGAAGAGAGAGGAGATGTATAAACCTCATGCTGATTCAGGAAGGACCACTCAGTTTGTTCTGAGGATAGGAGTTTATTCTCTCTCATGCAAGTTGCATCTGACACAGAAAACGCTGGGGTTTGCTATTTATCAGGAACACAAAACATCCCATTCAGGCCACAAGTCCAAGGCTTAAGTGATCTCTGAAGGTCATGAGGTTCATTCTCTTGCTCAGAGCAGGGCCAATTTCAAATGTTCTGGGCTTTCTCCAGCTGAGTTTTGAGTATTTCCAGGGTTGGATACTCCACTATGCCCCAGGGCAAACTAGTCTCTGTGCCCTCACTGGGGACTTTTTTCCCTTCTTATGCTCAAGCCACAATTTCCCCTTCTACAATTTGTTACCCCTCTCTAAGAAGGGGAGTAACTCAACTCTGTCTCCCAACTCTGTCTTCTCCACTGGGTAGCTGAAGAGAGCAATTAGACTCCTCCTCACAGTCCTTAGCTTATTCCAAGTGTTTCCAAGACTATATTCATTCATTTCTGTCACCCAGCATTTGTTGTTGTGTTGTTCTGGAAAGGCACTTAGTTATCTTAGATTGCTTTCAGCAGGGCAATGTGGTCTGCTACTTTGGTGTGCTTGCAAAAATGAACGCAAGAAGAAAACATGTTTATGAGAGAGAGAGTCTGAGCTGAGCATCCAGAAAGCGGTAATGAGGTCCTGTCCAGTGACAGCATGTAGCTTGGAATTTTAAGGCATATATTTGTACCTTCTTGTCTGCTGTCATTTTTTTTTTCTATTAATTCTTCCTTCTCCATATTGCTTTTATCCTTATTCCTCTATACCTCTCTGCTTTTACTTGGAACGTTATCCCAGAAAGAAACTTGAGAGTTGAAGATGACTAACTAAAATGGAACACTGCTTAGATTTTTATAGCCAATCACCTTAATCTGTATGGAGTGTGATTTGATTAGGATGATGTAGAAGTTTTCACAGACACGTCTGGGTGGGATTGGAAGATAAATTTAGCAGACATTTGAGGCCTACTGTCAAGTAATAAGATGAAATTCCCTGCAGAGTATTTGTTCTTGTTGGGGACAATTTCTTCTTGGCTGATGAAGAGATGACAGGGATTCCCTAAGGTCAAGGAAGCTGCAGAATAAAGTTTTGTGTTCATTTTCTTAAAAGTGTAAATAATCATGTGACTGAGGCATATCATCTTGAGGAAAAAAACCACACGTTCAGATACGGAGAAGAGACCCAGCTGCTCTGCCTGGAAAGCCCTTCATGGTTTCAGGAAATGTTCCTCCAGGCTTGTTGAGTGCCAGAAGCAGCACTACCTGCAATGAAGGCAATGAGACATTACCAGGATATTGCCCCTCTAAAGCATCACTAGAAGGCCCTAATTACTAGCATTCTCTCTTCGGGTTATCCCACAGATCCAGATCCATTATATAGCTTGCTGCAAGAATTTCTTCTGCTGAGATTTCTGTAAGCAGAGAAATGAATTCCTGGGACTCTTCAGCAATAGCAGAACTGGAACATTTTTATAATTGTGAACTCACGCTTTACGTGGAGTCGTTGCCTGTACTTCAACTAGCATTTGTACATGGAAAAGCAAACCTGAGGTTTTACTATATTAAAAGCTGGTGTCTGAAGAAGGATATGTAAACATTTGTTTAGATGTATCCACATGTTTAGACAAATGTTTCTGTCATAGTGTGGTTCAAAAATGTATTCTCCTGATATCTTGAGTAATTACAGCCAAACTGCATGCAGTTTATTTCTGTTTATTTTCTAGTAAATTCACCAGCTTCTTCCATCAAAATCCCATGTCAGTGTTTTGGGTCTAATGTTCTGTGGCTTCAGAATTATCACCCACGTGTATATTCCAAAATTGCAGTTCTACTATAAAGTCATCCTACAGGGAGCTCTTGAGGCTTTCATGACCTCATTTACACAGCGATAAATTTCCAAATCTCATTCAGACAGTGTTTTCTCTGTGACTAAATATTTTAGTCACCCACCATATGAGATAATTTCACAAAATTGAAGTGGTAAGGGAAAAACTGGTATAATTAAAGGTATAATAAACTATTAAACTTGAACAAATGAACTGGTGCTCTGGTGGAAAAAAGGCAGTAAGCTTGTAAAACCTATTGTTCCTAATTACAGCAATGGGTGTTTTCTCAGGCTTGGTCCCTGTGGCTGTTCTGCACAGCTCTCATTACTGTGGCTAATCTTGGAATGGCAGCTTCCTTCTTTTTAATTTATGGATTCCATTAAATGCAGCTATGGTCTATATGTAGTTTGCTAAAGCTTAGTTTTCTTGCAAAGTGAAAATGTATTTTTTCACAAAACAAAAAGCCCTAAACCCAACCTTCTTTTTCAATGGAAATTTCAGTGAAAAGTACTGTTTCCAAAATAAGAGTCCTTGTATTCCTTTTTCCTTTTTTTCCTGACTTACACTGAAGGCATATCACTGCATGTCCTCTAAAATGTGCATTGCATGCAGGTGCAAGTTAAATTACAGGTAGTACTGAAGGAAGAATTTGGTTCTATCAAGATCCCAAGTTTTCCAGAAAAGTTTTCTGTTTGAAGAGGAGAGAGAGGTTGCGTGGTCATCACTAGCAGGAGTTCCTCATTAAACTTACTGCTAATGCAGATACTTTAATGACAATTGATAACTAAATTAGAAAACACCCTTGAAAAAGTGATTATTTTTTTTCTCCTTCTAAAATACATTAAGCCAAGTGTATTGTCTGTAGCTTCTAAAACAAACTCATGAAAAATTATGAAAGCACATTCAAAGATATGTATGGTTGCTTTAATGGCAGAACCTGTCTTAATATATTGCTATTCAGTAAATGCTTATTCTTACAAGGCAGACCGTAGCTATTCTTGTCAAGTTCTTGTTCAGTACCTTCTTTCTTCATAACAGTTCAATGTGCCGTTGGACCTAAGGCTCTCTGGAAAGCTGAAGGAAGGGAGAAGACATTTGGTCTGGAAAGTGAAAGGTGTTTATTTCTGGAAATTGGGCTTTCTTTTATCTTCACGTAAACCTAGAGGAGCTTATATGACCTGTAATATTAAAGTATCTTTGACAAAATTAGGGTTTAAATTCTGGAGGAATATATGCTAAATCTCTCAAATCCGTTATCATATTGTATATTTCTTTTGTCTGTTGTTTTTTTTTTTTTTAAATTAACTTATTCTCCTCAGTACTGTTCTTTCAAGTTGGCTAGTGCTGTGACTGTTGAATAGGAGAAGGAAGGAACAATGATTAGTGCATGATAATGTCTTCATCATGTATTCATTACATTTTGTTTAGATAATTAAGCTGGGGGTTAACATTTAGTAACTGTTCCTCTTTCTACAGTTGCTGCGCTGCGCCAACACAACCTTTGATACAGAATTTATTTTTGGAGCCAAGTCAACATCTGGGATTCTTTTCCTCATGACAGCATTTTAACAGTACTTTCTTATAAAAGTGATTAAAGTGGAAAACTATGTCACAGAGACTGTTTTCTTTGTGTGTATATGTGGGTGTCTGACCAACAGCCAACATGCCTGCTAGTGATCATGTGTGGGTACATTCTGGTTTGGAAAAGGGCATGAGGAAGTTTTTGGCAGTTGAATTATTTTGCTCTTAGGAAAAGCCCTCCTTAGAAGGGGATCAAGCAAATGTGGCAAAACTGGTAAAAATTCCCACAGTCCAGCTACTTTGAGATTTACTGCTGCAAACATCAGCCTTCAAAACTGAGAAACAGTTTGTTTCACTTTGGTACAGTATTACCTCTGCTCCTTTTCAACAGACTGTGGGAAGCCCGTTGGAAGTATAGGGCTTAGTAGAGTGCATTGTGTATAAGCGAAGCGGTTTAGACTTTGTTTTGTTTTCACTCTGCAGGATAATAGCAACCTCCTATGGTTGTACAATAGGCTAGGCAGCTGAGGAGGGAAAAAAGATCCTCAAGTCTTAGCATTTGGCCTGGGAAATTACATAATAAGTCATCAAGTCTTCAAACATCTATAAATTTGTGATGATTCCAGCATCTCATTGTCTCTGAGGATATCCAGACAGCTGACAATTTTTGTTTCTTCCATGTAGGCCATTAAATATTAACTAAGTATTTTTCCAAAATCTTGGTAGTCATGTGGCGTTTTTTCTGCTTGAAAACAATCTTGGACTAACCATATTATTTATTAATGAATTCTGGTTATTTTATAATGCATTTGTAATCTTGTATTCTTTAGAAAAATGATGTTGTATTTTGTAGACCTGTGGGGTGCTGAAAATGTTTTTTGTTAGATGCAATCTGTAAAAGGTAAGATTTTAAAATACAAATCCGGGATAGGAGCGAAGTCATCAATATGTGATCAAAGGTTTTGTATTTTACTAAAGGAGAGCAATAGTGGCTGTCTTTTGTTCTTGACTGTTAGGTTTTATGTCAAGGTTGTGAGTGGCTGAAACTTGCATCACTGATCTGAAGAAGAGGCTTGCTGGGGCTTTGGGGGGTTTAAATTTGTCATAATGAACCCTCCCATGGAAGATGATGTTATCCAGTAGGGATATCAAAACTCTGCAGTGAATATCCCCATTCGCACTGGGTACCCACACTGGTGGTCATTGCTTCCATTGAAGTTTTGGAAAGATATTTTCTGTAGAGCTTACAAAACCTGTATTTATTATCAGCACCCAGCTTAAGATAAAATATTGCCCCTGGACTTTGTCCCTTATCCTTCATGGAAATCTTTAGCCAGATTATTCTCTTCTATCTCTAGCATCTTCACAAGCAGAGAAGATGAGAACACTGAACTGCTGTGCTGAGTATAAGGTTAATACTTAAGAGGTTTCTTCTGAAGTACATTTATCAGGGCAGGTTAGGCCATAAGTGACTCCTGCAAAGCCATGGGAGGAACTCTTTCCCCTACATTGACCAGCGGAGAGTCACAGGATCAAGGCCCTCAGTCATGTCTCGGCCCTTCCATTTTTCAAGTGCTCTGCTTGCCACATAAATTCAGGATTTAAGAAATACAAAGTTAATGGGGCCTGGATTTGCTGTCTGTTTTGTCTCCATAGCATATCTGTTGTGGGTTTGTGTGGCAAGGTTTTGGTAGCAGGGGGGCTACAAGAGAGTGACTTCTGTGAGAAGCTGCTCAAAGCTTCCCCCACGTCTGATAAAGCCAGTGCCAGCCAGCTCCAAGACGGACCCGCTGCTGGCCAAGGCCAAGCCAATCAGCGATGGTGGTAGCACCTCTGGTACAACATATTTAAGAAGGGGAAAAACCTGCTGTGGAACAGCAGCAGGAGAGAGAGGAGTGAGACTACATGAGAGAAACAACTCTGCAGACACCAAGGGCAGTGAAGAAGGAGGGGGAGGAGGTGCTCCAGGTGCAGGAGCAGAGGTTCCCCTTACAGCCAATAATGAACACCATGGTGAGGCAGGTTGTCCCTCTGCAGCCAGTGGAGGTCCAAGGTGGAGCAGAGATCCAGCTACAGCCCACGGAAGACCCCACACCGGAGCAGGTGGATGCCCCAAGGAGGCTGTGACCCCGTGGGAAGCCCATGCTGGAGCAGGCTCCTGGCAGGACCAGTGGACCCATGGAGAGAGGAGCCCACTAGAGCAGGTTTGCTGGCAGGACTTGTGACCCCGTGGGGGACCCACGCTGGAGCAGCCTGTTCCTGAAGCACTGTGCCCTGTGGAAGGGACCCACATTGGGGCAGTTTGTGAAGGACTGAAGCCTGTGGGAAGGACTCACATTGGAGAAGTTTGTGGAGAACTGTCTCCCATGGGAGGGACCTCACGGTGGAGCAGAGGAAGAGTGTGAGGAGTCCTCCCCCTGAGGAGAAAAGAGCGGCTGAGAGAAAGTATGATGAACTGACCGCAACCCCCATTCCCCGTCCCCCTGTGCCACTCAGGGGGAGGAGGTAGAGAAACAGGAGTGAAGTTGAGCCTGGAAAGAAGGGAGGGGTGGGCGGCGATGGTCTTTTTAAGATTTGGTTTTGTTTCTCATTATCCTACTCTAATTTGATTGGTGATAAATTAAACTTTTTTTTTTTTCTCATGTTCAATCTGTTTTGTACGTGACGGTAACTGGTGAGTGATCTCTTCCTGTCCTTATCTCAACCCACGAGCCTTTCATCATATTATTTTCTCCCCTGTTCAGCTGAGGAGCGGGAGTGATAGAGTGGCTTTGGTGGGCACCTGGCATTCATCCAGGCTAAACCATAACAATATCCTAAAGTATCCTGCTTTCAGTACCTAGCAGCTTTGTGCTAGCATTGTTAGGTCTGCAGTAGAAAAAGTTGTTGGCAGGCGAAAAATGTTACTGCTGGCTAGCACCAAATTAGCATGGAACATTTACGGAACGGGAATAGCTAAGTTACTACCTTAGATTTTAAAAAGTGTCGTAAAAATCAAATGGAGGCAAGGAAAGTGAGCAGGTGATGATGAAGAGAGAAGATGATGAAGAAAGTAATGCCATTATGCATCCTTTATGCTACGCTTTGTACAAACAACCTTATTAATGTGCAGGGTAAAGGCCATATGGCAGTTTCTATTTTAATCACCCCTTTTTAGTTTCTTGTAATCTACAGAAACTTTCTGGTTTGACTTCTTTACAAGTGGCCTGTTTTTGTTAGGGAATTTGAGCTTACTGGATGGAGGTGGGTTTTGTTTGTCAGAAAGAAAGTCTATGCAACTATTTCCTAATAGTGTAACAGATGAAAGAGTGTGTGTTGAGGGGAGGCAGAGAAAATTCAGTATGAAAGCAACCCATTCTGAAAAGTAATGCAGAACAAAATATTATTGTTGGAGGCCTTCAGGATTTGGATATGTGTACGAGTAGGTTTTCCTTTTCCACCCATAGCTGGAAGTGGAAGAAACTAATGCCTGTATCAGATCACTAATCATTTACTGACCTTCATGGAGCCACCACAGGTCAAAATTTGTTTACTTACCAGTAAGCATCTTGCTGACCCAAGTGTCCTCATTCATCTTCAGCATTTATTACCTCTTCAAATACTTTCTTCAGTAGTCCTTTGTTATTCACTTTCTTGTATATTATGAAACTACAGGAAAGAAATAAACTTCTGAGATAATATCAATTTTTTGAGCCTTTCAGTTTATCTCCTCTGAACCTCACTGCCTTGCTAGGATCCTAGCATCATATTTGATAGACCAGTCAAACTGCTCTGAAATACTAATCTTGGTGTGGTTTCCTGCCTCAGTACATGTCTTGGTACATGCTTCTTTTAACTCTTTTTTAGTTTATGTTGTTGATGTTTGATGATATTGTCCAGGGCTTGTTAGTTTATGGGTTTTTTTGGATTTTTTCATTTCATAATCAAAATATGCCATCTCAAGTTGTGTGTGGTTTTATCATTCCCCACCATTCAGCAGTGAGCTGAATCTCCGGACGGTCACTTATATGTTGTAACTTTGTTTTTGACTGGCATTTTACTAAGCCTCTAATAAATTTGATGCTTGGTTCTGTCAAAGCAGTGTCTGCGCACAGTGAGGCACAGTTTAAATTGTTATTAGTATAACTGCACAAAGGAACTAATCTTTCACTACAACACTTTCGCTTCTTGCGCATGGCTTAATCAAGTTCTTTACACAGCTGTAAATCTTGTTTTGGTTTACAGAGATTGTGGCAGAAAATGACTTGCTATGCATCTCTGCTTAGACTAGAAGTTACAGTGAGTGTTTAGGTTTCCCTTTTCCTGAGACATGTTAGTCTTTAAACTCTTTTAATATAATATTTTACATTGTTTCATGTCTTGGAATGGCTTCTTTCATTAAAAAAATAAAAATTATTAGGGCAGGATGTTACTCTGAGGTCTTTTCTTCCGAAGCTTTGAGAAAACATTAGACTTTGCCCTGGGCAAGAGTCTAGTCAACTGCAAGAGGGTACAGGATGTTGGAAAATAGGGCGACACGGTGTTCATTTTATCCTTGTGGCTAATTCCCTACTTACAGTGTAGCAGTTTGCATACATCTTGACTTAAACTCTGGGAGTTTAAATAGGTGTCTGAGAGTTGTATAGGCTAGTATCTCTTTGTCTTTCCTGGGGAACAACTGTTAAAACAAACCACCAACAAACACCACTTTTTTTTTCTGCCTTTTTTACAAGTCATTTTTAAACACTGTGATTTAAACTTGTTTAATTATAGTAATGCAGTGGAAATAATATAAATTGGTTTTAAAATGTAAAACTTTCTAATGGGAAGCAATAATATTGCGAGTGAGTAATTTATAACAAGAGACCATTTTGCTTGGCTTTCACTCTTTCCAGTATTCCTTTAGCTGTCTGGTACTGTCACTTTAACGGAAAAAATAGAGGTAGAAAAGTCTTGAATTATTTGTGGATGTAACTGTGTATTTCAAGTGACTTCTGGGGTCTTGAAACCAAATTACTGTTGCTAATGACAAATCTCTTTTGTTAGGGACACTGTAAGGCTCTTTTTGATCAAACCGACTGTAGGACTATATGATGGAAAATGCCATCTGGGTTAGAAGCAGGATTTAGCATGCCTGATGCTTAAGTTGGAAGTGGCATTGTCAGAAACTCTTTTAGCTGTAATATGCATGCAAAGGGAGTAATAGACTATAAAATATTGCATTTCTGTGTTTCTGTTGTGTATAATTGGAGCTAATAACATGTTGTGGTCTGTGATGGATGTGACATAAAGGAATACAGAAATGCGTCTTCCTTTGTAAGGACATGACATGTTAGAGGTGTGCTATCTTGCAGCTTAATGTAGTTTAAATATTAATCTAGATAGCTTACATAGTAGGCCTTCTAAAAGAGGTGCTTGCTGACATATACTATAGAGAACAATTATTTAAAGGAAATGCAGTTAGCTGGGGGGTTGAACCTGATTTTTTTAGGTTTTGTTATTTTGCTTTAGTTGATTTTTATTGTCACATTTTAGAGTTAGGAATTTAAGAAAAAGAAACATATGTGAAGTTTTAGAAGGCTGAATAATGTCAGCATGAACCCTATCACAGAAAAAGGAGAAAAAAGGAAGAGGAGAAAAAGAAGAAAAAAAAATATGTGAGCAGGACAGAGTAGCCAGCCTAACTTCCATTTTAAGAAAAATACTGGAACTAATGTTTAGGCCTTGCAAGAACTGAAAAATAATAAAGTGGTAAATAGCAGCTAGTGTGGATTTGTCAAAATGAAATCATGTCAAACTGACAATGACAGGTTAATAGAACTTGTGGCTGCAGAAGTAACAGTAAATGTAAGATGCTGTAGCTTCACTTCAGTGAAAGCTCTGACACTGTTTCCTGTGGTGTTCTCATAAACAAGCTAAGGAAACATGGCACCTGTAAAAAAAGTGTGGGACAGAGGTGGAAACTGTATAGTAGCTGTACATAAATGGTTGGAAGCAGAGCACCAAGGTGGATTTAGAGGCTAGGTACTTTCCAGTAATAAGATTATTGAAACACGGGAATAGGTTGGGAATAGGTTTCTGGTGCCACTTGCGATACTTCCATCCCCTGAGGCCTTCAAGAAGAGGCCACCAACCATCACTAATGGTTTCAGCAGAGAGGTTCCAGGCCCCCTTCTGATGCCAGAAGATAAACTTGGTGATCTCTTAAGCTTCTTTCAAGACCTATTTTGTATCATATTATCTCAGAAAAGACTGGGTCATTATGCTCTGCTTTTCTTGCTAGCCAGCAAATCTATGCATGCACATGTTTTTATAGCTCTGACTGGTAGCCAGAGTAATGTTGGCTGTAAAGAACAGAACTCCAGTATATTGATTGTATCTCCTTGCTCTCTTCTATAGCAAAACAAGAAAAAAATCAAGATTATGAAAATCTTTATTAAATATCTTGTTACAACTTCATTGCGCAAAAGTAACCTAAACAAAACTGAGCAAACCAAAGGACTTGACAAAGATGGTCGCTATGGTTGGTTTTATGACTCTAAAAAAATAGTCTCCATTTACTGATTACGTGTGTGCATTTCCCTGATGATATATTTGCATGATTTGCTCTCTTATTTATACTCATTTCATTGTCTGAGGGTTTTGCTGACTAGGTAATGAACCAAATGAGTGAGTTTTCTTGGATATATGCAGAATGTTTATGAAGTGATGTACCCAGTAGTTTAGCTTTGATTGAACCTCTGACAATGTCAAATATATTATTTACTTATTATTACACTTTATTACTTTTCAGCACCATCAAATATAAGACACATTGAATTTTAAAGATTTCCTGTGTGAAGGCAAGTATTAAGGGACCAATAGCAATTATTCCACTCTTTTGTCTCCTTAAAATCACCTCCATAGTTTTATTTCCTGCCATGCTGTTCTACACAAACCTTTCTGTTCCATCCACTACAGGAAAATATGGAGATTAAGAAATGCACTTCTGCGTCCGTGCAGTCTTTATACCAGACAGTAGCAGTTATAGCCAGTAACAGTTTTGTTAGAATACACTGAGCATGAAAGAAAAATGCACTAGTTATTCAGTACCTCTATATGTCTAGTTCTCTATTTTTAATATTCACCTTCCACTGTATTTCACTATGAAATTTTAGTGGTTTGGAATGAATGCATGTGGGGATAGTCCCAAAATGATCAATATAATAAAAAATACTTCTGCAACAAAGACTATTACTCATTTTTCCCTCTTTAAGAATTCTGGAGGAGAAGTGGTAATGATTTACTTTCATATGCTTTAGTCCTCTGGATGTGAATACTTGAACAAAGATCAATACATTGTATATTTCTGAATTCAGCCTATTAATGTGTTATTTTAACATCTCAGGCTAGTGCTCTCTTTGAGTTATCCTTGTTACTTTTTTCATAATTAGAGAAACTCTTGGAAGAATGTGCTTTTCAGTCCCCTGGAGGGTGTTTTTCCGTGTTAAAATAGTTTCCAGATAATGATCTAAAGTGAATTAATAATTAGTTCTATCAGTAAAATTTAACAAATGAGATGGGGGAGGAACAACAAAGATTGAAAAGTTAAATCAGTATTGCCACTGGGCACAAGAAACTACTGTCAGAAATATGTACTGCCTTCTTACTCTGACTATCACTTAAAATATTCTTTCTCCAAAGAAAGGTTTTTCTTCTCTCCATTAATATTCTGTAGTGGTAGTTTACTTTTCTAAATGAATGCTTGCTAAATATAATTGAGATGATGGACAATGGTTGCAGTTGGGTTTTTTGGAGGAGGTGAGGGGGTGTTGGTTAATGTTTTTTTCTGCTGGGAGCCTGCAGCTCAGATGAGACCAACAGAGTTTGGTCCCATCAATAGAAGAGTCCTGAGGACCAAAGGGGACCAGGCAGACCTTATCCTATCACTTCTTTGGCTTGAAACAGGGACCTGTCTTGAGTTGACAAGAAGCGGAGGGAGTTGTGTACAGATCTTTTAATTTACTTTTCTGTCTTTCGTGGTCACTTTGAATTTCTCTGTTTAAAGGTGAAATACTGGAACTCTTTTTAGGGTGAAGTTTGGTTTTTCCTGTGCTTAATGATCTTGCAGTCCTCTTTCAGAAGCTTGTATGTGGAAATATTTGGGCAGCTCCATCTCAAAGCTATGGCAAACTTGGGATGCTCTGACACCCAGCTGCATTGTCTTGTTTGCAACCAAAGTCTTTGCCTTTGGGGAAACAGAATTTCTTTTCTCTGAATCTTACCGATAGAGAACACCATGCTATCAGTTTAAGGTAATCCTAAATTTGGTTTTATTAAAGGTTCTGCTGTCAGGTTATTTAGTACTCTACTTTCACAAATGGATCTCCGTAAACTCTCTAGTTGTGTTTGGTTACTGGGGGAAAGAGTTCTGAGGAAAAAAATAGAATTTTGTTCAGAGCTGCATGTCCAGTACTCTGACATAGTTCACGCTGTCTACCCTGCGGTTTGTGTGCCCCAAGTCACTTCATCACTTGTCTTCACAGCAACAAGGAAATTGCACCTACCTCTGTGCTTGTGTTTTGCAGTGTCACCTAGATCTATCTGAAAGCTAACCTAAAAGCACAACTATTGTGCTCAATTATTGGAATCATTCAATCGCACAGTGAACATGAAATAACCGTTACTGTATGTACTATCAGCAATCAGAGGGAGGCAGAATAGTAACAGCTCTGGCCAAGAGAATAGATTTCCAAGTGCTGCAGATGGACCTACGAACTAAAGATGACTTACGTACTTGCTCTAACTGGGGCTTAACTGTGACTTTGCTGTGCTTGGGTCATGTTTCATTCTTCAGTAGAGCAAATTATTAAATGTTTTATTATCAGATTCATCACTTTCAGCTGCATCACACTGAGAATTTGATGAAAGCTAATGATCAGAAATCTTAGTGTTCTCTCATCCTTCTTCTGCTGCAGTGGCACTGAAAATAAAAAGGAATCCAGTACTCCCCAGTCACATAAAGTGGTATTCTGCCTTTATGTGGCAATACCTTTCCCGAAGCCAGAAAGACAAGAATTTTCCCCCCAGTATGTCATTCTTAAAATTATCTTAAAATCTTGCATTGGTTCATTAGATATTTCTGTGCTACTTGTGCTACTACCCCTTCATTGACTTTTTTTTTTCTTTTTAAATCGTAGAAGAGCACTTGCAAAGATAATGCTGCATGCAGTTTCTAGCAAGTTACACAAGCCACCGTGAAAGGATTTTGCAGAATCACACTATAAATCCCTTGAATAGATGCTATTGATTTCTGAAGAGGTCTTGCTGGAAAAGGAATGTGCTGCTCAGGTCTCCAGAGATGTTACAAAACTCACTAAAAGAACAATAGCACTGAAGAAGCAACAGCAGGAGAAAATCAATTCCATTGCTATTTTTTGTTTGTTCTCAGAAGGATTATACAGGGGAGAGTATATGGATTAAGCAATATTATTTCAACTGGGGCTGAAAGTTGTTTTCTTTTTATATTGAGAGTTATTTGATGTGCCTATAATATGAGTGAGCTGAGGTCTAGTGCTGACTAGATGTGGCAAACAGACTGTGGCTTGTCAGGTTCTTCACTTGGAGTGTGTGAACAGTGTTTCCTTACCCAGCAAGTAAACACTATCTTTATGAAAAAGGTAATCCAGAATGGTGCCAGAGTTACTTTAATGAGGAAGGTGCTTGTCTTATTCTGCCACAATCTCTTCTTTAAGAGCAGGATCATATATTCTGTCAGCTCATTTGCTGTCAGATACTAATTTTTTTTTTAATGAAGGCATAGGAAAGGCATCATATTTGTAGAAAGTAACTGTATTATTTAAAGTTATACTTTCATCATACCTGCAAGTCATATTTAATGCTTATCTTTTTTCTAGTGTGCTGACAAATGAAAGGAGGAGAGGAAAAAGAAGAAATTGCTGGAAGAGAACATGGAGGAAGGTCCCAGAACAACTAAGCTAAAAATCTCACCTCTTTGATTTTAGTCTGTTGACTTGAGCTTAAGTCTCCATTCTGTTGTTTTGAGAAGCCATAATTAGAAGTCCTTATTCCTCCATCCCAGAAACAGCAAAGGTAGAGCATTGATTTTTAAATGAAGCTGAAGCCACCTTCTCTTTTCATTTACTTTTTCCCAGTCATTCCCCAGGTCAATAGGTACTGTACTTATTCCTTCATCTTTGGAAAGACAGTGTTATCCTCAGGGAATATGTTTTATCAAAGAGATGGGTTTTAGCCTTTTTCCTTCGTACTCTGGTCTTTACAGCATATATTTGCTTTTGTGTCTATAGTAGCAGAATTTTGAGTTTATTTTAATTTGTGGTGTTTGAGACTAGCAAGAAAATATTAGATGGCAGAATAAATGTTAGCTTTGACTTGTAATTTATGTTAAGGTTCACGAACTACAAGAATTCTTAGATTTACATCCCCTTAAACAATGTGTTCTTCCCAGCTGACAACCTACTACAAAATGTAATGATCTTAGCAGCAACTGTAGACATGTTTAATCAGTTGAAACATAAAGACTAAGAAAACCAAGGCTCTGCAGAGATATCTAGACCTGTCTCTGGGTGGTGGCTTTTTGACTAACAAAGTCTATTGGCTTTCAATATTAGATGTGGGGAGATATATATTTATTATTATTATTGTTGGTATTAAATTGACCATCTATGTCATGCCCCAGGTCCACACTTTACTATCACTTCTTCTGGTTTTATATGTATATGTATATATATATACACACACAAATATAATTTCCTTAGTTTACAGACTATCCCTCTAAAATGTCTGTTGAGTTCGTTTAGTGTTTGATGTTGCGCTCCACCTGTTGCAACAGTCTTTCAGCGCAGTAGAGGTGATGTGTGGTGATGTAAATCTTGATGAATTTTTTGAAGCCAGCTCCAGTCCCATCACTGCTGTGCTTTGCTAGGCTTCATCAAAGTCCATGGTCCATTAGGTTGGGTGATTCTGACTGTATTATTCTTTATATAACATACAACAACTATAGTAGTGATAACAGACAGTGACAGGGTCATTTAACAGTTATCACACAATTTCATTTTATGGACTATTCTCGCCCAAAATCATATCCCCATGAGGTACACATTGGACTTCCCCATCCTTTTGCGTCACCTACCAGGTGCACCCAGGTCCTTGAGCAAAAGGAATCCTGTAGATGAGTTTACCTTTGCCCTAGGCAGGACTAACCCAGACTGTCTTCCCTAACACATTTCACATATTCCTCATGTGCACTATAGGGACTTTATCCCCTTCTACAGGGCATGTAAGTTCCGACTGGGCAGGACCAGCCCACTTGGTGGATCCTCTGGTGTTAACCAGCCAGGTGACCTTTGCTAAATGCGTATCCCAGTTTTTGAAAGTCCCAACCCCATTGCTCTCAGAGTGGTTTTTAGCAGTCCATTGTACCATTTGATTTTTCTGGAGGCTGGCGAGTGGTAGGGGATGTGATACACCCATTCAACACCGTGTTCTTTGGCCCAGGTGTCTATGAGGCTGTTACGAAAATGAGTCCTGTTGTCCGACTCAATTCTTTCGGGGGTGCCATGTCGCCACAGGACTTGTTTTTCCAGGCCCAGGATGGTATTCCGGGCAGTGGCATGGGGCACAGGGTAGGTTTCCAGCCATCCGGTGGTGGC
>Ga0065711_1029062_pt1 | contig 37811 bp, 41 predicted proteins | sample Hoacrofraction12_FD_59098 | JGI IMG/M metagenome (GOLD analysis project Ga0065711, IMG submission 59098) | Hoatzin crop microbial communities from Cojedes, Venezuela - Epithelial fraction 12 v2 (version 2) | ecosystem: Host-associated > Birds > Digestive system > Esophagus > Crop | place...
CCCCCCGCCTGCATTTTTTCTCCCCACATATTTCTCCCAGATGGCGAGCCCCACCCTGCAGCATCGCAGTTTGGCTCCGCACAAAAAAATGCACGAACACGTCCGACTTGCCACGATCCCTCTTTTTTTATTTTTTTTCGCCTCCCACCCGGGTTATGGCAAGGGGGAGGGGGGTGGTCTAGGCTGAAGCCCATGGCTGTTGCTCAGACCCCGTGAGCGAAGCTGCTCGGCGAACTCCCCGCCGCTGGCTGAAGGGACGGACGATGCCAGCGCCGGGGCGCGCGAGGAGCAGAGGCGAGACAGGGCGGCTGCGAGCCGGCGCTGTCAGGCTAGCTCTCGCCACGGCTGTCGTGAAAACCGAGGGGAGCGGGACTGAGCCGTGGTACGGGCTGGCGTTTCACATCTGCCCGTACATGAGAATGTTGTAAGGCACTTTCTCCCCGAGGCGTGACGTACTTATGTAGGCAGCGTTTCCACGCATCCTCTCCAACGCTGTCCTGAGAAAGCCAGAATGGTTTTATTCATTTTCTGAGGAACCCTAAATGAACCTCACCCAGTTCTGGTCAGCGTACAGAGAAGCCTCTGTAGAAAGGAGGTACGCAACAGTGCATCCATAAGATAAGTGATAGCAACAGTTAAATAGTGACGGTGGTGGTCGGAGTAAAGCCTCTTGGAGTCAGTAACCCGAAGAAACAGAGCCAAGGCGTGTTTGGCCCTTGATTTCTGATTTCATCGGTGCCGCTAACATGACGTTGACCCAGTCAAAGTGCTAAATCCTGCTTTTAACTTGGTGCACTCGAATTTGGTGTCCCTTGATGGGTTACCACGCGTAAGTACGATCGTGTCTCTGCGCCATCTGCAAACTGAAAGTACGTGTAGAACCATCATGCTCAAAACCTGATTTTAAAGGCCAGTTCAAGCTTGAGTGGATAGATGAATGATTTGGCTGTTTTCAGGGGTAATGGTCCGGGTGTCAAACCAGTGAACATTTTGATTCGATTGCAGTCAAAGTTCACCAAAACTTGAGAGTGACAACTGCGGTTTGGGTCTGGTTTCAGGGAAAACTGACAACTCGGACAACTTTAGTTTTGGGGTTCAGTTTGATTCCTGGTTGCTGGTAGCTGCTGAGTGGTGGCCATCAGCCCGCTCACAGGTAGTATCCCACCCTCGGGGATATCCAGACCTTCTCGTTTTGTAGGGAGTGGGCTGTAGTTGAAGGTGAGCTGCTTGCATTTCAGAGGTGGCTTTGGTGGTTGCCCCCTTCTAAATGTTTCTCTTACCACTCTCTTGCATCACTGGCAGTTAGTAGAATTAGTATGGCGTTTTCCTGTGCAGTTTTCCCTCTTCCAGGTTTTGGAAGCGGTAACGTCTCTGTTTCTTCTGTTTCTGCTGCGGTTTGCAGTTTGTGCCTCTCGTTATGTTCAGAATATTAACGCTGAGCCTTAAGCTTCTAATCCTTTTGCCGGCAAAACTATATCTGAACTGTGCTGGGGTTTTTGCACAACGCTCATTTCTACAACATTGTTAGGTGCATAATTAGAGTCTTTAAAGAAAGAAAGAAATTGCTTCAGTAAATGTTCCTGGCATGACTTTGTGCAGACTGGAAAATCTGAGGCGTGCCAAAACTCGGGAGCTTTTCTTGGCCCGGTTCAGTAGTAGTCACAAGAGCAATAGACGGTGAACTGTACCCCTCGGATGGAAGCCAGCCACCAGCTTCAGACAGCCCTTTTTATCTCTTCCTTCCTGGGTCAGACTCGATGCAGCAGCCGTTCTCTCGTATTAACAGGGATGCTACAGAGGGGAAGTTGCTCGTGTTCTCAGCTGAGGCTTTCCAAAGCAGATGGAGTGATTTTTGGGAAGCATCCATCGCAGCAGAGGAAGAGGGAGAGGCTTGAAATGTCTGATGAATGTATTAAAAGTTAATCGGTTGTTCATATCCTGCTGGAGTAAGTTACCTAGCTAACGCTGGAGAGGGGTCCAGTGGCTGTTTGCCTGTGTCCTCGAGGTCTGAAGGGTGGTGTGTGGGAGCGCTTCCACGGGTGGTACCTCTGTAACGATAGCAGCGTCGTTATACATCACACCAGGATATTTACTTCAAAGTAAGAGTGAGGGGTTTTTCTTTTTTTTTCTTTTTGACTTAAACCTCATTCAGAATCATCAAGGAAGTTATTTTCAGCATGATTTTTTACAGGTTAGCAAAGAGGCTTACACCAGCATGAGTATATTGGTGCAGGCTGCAGACAGAAGTCCCTTCCTGAATCCAGCTTTGCCAAGAGCAGAGGTCACTACACCGGCCTGCCCTCTGGTTTTTGCCAGTGTTCTGGCCATTAAGATTAATCGCTGGGACCTGTAGCTGTTCTCTTGAACTATTCTTAACCCATTTCTGGCCAAGTGAGTCAGCTTTTGGAAAGAGTTGTGTAAACAGTTTATTCTGACTTGTCTCGTTTTGGCTAAAAAAGGGTTAGAGAAGGAGGACTAGAGGCTCTCTTCTGGCAAGGAGATCTACTGACAGATGTCAGGGGGCTATATCCTCGAGCAGCACGGTGATGACAAGCATCTGGAGGCAGATTTACAACCTTTTCTATTAGCACAATGTTTGCAGGGTCTAACACCTCTTGTGACTCTGGGATTGGTTTTTTTTCACACCACCTCCTTTTCCCTCAGTATAATTTTTCCATGTGAAAAGCCAAAAAGGGGTGTCAAGGGGGGCGAAAAGACAAAGGTTCCAGCTAAGTTCTGCTCGCTTAACTCGCCTGAGCACTTCCTCTCGATCCGACTTGACCTCTTTTGCCCGTAGGGAGGGCAACGCTCGACCCCTTCTGAGTCCTGTGCCCCTCTTGCCAGCAGAGTGCTCGTGTGCCCCGGGGGAGATGGGGCTGGGAGCTCGGCTGGGCTTCGTAAAGCCTGGTGTGCTCCGTCCCGCTGGGCTGTTCACCCAGTCTGGCCAGCATCGTCGGCTTGCTTTGGTTAAGCTTTTCCCATGTTTTTGTGATGGTGAAGTCTCAAAACTGCTGTCTTAATAAATTAAGGCTGAATAAATGAAAGTTGAGATCCTGATGTAATTGCGTAACTGTATTTGGCCTGGAAGCTATCGTTTGAAGAAGGGTCCATTTGCTTGTGAAAATGAGTGATAAGAGACTTTGTGGATAGTTCAGTCCTCCTCTCACTGATGATTTGTCCAGGGCAGTGGAGAGAAAAGACACCGTGGTGGCAGTAGTGGTTGTAACTCAGGCTGGTTTTAATATGCGCTGGCTTTGTGCAATAAAACCCAGGAGTCACATGTAACCCACTAATGAAATAAAACTAGCTTCCGAGGTCTAGTCTAGCAGGCACATCTCTGATGGAAGGAAAAATTGCATCCATTTTTCTCCTGGGGCTGGTTTTAGAGTGATAGGCATCTTCCTCCATGAAATCCTGCCCGTGAGTGCCAGACCGGGCGTTGCTGGAGTTCTGCCTCAAGGCAATAAGCATATTTTAAATGAGGAGGCAGGGAAAAAGTGGTTCTACCCTGGACACACAGCAAAGGCTCGTCTGTCCAAAGCCTGGTTTTTAAGGCAAGTGCTGTGCTGCTGGGCAGCTACTGTGTTGCGGATGGTCCCTGGGATCAGAGTCGGGGAGGCGAACCAGGCGGGTCTGTCTGAGGCACCTCATGCCGTGCTGAAGTCGCTGGCCAAATGCCCCGTGTACAAGTGTTTAATCAACCTCCCTGGCTGTTTTGAAGGGGCCATAACCTCCGAGCAGCAGCAGCATGCGTGGCGCAGCTCTGAAGCAGAAGAGGCGTCGTGTAGCACCTAGGTGTGCGTGGCACCCTGATGCTGCTTCTCGGATGGAGCTGCTGTCAGATCCCAGCTGCTTTGTGCTACGAGTGAAGGACTTTATCTGCCAGAGTGCAAATTCCTTTGCAGTAATTAACAGGGGGGCTGCTGCTGGGGGCTGCCTGGGAGGCAGCTCGGCTCCCAGCACGGGAGGAAGGGGCTGGCTGAGAGTCTTCCTGTTGCATTTTCCAGCTGCTGTTATTGGTACAGCTGCTTACCCATCAGGAGGCACCGGGCCACCTTTGATCTTTCTTGCGTGGTGTTACATGAGCTGGGGAATGTCTCTGTACAGAAGAGAGTTTGCCACGAATCTCAGCCAGATGTGTCTTTCCGGGCTTACGAGATTCCGATCAACCAGGCTGTGTTTTTGCCACATATCCTGTGAGCTCGATGAGATTGGTTCCCAGGAATGCCTTATTTAGCTGGGTTGCATCGGTCTTCGCAGGGGGGTCAGCTTCTGCTGTCCTAACATGTCTAAGCTGATCTGTGAATAACCAGAGTTTCTGTGGAGAGACTTCTCCCTCACAACGTTGTCTCTGAGCTTAGCAAAAGAAAAGAGCAGGTTGCTGTTACACTGCGAAGCGCACCTCCTCCCCGACCTGCGCCTGGGAGGCAGGCATGGGGTGGTAGCCCTCTCGGCTTTCCCAGAGGCTGTAGATTTTGCCACAGCAAGTGTACCAAGTTAGATGTGAGCTGGTTAGAGCAGGGGCCTATTCCTTCTTGCGCTATGGGGCTCTGATTGCAATTCCTAGGCGTTGCAGCAGTAAATAAACAAATGGCAGATAAACAGGCCTGGAGGCTTCAGTGCTATATTAAAGCATGGAGAACTGCAGCACAAGCAGCGACTGCATGGCATTTTCGTACGACTTGCTCTCAAGTGTGCCTCAGTTCCGATCTGGGCTGAAGGCACCAGCCAGCAGTAACGAGTGACTACGATGTCCCTTCTCTGCCGTGCAAATCAGCTACCCAGAAGTGAAGTTCGTGTAAGTTCCTATGAAGTCTTACTACCTGCTCTATGCCTTAGCTCTCTCACTTACTACACTCGGTTTTGACATTGGGCCTGTGGTTGCTTGGGGCAGTGGATTAGATGTGGGCTGCCTGTGAGAGATGATGGGCAGAAGCAAGCTCATGCTCCAGTCTGCATGTGTGGAGTTTCTTGAGACACTTGAACCTTGTTTGGTGCTCGTCAAGGGGTCCATAACCTGGAAACAGTTTGGAGACTCCTCTTGGACCAACACATTTGGAAAGAACAAGGGGTTTGGGGTGGATGATCGGGGAGAGATTTGATATCTAATTAGCTCAGCTGTAGGTGGATCGTAGGTTTCCACTGTTTGACAGCTAAGCAAATATTTTGGCAGAAGAAACTAAACACTGCTTGAAGACTGGAATCTGGTTTTTGTCTCACTGGGGAGAGGGTGCCAGTTCTCCTGCACTGCTGAGGAGAATACCCAATGCACCAGGAAAACCAGGAGTTTGAGAGGAAAGACTTGTTAGAACCCAGCCCTTTCATCTCTGTATGGGCATTGCAGGGTGGCTCCCTGTATAGTGTTTCCCTTGGCTGTACCCTGTCAACTGCTGTCCTAGAGATGGACCCCTAACCACTTTCTCTAAATACCGTAACGGTACGTAATGCATCCCATAGTAACCAGCTTTTCTTGTTCCTTCTCCTTTATCCTTCCCTAATTTTATTTTGCGGCTCTGTTACACAGCACTAAAGCCGTAAGCATATGAATTTGTTTGTATTTTTTTCTCTTTATCATATCTCTGTAGAGGGCCTTGCAATGCAAAGAGCAACAAACCAGCTTGAGAGAACAATAGGGAGAAACAGATAAAAACACCCAAGTCAGAGCAGCTGGGAGAGGATTTGCACACCTTATGCTCCAAACCAGGATAGCGCTGGGCCATCCGTATAGAGCAGAGGGACCGGTCTGATGGCTGTTAGTCACCCACTGCTGGTTGTCCCTAGCCAGTACACATTCCTCCTGATCCTACCAGCTCAGTCCTGATACAGGATCAAGATGCTTTGGGAATGTGGATGCTGGTGGAGTTTTCCAAGCTCAGTCAGCTTTTCTCCACAATGGAAGTTTTCAGGAAACAGTGGTAGCTTCAAAGATTATCTATAGCCAGAAACAGCTTCTTTGTTTCTTTATCTGTGAGGAGACATAGGGAGGTAGTGGAAGGACTTGCTGCAGAGGTAGCTGTGGCAGCAGTAAGACTCAAGCCTGAAATGGTCTTCTCAAGCCTTCCAGGTCAGGGGAGGTGAGAAGAGGGCATTAAAATCTTGGGTAAGAGGGATGCAAGAGTGGGGTGACAGGGGTGGGCTGGCAAAGGTACCTGCCACTAATGGGGAAATGTACCGGTGAACCTTGTCCCAGCGCAGGAGCCTGTGGGCTGGGTGTACTGGTTCTCCTGCCATCAGAAATGCCCTTGGCCACTCTTTCCTCGTTACCCTGCTGCTGGGGTGAGACTTGCTGGGGTGAGACATTTCGGGGCTTGAGCGCCAGCGGGGCAGAACAAGGAGTTTCTGTCCATCATCCACCGGGAAGGAAGGAAAAGGGAGCGTTTGGCAGGTGCTGGGGAGGTGCCAGGTTGTCCTTCAGCGCTGCACTGTCTGGGGACGGGTTTGGTGGCAGAGGTTTCCTGAGGATGAATTGTTCTGGAGGTCGGTGCCTGGCGGGGGCCCCCTCCATGCTAGAGTGGCCTCTGCCATTTAAGTGCTGGTAATTGTAGCCCGAAGCAAAGAGCTTTCCTTCTGCATGACGTAACTCTTTGCATATGTACTCCTTGCTGCTCTGGGACTTTCCTTCTCTCCTGCGTTTTGGCCACTTTTTCATGTTTGTGTTTGAGGAAGCTTAAGTATGAGGGATTGGAATTGTTGTCTCGTTTCCTATGTGTAGGAGGAAGTGATTTCCTCAGGGAATTTTTGCAATGTCTGGATCATTTCGTTGTCTGGGTGAGTAAAATTCCTCAGGGATAACTGAAAAGGTTGTGACCCAGCTCCGGTCTGCAGCTCGAGCATTCAGACGCGAGGCTCTGGAAGATGAAGGTGGCAGGGGATCAAGCATTCACATCGAAGGCACGGCCTTCAACTTGGCAGAAGAGCTGCGGTATTCCCGTCTGAGGACAGCGTGTTTGCTCCGCATGATGCAAGCTCTGGGGTGTTCCAGCCCCTAGACGATGAATGCTGTGTGAGTAGTATACGCCTAATCTTCTTCAGGCAGCACTCACCTTCGCCAATTGCCCTGTGGGCAAACGGTGGAGAAATCAGGTTGCAGCAGAGGCTCCATTTCTCATGTCCCCAGGACTTGGGTCCAGACCTGTTGGTAGAGGATGATGTGTAAGGATGATGTGTAAGGACAAGGAGGGAGTGCTTTAAAAATATCTTTTCTTTAACTGCCTGATTTATACCCAGTGTGCAGATAAAGAGCAAGCCTCGGCACCTGGGCTTGCTGGTGTGCTGAGCTCTGCTCGGCAAGCAGCACGTTGTCCTTCCCTTGACCAGGCCTGGGCAGGTGGCCTCTGCTGCCCTGGCAAGGAGCATTCCCATGTTTGACCTGCTGCGGGGCTGGAGCCACAGAGTGGCCAGTGGGCAAGCGCAGTGCCTCCTCGCTCACGTTGGCTGCCGAGCTGCAGATGGGGCCGTGTGCCCAGCCCTGCCTGGCTGAAAGGAGCTCTTTGGGGAGGGTGGGGGGCATGGCCTCCAGGCTCTCTTCACCTGAGAACGCGTGTGCGGGAACACGTGCGCACGCTTGCGGGGTGATTCCCCGCAGCCCGTGTGTTTCACCAGGCTTCTCAGAGGGGCTAGTGACAAATGTGATCATGCTTTTTGAGATCATTCAAAGCATCCCCCTTTAGAAAAACAGACTGTTTCTTCTACGGGGCATCGCTGCATGCTCTGGGGTGAGTAGCCGCTTATGGGAACCATAGCCATTAGTGTCTTGTCAAATCCAGTTTTACACATCCCTGATAAGTGATGCCCCTTCCTGTTCTGTGAAAAATGATACCATGCTCTGGAGTATCTCAGAGTCAGTGAGCTTATCTTCATGGTCCTCTTCTATGGGCAAGTACACCATTAATCTTTTTATTCTGTCCCAACAGTCCTAATTACGCCTCTGTGTTCAGTGATAATCAGTGCCTCCCTTGTGCAGTTATCTGCATCTTGTACACGTAGCCGGTTTATGGGGCCCCTCAGCTCCGTGCTTAGCCCACCTCTTAATCTCCTTGTAGCTCCCCTCCTCCTGTCAAAGCAGAACGTTTTTCCCTGGCTGCCTAAAGAAACGCAGCTTTATGTGATCTTATTCTCTGTTGGTACCTTTGAACCTCCTCAAATAACTTGTAAACCCAACAGCCAGTTTCAGCCATGTTTAAGGAAGTATTAGTTTCCTACAAGATACTATGTTCCTCTAGGTTTTGTAAAAATAGACACTATGGTACAGTAGTTACTGCCCTGCCTGAGGGAAAAGCTCCAGTGTGAGATCAGCTTTTACTACAGACCAGAGAAGCGTTTTATGAGTATTCCCCTTTGATCATAGTTCATACCTTCGTAGCCACCAAATGCGATCAGCCTGGAGACAGGAATCTGGGAAGCAGCTTGTGGAACAGCTTGTCGTTGCTCGGCTTTGCATTTTATGGTTTGTGCTCCCTTCTTTGCACTCAGAGCTGCCTGTAGTCCCCCAGGAGGGTGTCATGGAGGAAAATGAGCCAAAGCATGGTTAATCACGGGCCACAAAACATGGTTTGTTACACCCTGTGTGCACATACGTGCATGCACCCAGAGACAGCTGACTGTGCCCTGTTATGGAGTAACTTGCTGGTAACGCCTGCAACCCAGACCTGGGATGGGGGAGTGGAGGAGAATGCGGCAAAACTTGCAATCGATGCAGATTATTTGGGGATTTCAGGTCCTACAGTGAGTGTGGAATCTCGCTGTGGTTTATGAATTGCCCGAGACCGCGTGGTGTCAGTGCAGTGCCTGGGCCACTTTATGCACGTGAAAACCAAAAGAGACAGGAGAACAGCTGGGCGTTAATACCTCCTCACAAATCACTGCCGAGCTCTTCTGCAGTGCAGCAGCACACATCCAGGCGCTGGGCTGAGTTAGGCCGTCCTGGCTGCAGATGCAAGGTCAACAGTAAACCGGCATTAAACAGAGACAACTGTTGGTTTTGGGGTTTTTTTTTTGTTTATATTTATTTGCTGTGGGGTTTTGGCAGGGTGGAGGGACTAAAGGGGACTCTGAGCATATGTGCTTCAAGCAACTTCACAGACTGTAGGCATCAAGCAAATGCAAACAGGCTCTTCCCTCCAGACCTATTTGTTCTCACTCTTAGCATCATGCCACGGTTTGCATCTGGGCTTTGGGCAAGGCGCCTAATTCATCTAAGCTGTGGTGGTCACATCTGTAAAGTAAGGGTAATGATGGTGCTGTGCCTCTCGGAAGGGTTTAGGAAGCTGAATGTGTTTCTGTTAACAGAAGTTTAAAAGCTCTCATGTAGAGGGTGCAGCAGGCATTGCAGAGGGTCATTATCCTTGCCGACAACGATAACAATAGTAAGGAAGAGGGAGAGAAGATGTGGACCAGAATTGCTGTGTGATGCAGCAATTTCTTGCCAGGCAGTAAAGATTTGGAAAAAAGCTTTGTACAGACCACGTTTAAGATGTGAGCCAATGGCCTGCAGATGGGGGTAAGAGATGGTTGGATGTTTTTATGGAGCCAGAGAGAGAGAGGAAGGGCATAAGGTGGGAGAGCTGCGATGTCTCGCAGTGAGGATTGCGTTTCTGGAGTGTGTTTGTCCTCGGAGGGGAGCAGCAAGCATCTCTCAGGCCATTTGTATCTCAGAGGAGACAAACTGGAGCTGTGCTGTAAGGGGAGCACTTGACCTTATGGCTATGTAGATTTCCCTGTGAGCTATATGCTCTAGTTAAGTAGAGAACCTTACACAGGGCGTAGTCACTTGCTTTCCCTGACAGGTCTGCCAAAGGTTGACAAGGGAAAGAAGATGGGTTAGCGATTTCCATTGGTTGTCATGGTAACTAATGGAAATTACTCACTTGTTTTTGTCTGTCCTATATGAAGATGTTTGTTAAAACAACCAAGAAGCATTCTCTCTCTTTTTTTTTTTTTAACATTTTAACTGCTGACTTCTGGTCTTAACAAATACGTTGTTACCAGATTTTTTCTAGGGAGGTTACACAGAGTTTTTGAGTGCTGTGGAGTATGTACTGGAGTTGAGCATCTGGAGTAGGCAGTTGCTGGGCAGTTCTGCATGCTGAGCCACTTCCCACCCCGGGACACCTTCTGCAAGGCACCTGTATGAACATTTTCTTACCAAGAGGCCTAAAAGTAGGCACCCAAGATGACCGGTAGCTTGAGCGTGCTGTTTCCCATGTAAATGGTAAGCAGATGATTAGCTACTCTGAAAAAGTTCAAGCTGGATGAAAGGGGGATGATAATGCCAATTTATCAGCCAGTGAGTTGTCAGGCTTACTGACACAGTGATGGTAAAGAGCTTGGAGAATTTCAGATTAGAGGTGTGGGTGAAACACAATGTATTACTATTACTATTTCATGTAAACATCAGCATGTCTTGTCATTAAAAATATGGCTGTCTACCAATTCCACTGACACTAAAAGGGGCAATTTTCTTGATAAATTAGTAGATGGTGAGGACAGAATGAGCTACCGTGCTTTACTTCTGCCCTCTTGCATAATACAGTCCATATATCCAGCTTTTTTTATTAATTCCATTTGCTCTGGACTCTGAAGCGTGTTTTTAAAAACATCTAGTCTTGATTAAGTAATTACCACAAATAGAAAATACCACTGCTTTTGGTATGTTACTGCAGTGGTTAATTACCCACATGCTGTTATACCTCATTTCTGGCTTGCATTTGTCTAGTTTTGATGTCCGGATGCTGAATCTTGTGTTTAATCCGCTAAACAGAAGAGGCCTTTCGTACCGCGCATCGATTCCCCACCATTGTAACTGTGGTCTGTGCCCAGGACCGCTCCCAGTCTCGTCTTTGGCAAACTGAACAGTCCGAGCCTCTCAAGCCGTCCCCTGGTAAAGTGCATCTCGTAATCCCTTGCTCAGTACCGGGTCTCCAGGGGCTGCATCCCCCTTCCCAGTCTGTTAGCACTCCCTCACCACGTGATGGCACGGCATCTCCATGTGCTGTTACTGGTGATCTGTACAGCCTTGGGCGTTATCAGTTGTAAAAAGACGACAGACAAAACCAGTATGAAACCTAATTTAATATTAGGGAGTTGATATACATTAACGCACACACCATCAGGAAGCATAGCTGGTGAGATTTCCATGATAGGAGTCTTCCCCCAGTATGCAAATGTGCTGCTGCCGTTACCAGCTAAAGCCTTGGGTTTGCGTTTCCTATAATACAGGCTTAAGTTAAAGCTCAGTATTTAGAGGCTTCTCGACCCTCTTGACCCCGCAGGTGACATTTGGCTGGGCCCGGGGTTGCATGCTCAGCACAGCTCATGCCCTGTAGTAGGCAGAGGGCCATATTGCAGCAGTTCGGCCAGCTGGAGCCTGTCCTCTGGCAGGCAGCTTCAGCCGAGCCCTGCAAGAACTCATACGCTCCGCAGCCGGTGCCCCGAGCATGACGTGCCTGCTCTTGCAGGGCCCGTCGCACGAAACGAGTCGGCTGACGGGCTCGTGGGCTGGTTTGAGTGCACGGGCTCCCGGGGCGGGGAGAACAGCCAACGCAGTCCGCTGATGCGGTGGCGAGGAACTGCGTGGTCTCTTGCATGCCTGCACCTAAAGGATCTAAACCAAGCAGTGATGGTTTGCACAACTGGGGCCCGAGAGCTGTTAAAGGCTGTGCTGCTGACATCAGTGAGCGTGCCTCCATGCACTGTGCAGTCCCCTGTGGGTGCCAGCACATGCTGCCGTTGGCCTGATTTCTGTTACTTTTCTCATGGCAGAGACTGGTTGGATGAACCGGGCTTTGACAGGAGGGAGAGCTCTTTCTGATACCAGAGGCTGAGTCGATTTCGAGGTGTGACTTGGGTTTTTTACACACAGGCATCTGTCCTGGGATTGGGGGGGCACAAAGAGCGTGCAGGCTGCCCCCCCCCCCGACAACTCAAGCCATCACTCGTGAGTCTGACCCGCACTGGATACAGCTAGAGGGATGCAGGCAGAGCCAGATTTCTTGCTGTTCGCTCCACCCTTCTCCAACGGTCCATTTCTAACCAAATAACAATACGGGAATTTCTTCCAAGAGCAGATCTTGCTTGCTTGCTGTCCCAGAGGCGTGGAATCTCTTCTGAGATGCCGTTGTACAGAGTTTGTCACAGACTGGGCTGGATCTTTACTTGGACCTTGGGAAGCTTCTGTACTAAAAATGCATAATAAAGATTCAGGGAATATAAAAATACCCTTTTTTTTTTTTTGTTTCTCTTTCCATTTCCAACTTTGTCTTTAAATACGGATGTCGGGGGGTTTTTCCTCTTCTCAGAGAAAACAGAAAGCTCTCTGCATTTCTTGTTCTCAGGTCCTTTCCAGCTCGTGCTTTGGGAAGACCGAGTGGGCTAGGATAAAGGTTTGTGCTTTCATAGCTTCAAGGCATCTTCCTGCAAGGCAGCTTAAACTGGGTAGCAGAAGCATTCAAATAGAGAAGCTTATGCACTTTTTCTGTGAGCAAGCTAGCTGGAAGTTCTTTGTTTGGTCAGTGATGAGAGGTGCGAGGAGGTGATTCCCTCTCCTGAGGCGATGTTTTCACCCTGTGTTCTGCTGTGAGCTTGAAACCCATTTATTAAAAAAAGTCTGGCAAGAGGCAACAAAGCCCTGTGTTCCTCGGGGTGTGATTTTTGAACTTGTAGCCAAACTTCCCTCTACCGTCGAAAGGAGCGGTTTCGCAGCGGGTGCGAGCCGCTCTGCCCGTGAGCTGCCCTGGACGAAGGCGAGCGCCTCCCCTGCTGCTTTCTCTTGATGCTCCCTCTTCTTCCTCCTCTGTCCATATGCAGCCGAAAACTGAACTCTGCCCCCAAAATACTCCAGTTGATGGGGAGGAGAGGGTACATAGCTTTTCATTTTTTGTCTTCTCACAGGTATGAGTGAAAACATGGGAAAGCAGAATGCAGGGAGGGGAAAAGAGGTGCCTCCCTCTCTGCCCCGTCCCGTCCCCCGCTGCTGACCACAGCCTCTGCGAGAGAGGCCCCTTTGCTGGCTGCTGATTTGCTTTTTGGAAAGTATTAATGCTTTCTTAGAGAAGCTGTAGTCTGTCCCCCATCGTTCCGCCCATAAAAAAAACCTGTGGGAGTCGCTGTGGGTGACCAGGACGGAGGAGCGTGGCCAGGCAGGCTTCTTCTCCAGCACCCACCCTGCTGGGGGGAAGCTCAGTGGCCTCAGGGGAACCGGCTTGGGAAGGTTTCGGCAGCTTTGGCTGCTCTGAGGACAGGGCCTGGCTGGTGGGTGCTGGGGGGAGGGGAGGCGTGCGGCCGACGTGGCCTGGCGCCGTGCCGCAGCTCGTGCTGGACGGGGTCCAGAGATCACTCGCCCGTCCCCGCCACGCTTCGCCACGGTCAGCGGAGCGAGCGGCTGCCGGAGCTGGGGCTGCAGCGGGGCCTGGCGAGGCTTCTCCTTCATGGCCTCCAGCACTGTCCAGCGTGGGAGGGCCATTTCCACCCCTCCGGACACGGGGTGCTTCCTCTGCCGGGACGGGGGGGATGTTGTCAAGCGCTCATTCATTGCAGAGGCTGGCTCCAGAGAGCCCTAGGTGATGTACTCAGGGACACGGGGCACCACGACTGTGTGGTGGGTGCTTCTGCATCCGTCAGCTTAATTCTACTTGAGGACACAATTCTGTCAGGTCCTTGCTCATACTCAAGCAGTGTGTGGGCAGTGTTGTGTCATGGACCAACGGCGGTTGTTGGCAGAGGGGTGGGGATGGGCTTCCCTGGCAAGACTTGCAAGGCCCAGTTTTGCTTCCCACAGACTTCCTGTGTGGTACTGGAGAAGCTGCTGAAACCCAGGGCGCTGGAGACAGATATCTAAGGTTTGTGGGGAACAGGGGAGTTAGTCTCCTAAATGATGATAGGGGTCTGGGTGCAAGTACTTCAAGGTGGGTGTTTTGGTGGAACCCAAGGGTTCTCCTGGTCCTACATCAGTGCATGAGATTCTGAAAGGAGAGCTTTTCACCCCATGTCAGCATTTAGGTGATAATGCAGTGCAGTTGATGCCAGGAAGCAGCTATCTCCTACAGCGGTGGAGAAGGTGCATGCAGCTATCTTGGCTTTCAGACCTAGGGCTGTTCATTTAGCCACAAGGTGTTTGCATGGTAAGTATCAGGAGTCCCACATTTGTTGCCTTCGGCCTCTGTCCCATCCAGCAGCATTATGTGTTCCTAAGAGGTTGCTGAAAGCATTAGGATGTCTCGAGGAGGAGTGCCTGTATTCGCATCATTATTTCTGATAGGATTTAGCTGTTGAAAGCCAGGCACATCACGTACTGCTGGCTGCTGTCCCAGTATTAGTGCAGTCTGATCTCACTGCAGTTGCATGGTTTCTGACAGGGAAGGGGGAAGGGGGGAAATTATAATGTTTTGGCTTAGATGAAGATAGAAAACTCAGGTAAGATGAAGAAATACAGTGCATGGAGCATGCAGGAGTAAGGCATGTGTCACATGGACTGTTGCTTAGTGTGTTTGCTTGGTGCGTTTGTTGACAGATGAGAAGGGGAAGAAACGACAAGATTTAATGAGTCATTGGTGTGACTGAAGAAACAGGGTCCCTATGGCAGGGGTGTGCTGACATCCTGGTGTTTTGGAGGATACGAGGCTCATGAAAGTCAATTGTGTTTTGGTATAACGAAGGACTTTGAGGATGAAACTTGGGCAGCTGAAGTGCTTTGGACCATGGACATCTGCTCCACCCTTTGGCTGAAATTGCCATCACGCAGCAGGGATGGCTGGACAGGTCACGAAGCGTGTCCTGAGTTGCTTATGGCGCAGCATGTAGTGACAGCTGAACTTGGGTCAGCTTTACTGTCGTGGGTGAAAGCAGTCAGCTGCAACACGTCAGGAACTGCTCCACAACCAGGTTGGATGCCTTTGCTCTAGAGTGAGTATTCGTGCCTAGAGGGGAGAAGGAAGCAGCCACAAGCAGCATGCCTTGTAGATGCTTGATTTTCATCTGCACGCTGGACTTGCTGTTGCTGACTGTGACATTAAAGGCTTCTGGTATAAATGATCACTGCTGGGACTAGGCTGTGTTTGTGTACAGGTTTCAGAGTTCAGGGTACCAAGCACAAGGCATCATACTTGCGTGGGTAAGGGTTTTGTGGTTCACACGGTAAGGGAGAATCGGTGTCAAGGCCCCATGAGTGACAGGCTCTTACAGATCAGCGCAGATGTGGTAGGCACTCTAAGATACTTAGTCTCTCTTTGGTCAGGGCTGTTTTCTTCTGAGTTAGTATGCTGAAGTGATTCGGGTCTTACAAGTGCTAGAGCACTTACGATGCAAGGAGGTACGTACAGCCAGCAGCTGGATTTATGTAGGATGTGATAAAGATCTTAGGTGTTGTGATTCCACTAAATCTTTCATTTCAGACTAAGGTTATTTACCTTATCTTGCTTTTGCCATAGGCTAAAGGAGTACACGTATACCATTCCTTCAGCTCAGTGAGATAACTTTCTAGAGCTGCTGTCTTACCTGTGCATCTAACCTGAAACCTCTACACGTTGAAGGGGTCTGGGCATTTGGCAGGGAGAGTGGGACAAGCTTTGCAAGTTTTATCCAGGGAGGGCTGTTAGACCTGCAACAAGGAGCTTTTGGGGCTTCTTTGGGTAGTGGGGCCTTTGTGGTTGGTTTGTTTGTTTGTTTGTTTTTAATTTATTTCAAACTGACCTAACCCAAGTTATTGGGGAGCTGGAAAGTAAGGTTTGTTTGCTTTGAAAAACAAACCAAGAGATTTTACTCACTGAAGTGCGGTGTTGTGTTTCCGAGCCTTTACTTGCGTGATAGGACTTACAGTACTTGCAAAACGTCAAGGTGGCCTGCAGTACCCTGCATCTGTTTATTGTGGCTCAGTACATTGCTATAATGTCAGATGCTACTTCTAAAATCATGTGGGGTGAAATAGATCGTGCTATGGTTATTTCCTACAGCCTGCATGTTTGTACAGGTAGCATCTGGTATAGCTTTGTTCAGCAAGGCAAGTGTGACATCCAGGACGTGGGAATAATGTCTACACATACACACAATGATATGTACTTAAGCAATCTGTTCTCAGTATTCAAAAGGCTACCACTGATTTCCTGGTGTGCTTGAGTCAAAGCCAGCTCTAGGAATGCATATTAATAAATGCTTTGGGTGTGTGAATTTCCTGGGTTTTCTTAAATCTTTGAAAAAGAAAGCATGTTGTCCCTTCTGAGTTTCCTATCTTAATTTCTTTCAACACATGCCATTTTACCACTGAAATCTCCCCTCTGTGTAGGAAAAGAGCATCTAGTTACATTAGGAATTGTAAAAATAGACTGCTTATACATTCAGGTGATGTCATTCCTGGAGCCAAGCCCCTGGAGAAGGGAGAGCGGTGCAGGCCTTAGGGTCAGGAGAGCTCTTCGCTTCCTTATACCAGGTTCTAGCTGGAGGCCATGGGGGATGTGCCTGCTCTTACAGAGGGTTCTGGGCTAGCAGGGGCATGAGCAGTGGTGGTAAATCCTGCAGACCTGGCTGTATCTTCCCCTGGGGTGAGCAGTAGATGGCCAAACCAGCCTTTCCAACAGCAAAGACGTAGAAGAGAAGCGCTGCAGCAATTTCTGTAGAATAAACATCTTTCATATGTTCTTTAGCCCCTTTATTTGCCCATTTTCTTTCAAGTCTCTTCTAAGCCTTTCACAGCGAGGGAGACATTTTGTTCTGTTCTTGTCTGCTCTTTCCTCCTTGGATATACAGCTGGGAGTCTGCGATCTCACTGAAAACCGATGATCATCAGCAGTTCAGCCCAATACACTGGGCTGCGAACTGTAGTGGCTGAGGCACAAGCATGTTTTTCTTTCTGCTGACTTTATTAGAGGAGCAATAAATTCTGGCTGGCCGACAAGGTGGACAGCCAAGGCTGGCAGACAGCTGTGCAAGCTAATGTCTTAAACTGCTGCGGCTGGATTTGCCAGAGGCGGCCTTCTGAAAACCTTAATCTGCCTCAGTTTTATGTCTGTCAGAGTTCATTTTTTCCCCTCTGAAAGTAATGGCAAAAATCTGCTTGTCTTCACTGGGTGCTGCAGGAGAACCTGCCATCCCACAGGAGCAGGGACTCCCACCTCCCCAGTGCAGCCCTGGCTGCAGAAGAAGCTGGGGCTGTCCTGTGCTTAAATGAAACTGCAACAATAGTGTGGTCTTCTTTTCAGTTACTTGCCACATTCATTAAATGGGAAATTTGCTCTGTCAAATACCAAAAATTGTTTATAATGCATTAAGCAAGGGAAATTTGCCAAATATTTTATGCTTGTTTAACTTAAAATAAGTCCAAACTCAGTGTGCTCCCCCTGTCTTTGGTTTGATTTTGACATAAAGCACGTAAAACACCAAGTTTCAGCCTGCCACAGATGTCTCTGTGGCATCTATACAGTTCCACAAGCAAATGGCGTTGTGGACAGACATTAACTACGTCATTGCTAGCAAAGGGAAAGCACGGCTGCTGCCCTCGCTTTGCGGAGCTGAGCGCCCCAGACCAGAGGGGATATTTTCAGGCAGTGTTAGGCTGGTGCTGTGGGCTGGGTTTCCAGCGAGGCTGAAGGCTTTTATTTTCCTTCTGTATCACTAAGCAGTTCCAGCATCTATGAACATCAGGCTGTTTGGGAGGGGAAAACTATGCCCTGGCAGAAAAGCTGAGGTAGTTCTGGTGATTTTTTAATTTTTTTTTCTCTTCGAGGAAGGAGGTTAGAGGGAGGTGTGGATGCAAAAGGTAGATAGGAGAACGTCAGTCTCCTCTGAAAACAGATACACAAAAAAAAATCCAATCATTAAATGAGCAAGCGAAAAAACCCCATGGAAGTAACCTGTCCCCAAGCCAACTGAGCTGGCTTTGGCAATTGGAGATCTGTGGTCTGTGCAGAGATCTTGGCTTCCACTGCTGTGATAAACTTTCAGGTTTCTGGGATGTTTCCTGAGGTCTGGCACAATCGCCTTCACTGCTCAGGGAGGAATGGCTGCTGCACAGGTACCATTTACTTCTACATGAGCCACTGCCTTGTCATTTGTCTTGCTCCACCACCTTTGTTTTGCCTAGAATGCCCCCCATCCCGTGTTCCCAAGCTCCAGGGCATAAATCCACTGAGCTGCAGCTCCAGCTGCCTTGAAAAACTCATTTCTGTTGGGAAGTGTGTGCTGCTTGGGTGGCTGCTGCTGGTGTGATCAGGGCAAATGGCACTTGGAGGCAGTGCCTTGTGTTGGCAAGACCCGTCTGCCCAGGACCGTGGCCCCTCGAGGAGTGAGTGCCATAGCGAGGTGCCGTGCTGCCGTTGTTTCGGGGAGGAAGAAACCTGGGACCAGTGTTGCTGAGCTCTGGCTGCCGTTGGTTTGGCATTCCGCAACGTGGTTTGCCTCTGTGGTACAGAGCACTTGTAGTTACATCTTGCTGTCTGCTGCATCATCTGTCTCAGCCTATTAGGGCATGTGCTGGTTAATTACTTAAGGTGCCACCAAACCTCTGTAACATAGGCTGTTACTACATCTCTCTTATTGCAGACAAAAACAAGCAAATGAAGCCATCACCTCGGGTGGTCTTCATGCTCTGTCTGGAGATATGGCAGCAACCACCGACTAGATACTGCTAGGAGCACAGGGCTATGCTTCTCTTTCAAGAAAATACGAAAAAAATCCCCAAACAGTGGAAGGTCAGAGATGATGAGGTGTGAGCCACCTGCATGCTTGGCTCTTGGATCCACAGTGCTTGCTTACTGAGTGACTGAGGGTTTGTGGTTTCATCAGTGGAGCAGCAGTAGCTCAGCCACCTTCACAGGCAAAGGGCCTGCAGTACCTGCGCACCTTGTTTGTGCTGGTGCACAGTCAGGCTCTGAGCTGGATCCCATCACGCAGCTGGCTTGATGAGGGCACACAGAACATACACTGGGACCTGCTGCCACAGGATCCGGGTCCCACGTCCGGGCTCTAGCTCCAGGGGAGGGTCATGTCCTACCTGCCCTGCCGCCGTCTCTCTCATCTCAGTTATGTCCTGAGCCCGACTCTTCTATACAGAACGTCTGCTGATTCAGTTCTCCATGCTTGTACTATTTGTCCTAAACTACTGTTTCCTTCTGGCATCAGCCCTGCTGGCTGTGATGTCTGATGACCTGCAAGGGAGGTGTAGTCCCCTGCCTTTCGTTTCATCGCTCCATGCTGTACCCCAAGCAGCAGCTGCCTGTGAAATCCTGCAGTCCCAGAAGAGAGCTTGTTTGGTCATTGTGTTCAGCTAGTGTTTGGGCAGCGTGATCAGGATCTGTGAGCTGTAAGGGAAGGATTGTTTTTAGCAGGGACTGAAGTTTCAGAAGTAGAGTCATCGGATGCTAGGAGGGTCACTGACTGCCTGCAAACCGGTGATTTCCAGACACACACACACGTGCTCGCTGCAGCCTCTGAGAGATGCAGATAGCTCCCCACGAGCAAGAGGCACCAGCGTGACTCTCCCACCAAACTCAGAATCTTGCAGAGGTGCTGAGGATTCTTCTGCCTTCTGAGCACAACAACTTTAACAATTCCTCGAACACAGAGAAAACAACTTACTTAATCTTGTTCTCCGAAACCACTGACCTTTTTCTGTTGACACTTGAAAAAGGAAAAGTCAGCCTGAGGCAAATACCTGGCAAGGAAAATTTCAACCTGAACAGTTTAGTGCTGGCAAAGTTCTCAGCAATGGAAAAGGTGGTTTCATAAGGGGAAGTGTCACGCTGCTTTTAAGCATTGGGGTGTTACCTGTTCTGCCCATAACGCGGGGTGACACCTTGACTTCTGTGAATCAGCCAGCTCGATTGCTCTCTGCTCCTTCCACTGAGGGCCTTCAGAGGAGGCCAGGCCGTGAAACACAAACCCAAGCGAAACTGGAGGTAGATCTGAGCTGCTGTTTCAGAGTCTTGGTCTTTTCCAGCCACAAGGATGTCATGCAAAGACCAGATGCGTGGAAAGCCGTGCCTTTGTCTTGGCCGTTACTAGATTTCCCATCGTGGTGCTTGACTCCTTGCCCGTTGTGGTTGAGATTCTGCCATGGCTTTGGCGATGTCTGCATTAATAAATGAAACATGCACAGGGCTGCTTGCTGACTGCGAGACAGAACAGCCCACATCTACACTGCTGAACTGTCTTAATCTCCTGATTAGGGTGGCTGCCTGTGAATTACCTCTTGGTTACTGATGGTCTGTGCTGACCCCTAAACCGCGTCTGAGAACTTGCAGACCACACCGGTGGCCCTGCTCATGCTTCGACAGCACAGGCTTCTGAGCTCAGGTGCCTGGGGTTTTCCTGGTAGTGCCTGGCCCTCCTGAACTTCCCAGGGTGAGTGCAGGCTCTGTGCCCATCCCAGAACCACCCAGTTCCATTGATTTTTCCCTTTCTGGGTGGTGTTCAGGAGGGGGTTGCTCTCAGTCAGCCATTTGTGGCTTCTCCTGCTGCCTGGGGCTGTTGCTGTCACCAGCTGAACTTCAAGCAGCTTCACTGGGATTAGCCTAGACACAGAGGATTACTGAAATATCTGTGATATCTGTTATGAATTCACTCCATTTAGTAGTCCAAACTCTTTCTCCTTACTCCTGGATTAGTAGTCTTAGCTGTTGCTAATGAGTTTGTTAGAAACACCAGGGTGGAGGTGATCTGATGATGAATTGACAGTCTGATGCATGCCATGGAGTCTTCAGGTGGTTACAGTTTCTAGTTAGTGGTGACACTACCACAAGTAACATAGAGGCAAAAGCTTGCGTAACTTTGTTATCCGGGATGCAGGTTGTGTCCCTGCTACAAAATCTCTGCCGTATGTCTGAGAGATGGAGGTCTGTGCAGTAAAATACATCTCCCATGGAAGCTCTTCTTGTCCTGCTATCTCTCTATGTAACATTCCTTCACCGAGAGCTTCAAGGACAATGCTGCATTGCTCGGACATTTTAATACTGTGGAATTTGTCTTGGGAAAGAATATAATTGTGGTTTTTTCATAACAAAGCCATTGTACTGTCAAAAGCTCAACTTTCTGTTGCATTAGCCAACAGCCGGCAGAGATTGCTGGGAAAAGAAAGTGCTTAGCTTAACGTAAATTTTTTACTAGCAAGAAAAAATGGAATGAAAACAGAATGAATTTGTAATGAAATGGATTTATTTCTGGGCTTTCCTATTGTGCTGTTGTTTGCTTTCTTTGAGGGCGTTTAAAGCTGATTAGCAGCCCTGGAGACAGCAGTCCATTATTTACCCAAAGAGCAGCCAAGAGTGGAGAGACAACAATGCAGCCTCCCTCCCTCCCTTTCTCTCTACTCCATCCTCTGCATCCCTCCTGCATTCCCAAAGCGAGCCTCGAGTTTGTCCTGAAGGGATCGCTATTCATCGGGGAGAGGACAACTAAGTCTGTGTGGTCTTCTGCTGGAGATGCCAGCAGGGGCAGAGGCTTTGGTGGAGGCCTCTGACTCCTCAGGGTCGGGTCCCCATGCTGGGGAGCAGCGTGGGACGCCTTCCCGGGCTGGGGAGGCAAAGGGCTGGTGCTGGTGTCTGAACCCGTCTGCACTTAACCAGCCTTTTTGGAAGCAGGGTCACGAGGGCTGTTCGAGGAACGAGGAGGAGGATGAACGTGTGGTCCCACCGAAGAGATTTTGCGAAAGGCTGCACAAAAAGGAGTGTTTCTTTCCGTGGGAGCTAAAGCTGGGGGAACAAAGTGGGAGAGCCAGATGTGAGCCAGTCTGTGGCAGCATCCCTACCCTCCTCCTCCTCTCAAGGGAATTGTTCCAGAGCCCTCCATGCGCTCCATCTGTGGGGGCATGGGTGCTTAGCTATGTGAAGAGATCCCAGGCCTCTGCAGCCTGTAGTATGGTGGTTTTAATTGCAGGATACGTAGTTGTGGCTTATTAGAGAGGCTTTACAATGTGAGGAAAATGCTGCCTTTTTTTCTTTCAGCTGCCCGTTGAGATAACAGCATGGCTAATAATGGCTATCAGCTCCAAAACAGTGGGGGACTTGCTTCTGGAAGGGGCTGCTCCCTCTCTGAAACACAGCTAAAGCTGCCTCATGTTAGGAGCAGTCGTTCTGTTCGTTCCTAGGCTAATGCAATCAAGAGCAAGTCCCTTCTGCTTTCTTTCTCCAGCCCTAATCTTGCGTGTCACGTCTTGTGTGGAGGATTCTTTTTCACTGGAAGGAACGTGAATTTGGCGGTCATGACTTATTGTCCTGATTATAATCTTGGCTAAGCTTGCACTGTAGCAAAAATACTGAATTGGGTTTTGCAACTTTACTTTGCCCTCTTCTGGCCATAAAATGGTGTTAAACTGCATATTTTCACCCCTGATTTGGCCTGTCCCCTAGATTTCCACTGCAATGGAAGGTTTTTGGATCCCGTGCTACTTTAAAAGCGTTGTTGATAGCAATCAAAGCAGAGATTACTTTTAGGAAAGAGCATTATTTATGAAGACAGACATCTGTTATTGCTATCTATTTTCCTCCCTTATGCAGGGCATTCCATTATGAGGGAATGAAAAGCCAGGGAGGCAAGTGTGCTGTTTAAGTTAAAGTATAGAATTCATATGCTTTGAGTTAGTTAAAGTATAGAATTTATTCATATGCCAATATGAATAAGTAGGTGTGAATTGGCCAGGAGTACAGTCAGCCTTGACATTAGGGGAAGGCTCATAGCTGTAAGAGGGTTTTGAGACCAGGCTTTCGGTGGCTCTGAGACAGGCGAAAAAATAACATCCTTTCATGAGTATGACGTAAATGGATTTGTATGCGGAGGGGGCACTGGTAGCGTGGAGATGGACTTGGTGATTCGAGACGTGCCTCCCAGCCCTGTGTGCTTCCCACGTGTGTGATCCCATTGGGAGCTTTGCAGGGAGTCTGTCACTCAAAGGTAGGCACTTGGGATGGAGGGTGTTGCTGGAGGGCAGTAGGACCAGTGCCTTGGGAAAGGGGGCAAGGAGAGTAATCTGGACAGACAGGGAGTGGGGAGCCAGAGCTTGGCCGGGAGGCAGGACACGATGAGACCTGTCTCTGTGGCTGGTGTTTCACCAGTGAGTCCTGCCGCTTGTGAAGATCTTTTCTCAGTCCCCAGGGAGACTTCTGACCAACAAACAAGACTAAAGCTTCTATTTCTGACCTCTCTGAGAGAATGGCAGGCATGATGTCTGAGTGATAGTTGCTTTAAAAAAAAAAAGAAAGGGGAGATCCAGTTTGTTTCCTTTTGACCAAAAGACCCAAAACCCAAATTCTTACTCCAAAGCGTTGACAGGATTCAAAGACCATAACTGAGCAAACGCCCTTGAGAAAACTGAAGGCTCTGCCAGTACTAAAGTTACAGGAGTAAAAATCAATCAAGAGCCGGAGGGGGAAAGCAGTCTCCAGCTTGACAACATAGAGCAAGGAGAGCTGCCGGCAGCTGGAGGAAGTTCAGCACTAACGAACAGAAGGTCCGGCACTCAGGAGAGAAATTAAACAGTGGACAGCAGGAAGGGTCGTGTAGCAGAGAGACGCACCAGAGGACTGAGTTTATTACCAGGACCATCTTGCTGGAAACACCATGCTGCAGCTGTGGTCTGAAGGGGACGCAGCACGTTTCCCCTCTGGGCTGGTGCCTTTGCCCCTGCTTGGGGCTCCCTCGTCCAGGGCAGGGCCATGGGTGGGAAGGATGGTGCCACGGGACCCGAGGCTCAGCAGTGGTGGGGTGCAGGGACAGAGCTGTGCCAGCCACAGCTCCTGCAGCAGCCACGAGTTCTCATGGTGATCTGGAGGGTGACACAAAGCCACGTTTTCTTACTCCATGATTCCTGTGAGGCCGCATGGAAGGGGGCCATTTGGCTGTCTGTGTGGTGTGAAGCAAGAATGATAATTGTCTTAGGGAGGCGTAGGGGAAAGGAGCCATCAAAAGAGGATACCCAGAAGAGCCACTTTACTCTGCCTTCCTTTACTTGGCTGTAATCTGTCTTGTGTGCATATGGTAGAGGTGTGGTTTATACACTTACAGAGAAAGTGCATGCCATTAATCCAGCCCGCCTCTGAGTCAGGACAGTGGAGGGAAATAGGGGAGTACTTGCCTCAAGCCATGTGATACACAAACCGCAAGGACCTTGCTTTTCAGAGCACGCACAGCAGGAGCAGGCCAGCCCCAGCAACAGGGACTTCCTTGCCCAAAGAAATGGGCATAGTGGCCAGCTAAGGAACTCCTATGGTTTTCTGAGCGCTTGCCGCTCCAAGTCTGTTGGTGTGCCTCTGGTTTGCTGGCATGAAGCAATGAGGGCATCAAGATCCCCCCAAGACTTGAGGAGTTTTACCTCTCATTTCAATGAGGCTGAGATTTTTCACTTTGGATCCAGCTGGTTTGGTGGTTTCTCTTCTACACTCTGGTGGTTGGGTTTTTTTTTAGCAGGGAGGTGTTTATAATTCCTTGTCTTGGTGTGTGAGGGAGTGAGGGCTGCAGCCACCAGCCAGGCTCTGTGCTTATCTCTGCCAGCAGCTTGTGCTACAGGCTGCTGTGATCCTCGAGAGCTGCCTTCAGCTCTGCTGAGCTGTGCCAGCTTCGCTCTGTCAAAGGTAAGGGGTGGGTTTGGAGGGGCGTAAGGGGGCCCCTTTTCTTGCTGGTTGTGAGGGTTGAAGCTGAGCTCTTGCACCGTTGCCAGAAGTTAAGTGGGAACCACTGGTGGGGACAGCATGTTGGGCTGAAATCCTGCCAGACCACTGGCAGACTCTCCCTTTAACACCACGATGGGACCAAGCTGCGTGCCAAGACCACAAGCAAGCTTCCTTCCAGGGTTTGGGTTTTGGAATCTGGTTTGGCTTGTGCTGGAGCTGGGCAGGGGAGATGGGGTGCATGCAGATGACCACATTGCAGCCCCCCGAGCTCTTGCTGGTCTCTCTGGTGTTGCACACATCCTGAAGTTTCTTCCCAAGACCTCAGGTGCTCTTTGGGTTTCCTTCCTGTAGCACACGTCATCCAGAGTTGGGCAGTGATGCTTCATGTGCTCGGACTGTGATGTGCCCTGGGAGCTGTGGGGACAAAAGAGATGAGAAACGCATGTTGTTATTAACTGGGTTTGTGTGCTGATAGCATCATGCCCTCTACATTGTGCACTGTGTCTCCTTAAGACCATCATAGCCCTTAGGGCAAGCAGGGGAGCTGCCCTGTTCTCTGCTGGGCTGGTTGAGGAGCTTGTGGGGTCACTGCTGGCCCCAAAGCAGAGTGGTTTGTGCTGGGACCTTGGAGCATAACTGACGAGCATGAGTTTGCCAGCCAGCAGAGTGGCAGCCCTCTCTCCAGGCTGGGAGGCAGCTCCTCCTTCCCGGCAGTGCGCCCGCAGCTGCTTCGAGGAAAGCCTGCAAGCCAGGAATGCGTAAGGATGTGGCGTCTGTGCATACTGATGGCCTTTCATCTCCGAAACGTGTCCTGGCCAGGCCACAGGGCAGAAAGCAAAACATCCTGGGAAGAACTGAAGAACTATTAGAGAATAGTTCGTGCTTTTGGAGGTGGTTTAAGCAGTGATCCCTCTTCTAGGAACGCAAGCTGCAGGAGGCATGGAGAGCCTCAGGGTCACTAGCAGGGCTTGGAGCCCTCTGCTTCTAGCCCAGGGCAGTACCGAAGTCCATAGAAAGCCCCTAACGCCTCATCGCTGCCTCCAGAGCAGTGGGAAAAGAGAGACAGGCAAGTGCTTGGGTTGTCATCATTGCATCTGGCTGGTACTGGCTGCCTGGCCTTACTGGTCTGGGCCCAGACAGGCTGACGAAGTTCACAAGCCTTGTTTAAGGTGACTGCAGTGACACACTTGGGTCCTTTACCTCTGTGCAAGTTGGGTCACCTCTGGGTGCCTGTATAGGCAACCACAGCAATTCTCTTGAAATCGGGAGCTGGGAAGAGGATCCAGGCTCCCCAGCCACAGGCAGTGTCGCGTTGTCTCTGTGTGAGTCCTGGGTGCTCTCTCCGTACCACTCCATAGCGCAGGTATCAGCCTCCCATCTGAGCTTCTGCATGCAAAGCTCTGGACGTCCATCAGCTCGCCAGCTGGGTTTGGCTGGTGCCAGCAGGCGGAATGATATTCTCCTCTGCTGAGAGCTGTGCATCTCAGCAGGGAGCAGGCACGGGCTCCTCAGAGTCTGAGGGATGGGAAGTGATGGGACGGGACTGAGCGTTTGAGGGGCCCAGAGCAGAGCAGGGATGGAGAAGGGTGTTTGCAGGCCCGGTACAATTCGGATTGGGGGCTGCCTTGTTAAAGCACTGCTGTTTGCTTTGCTGGAGTGACTCAGAAGAGAGGATGCTTTCCCTGAAACAACATCTATCTAGGTTATCATAACCACCAAATGGGGCTGCGGCTTTATTTTTCTGTTTGTTTGTTTTTTAAAGTCAAGCCATGGGAGTCAGCGTCAACAGTCATCCCAACCAGACAGAAAAAAATTCCATGATTGCAGAGAGAGGGGGAGAGAGATGTCTGCAAACAGTTCTTCGTTATTTCCAGACATGGTCACGAAAAGCCAGATGGAAGAAGATGAAAGAATGAGAAGAACAGGTTGCTTTAGACACCAAATAACAATGTCTTAGGAATAAAGCCATGGGAATAACTTTTTTTTATTTTAATTTGCTAGCTGAATCAGAGAGTCAAACCAAGAATTTCATTTCAGGTCAGCTGAAATTCATTTTTTATTCTCAACAGAAAAAAAGAAGTGATCAAACAAAAGGTGGTAGGCTTATCAAAACATCTTTTGTTTTGCTGTCTTTAACCTTTAGGTTTACATACAACACTTCATTAAATATATTTTTAAAAAAGGGGGAAAATAGTTCATTTCGTCTTAGAAATAATTTTGTAATCAAAGCCGTTCCCCGCACTAGGCACAAATTTCCACATAGTTTTGGTCAACCTCAGATTGCATTCTTCAATGAATTAGCTGGCTGTCTGAAAAATGTTACCCAGCCTTATTTAGGAATTATAGGAAATCAGTAATCACTTCTCTTGCTTCTTAATCCCAGAATTGCCTGCAGGCTGCAAATGCTGTCGAGTCTGTGCTGTCAGCCTGGCACAGAGGCCGCGGGGTGACAAGCGGAGCTCTGCTCTGGGAGAAGTGGGGGTGACTGAGTCTGCTTCCCTGAGGCTGCACGCACGGGGATGGGCCGTGCCGCTGCTAATGGGCACAGCAGAGGTTGTTCACTACTCGATTACGTTTACCCTTCATTTTATGTACTGCCCGCTGCTGTGAGAGGGGATGTGGTTGTAACAGGTATATCGTGAGAGCAACAGATTGTAAGCTAACAGGTAGGGGAGGTGTCGGGGAAATACCATCCGTCTTCCTCCCTGAGAGCCCACACAGCGTAGTCTATCTCCTGTTCCCCTTCTGTTTAGAATCATTGAATCATTCAGGTTGGAAGAGACCTCTAAGATCACCAAGTCCAACCGTCGACCCAGCGCCACCTTGCCTACTAAACCATGTCCCGTGCTGAGTTAATTCAGGAATGAGATGGGGGGCCCACGAGGACACACCAGTGTAAGCACAAGCAGCTTGCCTAAAAACCTCAGTGTTTGGCCAAGCGTCTTGAGCGAGAGCAGGTTCAGTGTGAGCTGCAGGGAACGATGCAGGGGCCAGGAGGCTGTGGGTGGCTGTGGTGCCGATGGCCCAGGGCAGTACCCATCCTTGGGGTGTCCGTGGGAAGGCTGGCAGCCCTCGGACTTTGGAATTTTCTTCTTTCTTTCCAGTTGTGGCAGTTACCATAGTGACTGGATTTTACAGCGTATTTCACAGCGATGCTACCAGTTTTCCCATGGCCTTCTTGCCTTATCGGAGCTTCCTCTTGGCTGTCTCGGTAAAGAGGTCAGCCATTAAGCACAAGTCAGAGACACTTCCAGCGCTTTCCCTACCGCAGAGAGCAGCCTCTTTGGGGTAGGTGTGAAATGGTGTTAGCTCTGCACAGGAACGGTTTCCGGTGCTGGTGACAGGGCTCAGGCTTTCTAGGGGATAACGGGGCGGCAGGAGTTGAAAAGAAGTAGCTGGTCATAACTCAGAGTTCACAGTTCGCCTTGCACTGGGTCCCCGATGACCCAGCACCGCTACACTGTGGTTCTGGTGTGGGGCTGTGGAGTGACTGCCCTTGCAGTTTAATGGGATTGGCTGATGTCATGTTTCTGAGGGCAGAGAAAAACTCATGCACATTTCTCCCTGTAGTTTGTATGCTTGTGCAGCCCTCCCCATATTCCTCTTGCAGCAAGGATTTTCACTTAGCTTTTACAGCAGTGTTTTTTCCCTCTCCTCTTTCCAATACAAATGAGTAGGCGCACGCTCTCTTCTGCCAGTTGTCAGGTCTTCAGCAGAAAAAGCTGCGGTTACAAAAACCTGGAGAGCTTTCTTTGCATCTGCCCACCTCCTGAAATCCTGCTTCGCATTTTGAAGGTTGTAATGTGACAAAGCTTTGTCAGACTTGCTTTCAGCTCCCTCTGGCTATAGGGACACGGTTTAACGTTTGATGGAGCTGTGCCTTTTTGGCAGGGGTGCCACTGATAAGCAGAGTCCGGGTTAGTTCCCAAACTTTTCCCCCCTTGCAGGTTTGTTTTCCCCTGCTTCTGTTTTCAGATTTTCCCATAAGTCTGTTAATCATTCCTAACTGCATGGTTTCAGGAAGGGGGTGCTCTGTCAAGACCACAGGCCAAGAAAAGTTGTCTAGACAAAATAATGCCTGATAATGGGGTTTGTTCTGACCCTTCCTCACTGTTCTGCTGTGTAAAGGGGATCTCATGACTTTTCCCGTGATAAAGAAGCTTTGAAGGAGAGGAATGACTTTGGCAAGGAGCACCATCCCCTGGGGATTCGCTCTTGCAGAGCCATCTCCAGCAGAGCCATTGGGTGGAGCAGCCCTGAAGCTGCTCTGCATTAACAAGGAGCTGAGCAAGTCCTTGGCCAAGGCTAGAAGATGGGAAGTGCAGAACTGGCTTATGCCCAATTCTGTGCTGACTCAGTGCTTCTTCCAATCGCACAACGATTTCCCTTGCATTTTTGCAATGTGCGGTGGTAGAAGGGTGGGTAAAGAAGGACCAAGGCACAGCGCTGGGGAGAGAGGGATCATCAAATCCGTTGCATTAGTGACGGGAACAAAAATTCTGAGGTCTCTTGTGCAAGAAGCTGGAGGCTGCTGGTAAACCTCAGCATTTCCTGCACTCCACGTTCCTCTTGTGTATCCAGTTACTGGAAGAGGTGAGGAGATGCCACAGGGCTGTAAATCCTAACTTGCCTCCGACTGCTCAGCTTGGTCTTCACTTGGCTCCATTGGAGCCAGGTGATGGCTGAGAAATGTGCCAGATTTGGATCCCATTCAGAAATAAATCATTCCAGCTGGCTGGAAAATGAGGCAACAGAACTTACTGGCAGGACCAGTAAAATCTGCAGGGCTTCTGAGTGTGGGAAATTAGAGGGATGAAGGATGGAGAAAGAGGGACTGCCATGACACAGAAAGAGCTGTGGGTCACCGCGGATTTAACGGCTGAGAGGGAACATTTGAGGTTGTATATGGCATGAACAGCATCAGATTGGGTGAAAGGGGGGGGAACTGCTGAGCGAGTGCACCCCAAGATGGACAGATGGTCTCAGGACTCTGGTGCTGGGCTCTGCAGTGCTTGGAGAGGTAGAGGGATGATGGAGTCTGTGTTTAGTGACTAGGAGGAGTCTGTGCTCCACAGCTGTGATCGGGTCTGGAAGCCGGGACAGTGCTCCACTTCTGCCTACCTGCACCGAGAAGGAACTCCTCCTCATCCTCCTCCTTCACACAAGGGCTTTCTCTGGCTGCCCCTAAGATGCTGTGACTTCTCTCATGTGCTAGCCACGTACAGAACGGCTCCTCCTGTTGAAATTCAGGAGTCAATGCTGGTCTTGTTTTTATGTTTATGTTTTAAACAAAACAGGATGGAGAATTGCAGTTCCCAGAAGCCCAGCCATGGCAAAACAGAGCCTAGCCCAGGGCACTCGGGGTCTGGGAAGGATGGTTGTGCCCCAGCAGGGAGTATGACTTGGGTATCAGATTGCGAAGCTGTCCTGGCCATGGACCAGGGAGCAAAGGCAGCTGAGCTGCTCCCTTCTGTTGTTCTTGAGCAAATTCCCTCCCTTGGGCCTTTCTTTTTCAGTCTGTCATGAGGAGGATGATACCAATCTCATCCTGCAGGCCCTGTGGGACTAATTTCATTTAGGACCTTTCATGTGCGCTGAGATCTTTTTCTGGGAGCAAGGGTTATTCTCTTACCCAGATACAAAGTGATTAACTGGATTCCTCCTCCTGAGAACCGTGGTGCAGCAGCAGCTCCTCTCCTCCCATGGGACTGACTCTGACCTGCTCACAGCTGAAGCCTCTCCAGCTGGTTTGGCATGTGGGCATCAGTCTCTGATCTCCTGCCTCTGTGCCTCGCCGGGAGCCGGCGCGAGCAAGAAAGTTCCTGGTGACTGCGGAGGAGCTGGCAGTTTCACCGCGTGATGCGGCAGGAGGGAATCCAGCCCCTTCTTCCAGAAGCGCTGCTGGGATGGGCGGAGGGAAGTGTGGTAAGAGACAGTGCAGTGTAGGGCCATTACGTGTCTGAGGCTGTGAGAGCGAGGGGGGTTTTCGGGTGAGCAGCGGGAGTGAGGCTGCAGCAGGGAGAGCGCTGGCAGACGCGAGCTCCCTTCCTTCTAGCAGCCATTTTCCAGACTTGTTAGCGGTGGAGATTTCCTCTTCCCCAGACTCTCGTGTCATTGTTCCCCTTCTGGGGCCTCACCGGTCATTGCCTTGTGGTGGAAAATGTGAGGTTGTGGGGGCCAGAGCACAGACATTCCTTCTAGCTTAAAAGGGAAAACAGAGTCCTCGCGCTGTGGAGTCCCCGAGAGAGGTGTGCCTGGCTCCATAACTGTTAGCAGCATCGCTCCGTAAGAGAAATCGGCTGTTCGGCAGATGCCTTTCTCCTCTTGATGAGGCTGTGGGGAGAGAAGCCTCCTTCCTCCCAATTCCTGCTTCCCTTTCCTTGCAGGCACCAGCTCCTGCCTGCTTGCTATGGGACATGAGAAGGCCATGGCTGGTGTGTTAGGGCTGCGGTCCCTGTCAGGGGGCCAGGCCGTATCCCCTCTGGGGTCAGTAGGGAGGCAGAGCTCTCTGTATCCACCCCATCGATCTCTGCCAGTCAGTAGTGCCAAGGCAGTCTGTTTTGCAGCAGTAGTGGCACCAGACATCTTCATCTCCCTGACAGAGCCACAGACGAATACCCACAAGCAGGCTGCCATGGGCGACGTTGTTTGTCTGTGGCCCCGTGCAGAGGTCACTGACCTGGTGGGCCCCTCTCGTCACGGAGGTCGGTTAGAGCCTCACTGCTCTCCCGCTCAGTGCTCCGATGCGATGGACGCGGCCGGTTCACAGACTGAGCAGCCAGGAAGGGTCACACACAAATGGGTGAGGTACAGGTTTTGTGAGAGGGAACCTCCGCTGAGCTCCGGGAGTTGCAGGTCCCTTCGTCTCTTGCCTGCTTGTCTCTGCATCCAGGTTTTCTGGGAATATGCCCCGATTCCCAGCATGGGCAGAAATGTATGCTGTGGCTTGTTTCCCATTAGCAGAAGTCATCTGCCATCAAATACTCATCTATTAAGCATTCAAAAGCCTTTAAGGGGTTGCATTTTGTTGTATGATGTATTTACAGCGAGCCAGTCATGGATGTCAGCTGAGAATAGGAAGAGATACAGGGAAAGATGTGGGAAGGGGGTGGTGGTGACTGTGGGCTGAGGGGGTGGATTGATGGGCTGGGGCACGTGCTCCTCCGTGGCAGGCGGTCTGCAGGGAGTGCAGCAGCTCCCAGCACTGCTTGCGGCCCTGGATTGCAGCTGGCTGAAATACCTCAGCGGTGGAAGCTCCGAGGGACGGATGAAAGCAGAAGAGGGAGGGGATCTGTCCTCCCAATGCATGGAAAATGTTGGGGAGGGAGCACAAGGGTCAGCGCTGGGGAGATTGAAGAGGGGCTGGAGTCACGGCAGGGGGCTGGAGTGAGGACCTGCCCGCAGGGCTGCAAGCAGCAGTGGTGTTGAGTCTGCTGAGATGAGAGGCTGAGGCAGAGAGGTGTTGTCTGGGGCTCTGCGAAGGAATTGCAGCCTGGTTCCCTAAGGAAGCGAAGCTGTGTCAGCAGGCGGTCTGTGCCCGCCTGCCTGTCTCTGGCCTCCAGTGAGTCTTGAATCTGTCGGCCTGTTTCCGCCACGGCTGATAAAGCGGTGGAGGCCTCTGAGATAATGGGATCCAGCTGGTTTTGTGGCTCTAGGTGACTGGCTTAATGAGAGGGGCCCGCGAAGACCTCCCCCCGAGGAAGGAGTCCATACGGTACCCTGTAACTAGCTGACAGGAAGGCGATGCAGAGAGAGCTGTTGGAAACTGGGCTTCGTTATTTTTGCTGCTTGCAGAACAGCTTTAGGGTTTGGGGAGGGAGGAATCCTGTAGTTTTAATGGCACTGGACCCTTTAGCACCCAGCACAGACCTCATGCTGACACCCTTCAAACAGGATATTGTTAACATTGGGAACATTGTCAAATGCGTCTGGCCGTGGTCCCCTGGGGAATCCAGCACTGGTCCAGGCTTTGCCTGACAAACATCTTTTGCTTTTTAACTAACTAGCTCAGGGACAGCCTGTTTTTGAGCCTTCAGAGCTGCCCGTCGACAGCTTTGCTAATATGACCCACAGGACATGTACCGTGTGCTTCCCAGAGGCGGGGAGGGGGGAGTGGCTCAGAGGGTGCCGCTTTGGGGCTGGGTAGTACCAGACCGGAGGATGGGTGCAGCTGATGACCCTGCACCAGCACATTCAGCAACCTCTGACAGCAGATTTCCTTCCAGAGTAGAACATATGGCTCACACCACAGCCCACCATACCAGCCTAATAGTGATGATGCCTTGGGAGGTAGGTTTTATTGGAGAGCTGAACTGGGAATCAGATGTGTTTCCATCCTCACGTGCTGGGCTTTTCTCCATCTTATCTTTGACAACTGAAAATCCAACCTTCCAAGTCACCCTTAAAGGTAATTTGTGTGGGGTCTCTTTGAGAGTCTGCAGATGTCCTGAGGCAGTAGCCCTGAGGAAAAGAAGTTGCCATGTTTGCCCTACCTATCTATTTATGGCAAACCCAGCGCTGGGGCTGCCTGCTTGTTTCACGCTAATCTGCTCGGTTTACGCTGCTGCCAAATTTCCGCCCCGTCACACCAGTGTGTTAGAGGATCCAGGGAGCTGCCGCAGGAACTGGGTCAGGTTTTGCGGGGAGGGACGAGCGCTTTGCTTGTCAGTCACCAACTAGAACAACGGGAGAGACGTGGTGCCAGAGCCAGCGGCACAAATGGCCGGAGGTGACGGGCTGCCTGCCCGTGCGTGCCCTCCAGCGAACGTGAGATCCGCGCCCTCTCCCCGGACCTCTGCAGGAGGGCACGCTGCCAAAAGAGCTGTTTTTCCCGGAGGCGTGCTTGGGTAATGGGGTGAAATGCACGAGCCAAGTGCTTGCTCTGTGCCATCACTGTAGAGGAGTTGCAAAGTTTTCCCGACCCGCCTGAGCTGCTCTGCTGTCCAGCCCTCTCTTTTGGGATATTGCAGCACCATGCAGCGTTTCTCTCTCTCTCCCAGCCTCACAATGGGGGAGAAGGGAGGTTTGGGAGTCAGGAGATGTGGCTTCGTATCTTAGCTTTCTGCATTGTTGACCTAGTGCTTTGTGTCTCCAAATCTTTATGTGTTGAGGAGAAAGCTTTGCCGAGACAACAGCTGAGTGAAGCGCGAGGTTTTGTGGCTGGATGTTGAGTTTGCTTAGAAATTGTGCAGGCAGCGCTGTTTACAGGTGGCACCTTGGCGTGTTTGGAGACCCCGTATAGCCCTGCTCCTGTGTCAGTCGTGGCAGGGAGCAGGAAAAACGGATGTGGATGGGAAGACGTAGGAAGGTTTGGCTGAAAATACATAGCTGCAAAGCTCATTTCTCCCTGTCTGTGTAGGGGGAGTCTATTGTGAATTGTACTGGTTATATCTGAAAACTTCCTCCCAGCTTTTGCTGCTGCTTTCCCTGAGGCATGAGAATCTGTGCAAGTCCTGCAACCCCAGGCATCGTTTAGGTGCCCTTTAGTTTTGCCTTATCTGTGTGGTACTCGAAGTTTGTAATAATACATGAGATTACCTCCCAGAGGAGCTTTCATTGCTACGGCTCTAGAGCACTTTGATATCCTTGCACATCAGGCAGGGCAAAAATGCAAAGCCTTGATTTTACAGCAAATAACACAGAGCATTATATGAGGGATCAAGTAACTTTATGGATTTCCACAAACTGATGCCAAAAGAGGAAAAAGACCTGCAGTCGCTGCTGATAGCAGAAAAGCTTTTTACTCATGTCAGTAGGAGCAAGACGGCAGGTAGTATTTCTCTAGTGCAGCGTGGGCTGCTGGAGAAAAAGGCTTTTGAGATCTCCAAGAGGAGATTTTGCATGGAAGCATGTGCAGAAAGCAAAAAAAAGCAGTCTGGGGGGTTGTTTTCAAGGACGTTGACTCCCCACCTCGTAGCAGGGCAGTCTCCCTGCTCGCTTCCCAGAGCATCAGCAATGGCAGAAATCCCTGCCGCTCCCTTCGGGCAGTGGGGCACCGTGGACGTGCAGCAGTTTGCACAGCTCTTCTCTGCAGGTGGAAGCTTGTTCTTCCTTACAGAGGTGTTTTGTCACTGAATGGTTTCAGCTTTCACAGGCTGGTTGGGAAGGTGCCCCATTCCCACCGAGTGACACCAGGCAGCTGTGGCTCAGCATGGGCCAGGGGATGGAGCAGCCAAGGGAGAGCTGCAGTGAGCAGGCTCCCCTGCAAAGCCGAGCAGCTACAACGCCTCCTTTCCTTCGTCCCTGTGGTCGCTTGTGTATGTTGCTGAAGACACAGACGAGCTCTCGGATACACACACAGATGTGTGTTTGTGCAGGCACCGGGGCACAAGGGCACGCAGGCGATCTCTGCCGGGCGCTCCGTGTTTGGAGACAGTCGTGGGTGGACATATGGACGCTCGGAAGCGCTTCCGACACTGGTGCTTTCGCTGCGTTGGGGGTCCGACTCCTCAGCTGCAAGAGATGAGAAACAGCCCTTCCCGCTGCCTAATTTTAGCTCTTCGCCTTGAGGCCCGCATTGCCGGTTGCCATGGTGATCCCTCACCGCCGGCGCTGCCGACAGCTTTCTCGCCCGAGGATGCCTTGGAAATGTCTCCTTTTCCTCCCCAAGAGGCAACAGCTGAGGCAGAAGCAGTGCATGTGGCTCGCTGCGCTGTCGGCTCAGGTCTTCTGCTTGGCGCTTGCCCGTTTGCACGCAGGAACCCTTCGTCCATGAGGATACGCTTCCCGAGCCCCCAAAAGCGGTGTGCGTCCCTGGCCCACCCCCGTTCAGCAGACAGTCTGGGCTGTGCGAGCATGACGGTGATGCTGCCCGGCTGCCCTGGGTTTCTGGCCCATGAGCAATGAAAACAGCTTTCTCCATGGTGTTTGCCCAAGAAGGTGTCTGAGGAGGTTGTGCCCCAGCAGAGGCCACGGGGTGAAGAGCCGGGAACATCCCTGTGCTGTGGAGGATGCTCGGTGTCCAGGGGCTCCTGCCCTGGCTTCATGTCCACTGCTTTTCCACCTTCCACTTTCTCTCTGTGCAGCAGAGGGGTAATTAAAAGCAGTGCCCAAACGGAGAGAGCTTGGGCATCTCGCCCGAGGGAGGAGAAGGGACCTGCCTTGTCACGGCTTGCGGTGTAAATGCCACCGTGCAGCAGTTAGTAACGGCTCTCTGCCCTTTCCCTTCCGCCTGCCTGAGCGCGCGGTGCACAGGGATGAGTGACGCTTCCCAAGCCCACGGTGACAGAAAAGGCGATGGCAACTCGCAGGGAGGAAGCAGTGCAGAAACCATGATTCCAGCCCCCAAATCCTGAAATTAATTTAAGGGCAATGACATTTAAACACTGTGGAGTCTTTTTTGTGTGTGACCTTGCATTTAAACCTTTGTAGTTCATGTCTTCAAGCTTTTACGCGGTAGGTGTGAGGACGAGCTATTGAATATGGAAATGGCAGCTGCCATCCCCACTTACTCACGTGATTCCGGCAGATGGAACTTTGTAAAGAACAAACATGACAAGGTCCAAGGTAAGGTCAGGATATCTGTCACAAGAACCTACTCTGGCTGAAAGCAGCTGGGAGGTCGCCAGATAATCATGAGCGAAGATTATAAAGCCTCATTCGCAGACTCCCACCGTACTCGTCCACTGACCCACCGCCGTCTCCGTTACGCTCCCAGTTACACACGGGGGACTCGGACATTTGCCGGGACGGCGTCTGGGGGCGGCTAGAGAGAGCTCCCGGCCTGTGGTACGCCATGAACCACCTCAGCCCTGTGGCTGCAGCAGTGGGATCTGCCAGCTTCATCCGCGTGCGGGCTGGCGGAGGAAAGTGTTTTCTGGCTCTTGCAGGAGGCGGAGGCAGGGTCTGCAGCAGCAGCTGCCAACACCTGGCAGAGGAGCGTGCATCGACCTGCGAAGGCAGGCTGCAGATGCAGGGCTGGGTAGATGCGGGGTGACAGAGGCGATGTCTGGTGGCGGAAGGAGGTGAGGGGATTTGGGGAGAGGGGCATGCAAGTAGAAGTGGCCATGGTTTGTAGCTTGTGGTTGGAGAAAGTACAGTTTGTGAGGTGAGCATTGCAAGGATGGGAGGCAGAGGGGGCTGCGTTGCTGCTCTGGGAGCTAGGGTGGAAGCCGGGAGCTGCTCTGGGTAAAGGTGGAGCCAGCACCCAGCCTGGTAACTCCTGCCACGGCGGCGGCTGCTGGGAGGGAGGCTGAGCAAGCTGAGCCTGAGAAACCCTGTGCCAGGGCGAGAGGGCAGGCAGGCAGAGCAGCTCGATGCCTTTCTTTCTCTGGCAGAGCCCTGGGTTGGAGACAGCCGTGCCGGGACGTGGCAACCAGCTCCGACCCGCTGCCAGCCTAGGACAGCTTAAAACAACAAAAAGAAGCAACTGGTAAATCACATTGCTTTGATTAGTCAGAAAAGTCAGAGTAGGTGGCCATCTGGCCTGGCAGGAGGCTGTTGCGGTGGTGTGACCCTGCCAGCGTCCCCACACCGGGTCCCGGTGGGAGAACTGCGGCCGGGAGGGCTGCGTCGCGGGCCGGGTTTCCAGCAAGCTGTCGAGGGGAGAGGGGTCTCCAAGCCGAGCGTGGTCCCCGCGGACGCCTGCCGAGGCTGGCTGCCGTTGTGGCGATGCGGTCGGTGCCAGGCCAGGAGGCGAGAGCCAGGCTTGGCACGGCCGGGAGCCCTGGGTGAGGAGAGGCAGGGTGCTGCCGTCTGTTGCCAGGCTCCCGGATCACAGCCCTGGGCCGGGGGCCCTGCAGAGCCGTGCCCAGCTCTTTGTTTTTCTGGTCTTTGGCTCGGCGAAGGGATGGGCGCGTTGCTCGAGACCCTTTGAGTGGATCAGTCCTGAGGTGTCTGTAAGCGCATTTTAGGTGTGCAAGTGCAAGTGCCCTGTTCCGAATCCAGCCTGGGAGAATTTGTTTTTTCTTTGTGCTTTTTGCAAAATACGTTCTTTTTCTTTTCCTGCCTGAAGTTGTGTGAGGTTGCTTTGTGCGGTGAAGCACTCGTGTTGCTCCATCCCACCCCAGAAGCACCTAGATCACTTCTCCCGGCCTTCTACCAGAAGGCAGCTAAGGAGAGGTGGATGCAGCATGAGGGGCAGAGTGTCTTCCAGAGCTCAGAAACAGTATGTGAAAGGAGGACATAGGGACAGAGGGAGGAGAACAGGCTGTCTTCGTGGGGTGAGCAGGCTGGGACACGCTCTATGTTTCTGAGCTAAGACTGGTGTGTCTATACTATACACTATAT
>Ga0065711_1029063_pt1 | contig 37810 bp, 25 predicted proteins | sample Hoacrofraction12_FD_59098 | JGI IMG/M metagenome (GOLD analysis project Ga0065711, IMG submission 59098) | Hoatzin crop microbial communities from Cojedes, Venezuela - Epithelial fraction 12 v2 (version 2) | ecosystem: Host-associated > Birds > Digestive system > Esophagus > Crop | place...
TGCCCAGGGAGGTTGTGGAGTCTCCTTCTCTGGAGATATTCAAGACCTGCCTGGACGCGGTCCTGTGCAGCCTGCTGTAGGTGACCCTGCTTCGGCAGGAGGGTTGGACTTGATGACCCACAGAGGTCCCTTCCACCTCTACCATTCTTTGATTCTGTGATTCTGTAAAAAAAAAAATCAATCTTTGGACAAAAATAAAATATACCAGCCCATTCCAACATTCTACATCTGTTATAAATAATAAGGTTAATCTCACAGTGGAAAGGATTTGCATCAGTAAGCCTGCTGTCCTGAGATGGTGGCCCTAAGGATGTTAATTGGCAGCAAGACAAAACCATTTATATTCAGGAATGCCCACTAGCAGTGCAGAACAGCTGATCACTCCAATGTGGGCTCACTGTAAAAACAGTATAGCTTTGGCTGGGCAAAAGCATGTTAATATAGCAATACGGAAATTGTTGACCTCTACCTCAATGGACCTTTTTTCTTCTCCGAATGTAGTCATGTTTTATTCTTATTAGAGTTAAAGGCCTCCTGGGATTGTCATTAAGTAAATAATTCATAATAACTGGGTACTTTTAGCTTTGAAAACAAAGCAAAATTGGATTCAGTCTGTGTTTGTGACACACCTTACATGGTTTTTATATGTTTTCTTTACTATTATTTAATGTAGAACTACAACATTTTCCCCCTACACCAGCGAGGCTGTGCTGTCTAGCAGCTAGAGCTCAGGACTAGGATTCACTGCAGTATTTCACAACCACCAGCTTTAAGAGCTATTCAATCATGTCAACATGATCATCCTGTTCGTAGCCCTAAGTACAAGGGCTGGGGTAAGGGCAGGAGGGTTGGGCTGGGCATGGTGGCTGCAAGAAATGTCAAATACTGCACAGAGCAGGACACTTTATGCTGTCACCAAAGCCATTTTCTCACTGAACTGGCCTGACTCTCCTACACATAAAATATGGATCATGGGTTTTACACTCTTTGCCAAATATTCTGAGAGTCAAAACCTTAACAAATTAAAAGGTCTCCTATGGGAGGTAGGTATTGTTGCCTGAGTCAGAATTAAAGAAAGAATTTTTACCTTACATTAAATTTTCTTTATGTGGGTGTTCTACTGTTCTACACTAAATTTTCTTTATGTTAGTGCTTTACTGTTTTCCTTTCTCATGAATACTAGTCATTGTAATGAATCTCACTACATCAGATTTATGTGCTTTGGCTTCCTAGGCATGCGAAGGCTCCAGCACAGGCCCTTGGTTATACTGCTCAGGCACAGCTTTTGCGTACTACCCCTTCGTGAGATTCATGGGCCAGGTGACAAAGTGGAATAGCGCTAAACTGCCAAAGGCAGACTTTTATGCTTTTAGAAATTTTTTTTACAGTTTCTGTCTTCAGGGAGAGGTGATAACTGAACACATTAGTTTTGCTATACAGGCTATGAAATAATTACTTTGTACATTCAACAGTGCCAGAAATACGCAGATATAGATAAAGGCATTAAAAATCTTCATAGAAAGCTGCTTCTGGACGGAATCAAACTCTTTGTGTGGCTCCACATGAACCAAAAAAAAAAATCAGGTTTTATGATCTTGCTTAGAGGTATATTAGCCTTTCTGTCCATGACAGAGTTAGAAAAAGAACAGGCATCTCTTTCAAAAGCAGACTTTATAGTTCAAAATAGATCAAACAAATCCATAAGCTTCATATAAACAAATTCTTCCAAATTCTCACAGCAATCATTTTCTAATCTAGTCATTTGCTCTTAAACTAGATGTAAGCAATGGGGAATTCATAGCTGAAACCAATATGAAAACAACTCCAGGCTCTCAACAGTAGGAGAAATCAGATTTAGCCTAATAATGTATGTCATATTTGTTCCTTCTGTCTGTTGCTGTTACACTCATACACAAAAAGCTATTCTACAGATCTTTTGCATGGAACATGTTGTACTCTCTACTATAAAACTGATTTTATAGGACACATTATTTGTGCGTCCCTAGAAGACAACAAAAAGTCTTGTAAAAGACAACAGGAGTTTGTCAAGAGTAAGTCATGACAGACCAGTGTAATTCCTGCTGTGATAGAGTAACAAGTCTTTGCAGACTTGTTTGCAAGTGCTGTGAGAAATAGTACTTGAAATATGCAGGTGAAGTAAGAAGTTCAAAATACAGCAGCAAAATATTATCTGGAACTGATGACCTGAAAGGAAAATGCTAAAAGAATTAAGACTAATTAGCCTAGTAAGAACAAGGAAAGACAACAGTCTCCTAATTTTTATAACAGCTGTAGAAAAATAAGGGAATAATCTGCCCCCGGGCCAGGTGAGTCTAGTTCGTATGCCTGTATTTGTCAGAAATAAGCAGCCCCACTGACAGCTTGGTTATGGGATGCTGTGGACTGGAGGGACACCATCTGAAGCTTTATAGAATCATGGAATCATAGAATCATTAAAGTTGGAAAATACCTCTAAGATCACTGAGTCCAAACGTCAACCCAGCATCACTATGCCTGCTAAACCATATCCCGAAGTGCCATGTCTACACATTTTTTGCACGCCTCCAGGGATGGTGACTCAACCACTTCCCTGGGCAGCCTGTTCCAATGTCTGAGCACTATTTCAGTAAAGAAATTTTTCCTAATATCCAATCTAAACCTCCCCTGATGCAACTTGAGGCCATTGGCTCTCGTCCTATCGCTAGTTACTCGGGAGAAGAGACCAACACCTGCCTCACTACAACCTGCTTTCAGGCAGTTGTAGAGAGCAGTAAGGTTTCCCCTCAGGCTCCTCTTCTCCAGACTAAACAGCCCCAGTTCCTTCAGTCGCTCCTCAAAAGACTTGTTCTGTAGACCCCTCACCAGCCTCGTTGCCCTTCTTTGGACACACTCCAGCACCTCAATGTCCTTCTTGTAGTGAGGGGCCCAAAGCTGAACACAGTACTCCAGGTGCGGCCTCACCAGTGCCGAGTACAGGGGCACAATCACCTCCCTACTCCTGCTGGTCACACTACTCCTGATGCAAGCCAGGATGCTGCTGGCCGCCTTGGCCATCTGGGCACACTGCTGGCTCATGTTCAGCCGGCTGTTGACAAACACCCCAAGGTCCTTTTCTGCCGGGCAGCTTTCCAGCCACTCCTCCCCAAGCCTGTAGCATTGCTTGGGGTTGTTGTGAACCAAGTGCAGGATCTAGCACTTGGCCTTGTTGAACCTCATACAGTTGGCCTCGGCCCATCGATCCAGTCTGTCCAGATCCCTCTGCAGAGCCTTTCTACCTTTGAGCAGATCGACACTCCCACCCAACTTGGTGTCATCTGCAAACTTACTGAGGGAGCACTCAAACTTACTTCAGTTTCATTTTAAAAGAGATTGATACCTGCTGACAGCTAGTGGCCCGCCTGTGGAGTCTGTGTTGAATGACCAGATACCTGACAGTCCTGCCAGGCAAAGAAGTGGAGATAGAGTCTCTAGCAAAATGAGGGACTTACCCCTTTTTACAGAATTTTAGAAATCCAACATGGAAAGTTTTGCCACCAAGTCTGTGAACCTGCCAGCGTAAAACTGTACCCTACAGTATAGTATATAGCAAACCCAACAGTTACCCTGTATTTACACTGGCTACAAGAAAACTTACTTTTCTGTTTGGGCTAGAACTCAAGGAAGCCCATTTCTTTACTCTGGCTGTAAAGAGATCTTTTTTTCCATATGTGTCAACAGAGGTTTTAGTTATTTTGTTCTGTGTGTAAATACTCTTAAAACTGCTAATTGTGTATGGTGTTGGCTTAATAGACACCCATAAATTGTTACAGGAGTCGAGCTTTCTAAGGTTATTTCCCCACCTTGTTGTCTTGGGTAACCGTTACAGCTCCTTGCACCGACAATTTGTCTGTAGCAACTGGGTAATTGCAAAGCACTTGCACTGAATTTTAGTGATTACTTGCATATAAGGCTCTGAAATACATACAGCTTATGCAGGACAAAAAAATGTCATCGCTTTGCAGTCCCTAAAAATCACAGTAGCAGAAGCAGAGTTGTACATTGGTGGAATTCAGTGTAAGGCATTCATGGAAATACAGTTGTGCGTATGGGGAAGACATGTTATACATCTAGTTCTGATTTGGTAGAAATGCTAATTTACATTACAGAGATTTTCTGGACAGTGATTGCATTGTCGCAGGTGCATACAGCAAGCCTCACCTAGCCCTCCTCTTTCACCAGCAGATTTATTCTCCATTGAATTGATGTGTCTCAGCTTCTTCCTCTCTTGCCTGGAGGACAGGAGATCCTTCCCTTGGGGTAGGACCTATTCCAAAGAACTGTGTGTTTGGGAGAGGACTCACACTGTGAAGTCTATATCGTAAATTAAAATTCCCCACTCAGGCTCCACGAGTGACTCAGCTGCTTCCTTAGGTTAGGGAGCCGAATCACTGAGGTCAAGTTAAGGCTCCTCAGCTCAGTCTTCCCACATACTAACCAGATTTTAACCGTCTGAGGCTGGAAGTTTTTCTCTTCCTCCATTCTTTAAGCTAAATTTGTTAATGTTTGGAAGCGGTTGTTTGTCTAGTGGTAAAACACAGGGTTGGAGTCAGGAGTTTAGATTCTGTCTGTAGTTTGGGAACAGCAACAAGCCTCAGGACAGCTTTTGTCCATTCAAGAACAGATGGGATGTATTATCTTTTGACGGGTTATTAGATACAAGACTGAAGATGATACTTTGCAATTAACTAAAGTTCAGCACTGCTAAATCACAACAAAAGGAAGCTGAATAGTAAGATCTAACTATGAACTTCAGCTAGGTTTGTTAGGGAAATGAAGAAGAAAGAAGTAATTATCAAAGATACAGGATAATACAAAGCTACACAAACATATATCCAATCAATTTTGCTCTGCAAAATCACCAATGGCCACCCTCATCTGCAGGGTGACATTAATGCTAATCAGTTGCAGGCTTGTACTGCAGATGAACTGAAACAAAAATCAGCTTCTATGCAGTCTACCCGAATATAACCCAAAGCCAATATTGCAGTTCTGTGCATATTTATGTTATTGAAACTTTATGTCCCACACTGTCGAACTCAGATAGATTTGTGACAAATTTACATACATATTTAAAAAGTTTAAACTTTTAAAAAGTTACTTTGGAAACCTTAACGAATCAGACCTGTTTGAATAGCTTCCAATTAACTGTTGCTCAGTTTTTAGAAGTATGTAAGTTCAGATCTTGATTAAAAAATACCCACCCCTGATGAGTATGGGGTTTTTTTTACATGTATATACAAATCAGACACGTACTGGGAAAGGAATCGGTTGTCTGGGGAAGTGTAGTTCTAGAAACATAATAAGTATTGGATTTCTAATAAAGTAATAAATCTTGGACTCCTCTGACATTTATTACATTTTTATTATATCTGGTGATATTTCTATCCATTAGCAGTAAGCGTGAAGGAATAATTTTTTAAAGAGGTGAGGAAGAGTAAGGAAAAACAAAGATCCAGAAAAATATGAAACATCTACAGATTCTTGTTTATGAAGTTATAGTTCACAGCATATCTTGTATTGTATTATATTACATTCATGCTTTGTAGTTCAGCACAGCTAATAACTGAAAAGCCCTTTAACAAAGGATTTACAAAAGAACATCAGCAGACTCTCTAGTTAATTGCTGAAGGAGAGCAAAATATTGTTTATTATTACCCTGCCAAGTTTACATTTGCATATTTTATTTTCCTGGACCAAGTCACTGAGGTTCAGTAATAACAAAGATTTTGTTTAACAAAAATAACACTTCTTCGGCAACGGATGGGGGATGGAGAGAAGGGAAAAAGAAGACACATTAAGATGCCAGTGAATAGGCACCAAAGTGGGTTTGAATGTTCAGAAAGAAGAATGGTTTCATTGCATGGTGACAGTCTTGCATGGGCATAATGTAATTTCTCTATCGTATGCTGCATTGCCCCAGAGACAAGGAACTTGTTATTGGTGGGAGAATTCATCAGCAGGAAGAAAGTAAAAAGAAAGATGGGTATTTCTACCGATGTAAAGTTTTTGGCTCATCTCATGTGATATCTTGTCTTCAGTCCCTCATCATCCTACAGCACTTCTACAGAGATGTTAGAGAATAAACATTCTGAGCTGCATCTTCTCTGATGCTGTTTTATTTCAGGTTATGATGAGACTGGGCTAAAGCCAACTGTAAAACTTAGATCTGGGTAACGTTTCTAAACCCTGCCAAAGATTAAGGTGGTCTGATCCAACCTTTTTTTTCAAGTTTCTATCTTCTCTTTTATCAGAGCCACATGGGGAGGTGGTTCTTCAGCATTTTCTGAAACATCTTTCATGCTTTAAGAAACAATCTTTAACTACAAATCTTTTTTGTAAAACAAGCAGAAAATATACTGTGGAAAAATCTGTCAGATAAGGGCAATGAATCTGATTAACTGTTGCTGATGAAAAAATTGTGGAGGTGTCTCCACGTTTCCCATCTCCACTTGGACATCCTCTGTTGTGAGAAGATCTCTCTGCCTGCAATGGCTCACCACCGATGAGCAACAGACAAGGCTTTGGACCAGCCTGTGGCTGGTCCTCAGGGGTGGAAGGAAGCATTTGGCAGGTCCATGCTCCTTGCACAGTAGCTCTCCAGCAAGCGTCATTTGATTAAGCCAGCAGGGCTTTTGGCAGTCATAGGGTTAGCGAGGGAAGGTGGTGTCTCACATGGCTTCCTACTAGGGCTCTCTTGTGCTGCTGCATGCCGTGTGCTGCATGGCTTACCATCTGCAGTTTGGGAAACCTGTCTTCTGCTCAAGAAACCGCACTCCCTGAATCCCCCTGTGAGGAGCTCTCCCTTCTTGAGTGATGACAAACTGCCAGAAAACAGCTGGAAAGTAGCAGAAATGTCTCCCTAACGCCACACACAACTTCACTGATTTTATTTCCCTGTAGATTTCCTACTTTAAGACCTCACGACACTAAATTTATGCCTCTTGCAGTCTAGCCTTGGAATGTTGCTATTGAGCCAGGCATGAAAAACCTTTCCATTCCTAGGATAATGTGAAATAAAATAAAAACGAACAAACAAAAAAATAACTGTCTTGAACCTCTCAGGAAATCTTGGCGAGGGTCGATGCAAAGAACAGAGCACTCTTTTACATCAATCCAAACATTTCATTTTAATGTCTATGTTTAAAAAGAAATAGTTCATATGCCTCTGTACTACATTTTCTTATTTCTAAATGACTGCCAGAAAATCCCCAAATCCCACAAAAAAAAGAACTAGGCTGGTTTTTAATTTACTTTTTTTAAATGAGAGATTGATCTTATAGGTGACAAACTGGAATTTTCTGATGAAAAACGTGGGCTTGAAAATTTCAGCCAGCTTCCCTCATCTTTAAGCAGTCTCAGAGTGCATGAGGGTAAGATCACAGTGGGGACAGCAAAGCTGCAGATGGGAGCAACATGCAGACCTGGCATGGTTCCCATTGGGAAAGGCATGAGGTTACGGGGAGAGGAGACGGCTTGGTAAGGTGGCTGCCCTATCCTCTTCTCAAACCTAATGGCTGATGTGCTGACAGTGCATTTTTCTCCAGAAATAAAACAACAGTCTGACACACATCATGGCGTTAAGCTTTATTTCTCCTTCTTGTGACTGTAAATACTGATTGCCATTCTTCTGCTCTTTCGGTGTCGAGTAACTCACCCTCTGTCTACCACTTCAGGAGTCGTGTTCCCTTACTCTCCACGGCTGGGTCGCTACAACTTAAACTTCCACGAGGCTCAGCGAGCATGTGTGGACCAAGACTCTGTTATCGCCTCTTTTGACCAGCTCTACGATGCTTGGAGGTCAGGGCTGGACTGGTGTAACGCCGGCTGGCTCAGCGACGGGTCTGTGCAGTACCCCATCACCAAGCCCAGGGAGCCCTGCGGAGGGAAGAACACGGTGCCTGGGGTCAGGAATTACGGGTTCTGGGACAAGGATAAAAGCCGTTACGATGTTTTCTGCTTTACTTCAAACTTCAACGGTAAGAGTCTTCTTCACCCCATCTTGTAAACGATGCTTTGTGTGCTTAGGATAGAAACTCCAATGGCAGCAAGTGAAACTTGATTTATCAAAGCTTATTTTAGGCTTGGAAAATGTTATTGTTGAATTTACAAGGACACATGTGCCGAGTAAAGTTGTCTTTGCCACATGTTCAAGTAGATTGTTATTACAGCTCAGAACTTGTATTGGCAGGGGTTTCCAATATCTCCACTTTCACCCTGTTAAAATTTATATGTACAATTTTAATGTTGATATATGCCCAGTTTCTCTCATTTAAAGTGATGAAGAAACCTGCGATTCATTAATTGAGCTTTCCTGTTGAATTCAATTATAATTATGAAGTTTTACACCTTGAATATATCACCAAAACAAAATTCTGATCACCACTTCATCTGTGCTGTTATGTCAGGCAGCTCCTGCTCACGTACCACTGCTAATACGACGAATACTTCCTTATCAGCAAAGCTATTTCTAGCTTTTATGCCTAATAATTTAGATTCCTAATCTTACTACACTGCCAAAACCCTGTTCATCTTTACTCTGAACTTGGTCTGCTTTAAAACTTATTTCAGAGACTGCAGGCTTTTTTGCTATTAGTAGGTGTTACTTTAGGTACCAAATGACTCCGTCTCAGCTTACCATCACTTCAGGTTTAATCTAGTGGCTGAAAAGGATTTAGAAAGCATGGCTGTGAATGAGAGGGACATTGCAAGTGAACATGTGCAAGAGGAGTCTACAACCCTCTACAGCATCATACTTCTAGATAATTCTCACACAGCTTTGCACATGTTTGGCTTGCAGCCCACCCAGACCAAAGAGCATGGCCTTTTTTGTTTATGCACAGATTGCTTATCCGCAATGAAGCATTTTTGACCTACAGCACACCAAAAATTAAACATAAGCCTTGCTCTCAGAAGATACGGTCTAGTGCTAAGTCTGTTCCACCCTCCCAAAACCCCTGCAAATTCTCAAATCAGCAATATTAAATTATGCTGGATGCAGTCTGAAACAAAAGTTTAGCTGATTTTTATCATGCTGCATCATTCCATGAAATGCTGGCTCATTTTTTTCTTGCTTCATTTATCCCAGGCGAAATCCTGTATGATCTCATCTCTTATATGCTGATTTAACCCTGTACTATAGAAATAGCATGGAGGAATATAATAAACAAGGAAAAAGAATTAAAATGTGATAGCTGTTCTGTTTATAATGCTTACAGAGTAAACATTTGTGACTGCTGTTCACTAACTACCATCCTTTTCCACACTAGCAGTGGGACAGTGTCTCTTATGGAAGGAGAAAAATAATTTCTGGAAAAAGAAATAAACAGATAAATATTGTCTGTGCATTGATACAGTAGAAGAAAGAAAGAGAGAAAAAAGAATGTGGTAAAATGAGGATAAGGTGTACAAGTAGTAGAGAAATCAAAGATGACACTAAAATGGACGTCATCCTTGGTGCGTCTGTTAAACCAACCTGCAAGGCAAAATACGACACAGCAGTAGGATGATATATGGAGCTGAGCACTGTCTTCGCTAGTTCCCCACAGCTCAGTGCCATGCAAGTGTTTAAAGGTGTCAGCAGAAAATCCAGACTTCTGCTTCTCTCAGCTTCATTTCTTTAACCAGCAGCTCGCCAGGTGATTTTATCCTCACAAGTCCCTTCTACATTCTCATGTCCCAAGCTTACCTTAATATCCACAATAAACCCAGTCACTCTCCCAAAATGCCAACTTCCTATTTTCAGCTCAGTGCTTCAGATAGCTTATGTACGCTTTACAGCATGCATTCGCTTTCTCACTGTAAAGGGAAAAGCTTATAATAACCCTTTTTGCCACCAGGTTACAACTGCCAAAGGTAGTGGCCAAGAGCAAAAAACTATTTCTGCAACACCCAGTATTGATTCTCTCAGCTCAGGAACAGCCAAAGAAAATGAGAAGTGGTTAGGACACCATGCATTCCCAGCAGTGGCAGTGACTGCTGGACTCTCCTGGCAGTATGAAACAGAGAAGCCTTCAGCTTTATGAAAGGGAGCTGGAAAAATGCCAAAGGCCCCAGGATCAGGGGAGTATAAGATGAGCCCCAAAAAAAAAAAAAAAGAAATTCAAAGACTGTTATTTGTGGGAGCTCTGTGAAGAAAGAAGTTAGGTGAGGTTTAGATTTCTGCTAACCGTGTTCTTTTGAGGGAAAGAAATCCCCTAAATACATTACAATCTCAGGGATCATTAAAAAAAATAATTCAATTTTAAATAGTTCAGCAGTCAAAGCAAAAAGTCTTTGCCTAAAATGCATGCAAAAATCTTTTTTTTACCTGAAGAAGAAAGGTACAAACCAGAAAAATTACATTCAACCATTGAGGTAAAAAAATGAAAACACAGTCATCAATGCAGTAAGTTCAAATCCACGTTCAGTGTTATCAGTCTGGAACTGTTCGAGCCCATCCATGATGGACTGAATACAACCAAAAATACAATGTGCATTGCTGTTACCTGCACAGGGGAAATGTTTTAGTAAAGTTTGTCTGCAGTGCAATATAAAATAATCTCAATACATCATGAAATTACTCTCTACAGTGTCTTTTCTTAGACTACTGTTAAGTACAATACTTGAACATTTTTTTCTGCCCATGTAACTGCTTCATACTCAAATCTTTCTGTTGGTTCATAGAAGAACTGTTCATGATTTGTGTCTGTGCAGGCAAAGCCAAAAACCTGAAAATGTTTCATACATTTTCTATATAGTAGTAGCAGCAATTTACCAGTTCATAAGAATATACATGTTTTTCATAAAACAACACAAAGAGTAACATTAGCATAATTCTATGCATTAAATCCATCAAAATATTGTGAAATAACATAATTTTTCTGCCTGCATAGAGCTAGCTATTGTACGGCAAAATGTTTCCCAACCTGCTTTTGCACTCCTTGTGTTGACAAAGGCTATTGAAAGTGAACATACACAAGTGGGAAGTGCTTAACTTAAATTTGCACATTCTGAGTTGGAAAGTGCTCATCACTGAGGGCTCAGCTCTCCTCCCTCACATCTGGTTTCACCTCTACTTTTCCTTCACAACAGAAGCCACTTTAGTCTGTGTTCTCTTTAGAAAAGCTAAAGGTTCCTGCCCCGTGTGGTGGCACAACCTGCCATGATCCAAAGGTTTGCAAGGGCTGCAGACCACCCCAATTTCTTTCCCAGCCCTTCTCCAAGAAATGGGGGATGCTCCTCTTCTACACATTCCCTCTAGAAGGTCACTGTGGGCGTCTACACACCAATTCGGGGGAATACATGCAGATAAATCATTTTGTTGCAGCCTTCCCCACAGAGCCCAAAAGGCGTAAGACAGAGAATATATAATGGTAGAGCTAAGTGGTTATTCTTTCCTTAATTTCAAAGGGCTTCTGAAGGAGAACAGTGAGTTTCTCAAAGGAAAAACCCTGGGAATCTTTTGCACTGAGAAATATTAAGTGAGCTAAATATAAACGTATCTATCAGCTCCTCTATAATTAAGCGTTTTCAAAGAAAAAATGTTTTCTGATATATACTTTGACACAGAACCACAGCACATAACTGATTTGTTATCAGCTCTAGCAGAATCAAGTAAAAATCTCATGTTAACAAAGTTAATAATATAAAAAATAAATTTTAGGGATCGTATTAAAAATGCAACTGTGAACCACCTATTTCTTACAGTAATGCATGTGATAAGCTAAGCACATCTGCCATTTAAATGGGAGAAAGGCGTAGAAAGTCGTCTCTGAATAATGAATGCTGGCTACTCATTTGACCGTTTCAGACTATTTTATCACTGGGAACATCTAGCCATGGTTCCAAAAAGAGAAACAAACCTCCCCAAAAGAAAATTTCATAACCTTTCTTAGAAGTGTTTTCTTCTGAGTCACCAGATTCACTGCTGAATATGGGGGGAGGGAGAGGGAAGGGGAGGGGCCTGGAGGAGGATTTTAAAAAAGTTGTTCCCACATCATAAATTTTTAACATGTTATTCAATTTTGAGGAACAGTGGCCTCTCTCAACCGTTCAGTATTGGTATAAGATATAATGAACTGAGTCTGCTGAGCAGACGACAGGGTCTACAAGTTGTGCAAGCTACAGACACATCCCTGAGGCTGGTAAGAATGCCTTTCATGGCCGTATGATACCACAAATTAGAGTGATTTGCTCTTAATACAGTAAAACAAGTTAACTGATTTCTGTGGCTGTAAGCTTTTCAGTGCACACATCAATCGCTGGCTGCAAAGGCAGTCCTGCACCTGGCATTTCCCCTGGCAGTGCCTGCTGCTCAGTTGCCCCTGCACAGTGTCGAAGCCACGAGGCTGAGCAAAAGGCTGCCCCACCAAGCCAGTAACCTCCCAGAAGTAGTCTTAGGGCTGAGACCGGGTGCTTAGATACTCGATGGCTGGCTGTACCTGGAAGCATCCACTCTGAGCGCTCCACCAAGAACTCTCTTTTGAAGGCACTGACGCTTTCATGCAGAAAATAGCAAATGGGGTGGTACGGCTTTTCTGTGCCTCCGAAGGTGATGGCCCACTGCCTAGTACACCCAGCTGCATCATGAAAATTTACTCTTAAAACCCTCAAATTAGAGCTGAGCTTGGAAAAGTCTCCAAGGGTGGTGCATCCCTCAAACTCCCACAGTCACAAGGATGTAGAGTATTTAGGTCAAGTGCTCAAGTTTTCCTCTTTAAACTGTTCTGTTTCATGCAAAAGCTTAAAATAGCTATTATAGGTGGAGTTTGGTTAGGTTTGCATAAACTGCCTATCCCAAGATTTGGATGTGAGAAGTCATATCAAGCACACTGAGCCTCTGTAGGAGTAACCCAACTATCAGATATTAATGAGAGAGAGACAGTTAATGCCTCCCTCTCCTTCCACATCAATTAATAAATACTGAGACTGAACAGTTAGGAACTCTTCTAACCTATTAGCAGGGGAAAAATGGAAAATCTGTACTGAGTTTATTAACAGAATTTTATTTCATCAGACGTTCTGGATACACGTTACACCCCTGTGGGCTTTACTTTTAAAGTTCTGTTCAAGGAAGGGGCAGAGTATAGGAGCTATTATTATTGATGTCGTATGTCAAAAGCCTGACCTTACTCCAAATCCCTAGGAAATTACATTCCACTGACATATGGTATGAAGAGCAACTAATAAGCTAGGTGAAGTTTACATACTATCAGTCCAAATCCCTGTTCCCCTAAGTCTGAAATCCCATTTGCTTTGGGGAAATCTCTTAATAATGTAATAGGAACAGGTTTCCACTTAATAAACATTCTCTTTAGCAACACCTTGTAAATGCTCTCAACATACTGAAATGGAGTTAAGCATTTTACAAAGCAGTAGTTTATCTACTCTCAACAGTTTTCTGTGGAAACACTGCAGATAGTGTCTCTGACAGCAATGAAATTTTTTAAATGTTTCTTCACCACAGCGGCAATGTATATGCCTCTTTTTTTTTTCATGTTCTTGTCACGGTATACAATTTCCAACCTTTACCCAAAGTTAATTCATTTATCTTGATGTTGTCATCTGACCTGACATTTCTTCACTTAGAAAAATGCTATGTGTTTTTTGCAGGGATCTGGAGCTGACATAACTCTTCTTCTTGCTCACTGCTTTTTCTTCAGCAAGACAGTAATCTGAAAATGAGCAGAATTCTGTTTGTGTGCTTGCCTAATTTTTAGGATGAAGAAAAAGGATATTATTCTGGAGTACATTCTTAATTAAGAAGTAAAGAGTGTGCTCTGAAATCATAAGATCCCCACATAAATAAATTCCTTCATTTTTGAGATAGCTTGCCTCATACAGGAGCATCAGATTCAAAAGCTGTGAATTTATTTGGATGTTATTATTCCTTCAAATAAACACTATTCCTCTGCAATCCATTTCTTGGATTAACCAGACTTGGTTAATTGTCAAATCAGTGATTATAAATTACCCCAAGTATAATGAATGAAAGCCTCACAATGAAATTATATTGCCCTTGAAAAATGAAATTAATGTTAGTGTTATTGCTGCTTATGGGTTAGTAGGAGAGACTTCCTTTTTGAGCTTTACTTACTGGCACATATTTTCATTACCTTGAGATGGAGGGATATTTTTCTTAGCAGCACTATCAGTTCAGTGCTGTCTTACGGTGAGGATATACCCTTTGAAGCCTAAAGAGAAACAGAGCTGCAGAACTGCTGCGCGTGGTTTTGACACTGCTAATAAAGACTTATGAGAGGCACGGTTTTGATCTACCGCAGGCTCAAACTCTGCTTCTGAGAAACCGTGCAATGTCTCTGCTTTCTTACAAAAAAAAAAAAAAAAGAAAAAAGAAAAAAAAATTTGTGCTTGTATTTAATCAGAAACAAGGTCACCGCCTTGTCATAGAGTAAAATTGCATGTGTTACCTCCAGCCACCCTCATCCAAATGCTATCAAAGGCCAGATCTTGCTATGCTGTGCCTCTGAGAGGAAAACTCATAAGGGTTTTAAGCTAGGGCTGGTAGCATAATGTAGAAGTGCACTGCTTTGTACGTTTAGCTGATTTCCCTTCTCTGACAGTAAGCTGCAGCTGTAGCAGATCTGCTTTGCCTGAAGTCTACAGAGTTCCTCACACATTTCACTGGATTGTCATTGTCACCTCATTGTTAAACCTGTCTGGCATGATAGAGTTAGGTGCAGACCAGGGGCCCTCCTCCAAATCCCAGGGTGTCTTCCATCATCCCTCTCCCCCGATCTTCCTGGTTTTCTGCCTCTGAGGACGAAAATGCTTTGAAACAGCTCAGTTACCACTGAGTAAAAGTGAGGGTTGGAATGCCATAGTGTGCTATGATAGCAGAAATAAATATAGCATTACGTTTTTTGTATCAAATAGTCTGTTTTCTCTACCTGGCTTTTTTTTTCTTTTTTTTACTCCTAATAGTTGTTAACTCACCATGCAAAAAATAAGATGTTTTTAACATCTCGACATCCAAATTGCGCAGTCCCAAATCAACAACTGTTTGGTATGATTCTGCAGTGGAACATTTCCATTTCTCCTCAAAAGCCACTGTTATATTATCAAATCATCTCAATCATGTTGCTAATGACCCTTTTTCATTCTTTCTCTTACTAGGTCGTTTCTACTACCTAATTCACCCGACCAAGCTGACCTACGATGAGGCCGTTCAAGCATGCTTGAAGGATGGCGCTCAGATCGCGAAAGTTGGCCAGATATTCGCTGCCTGGAAGCTCCTGGGGTATGACCGCTGTGATGCCGGCTGGCTGGCTGACGGCAGTGTCCGCTACCCCATCTCCAGGCCGAGGAAACGCTGCAGTCCTAACGAGGCAGCGGTTCGCTTTGTAGGCTTCCCTGATAAAAAGCACAAGCTGTACGGTGTCTACTGTTACAGAGCATACAACTGAAAGTACCTAGAGCACACAAGTCTTAAATTCATTAAGAACATGTGAAGGATTTCTTTTCGATATGAACTCATGCAAGTTACCAAAACTGTGATAAATCTTTTTTACTTACTGTAAAGAGTAAAGAGTCATTTTCATGAACCCAACCCGTTAATTTGTTGGGGGTTTTTTTGTTTTAATATTTTTGTAAAAGTATCATTCCATAGATATTTTAAATTAATATAATTTAATGGAAGCTCTAGGTAAGGAAATTTTAGAGCCAAATTCTTTAAGCTAGATCGTCCCAGCAAAATATAGTTTTCATGAATGGGGCATGTAATAGAGCTTGATGATTGCTAGGGCACAATTATGGAATGTAAGGCTACTCAAAGCAGAAGCTTTTAAAAGCACAAATTTTACATATTTGCATCAGTTTGAGAAACACTGCAAATTGATTCTATCAGGAATTTTGAATTTTGTTAAAGGGGATCAGTGAGGTTTTGTAAAAAACCTCACAATAACGTAGGCTAGAAAATAACTGTTTTCACTGGTTTCACATGGGAACAACACAGAGTTTAATAAAAGCAGATAAACAGTCCACAAAAATAGGACTAGTTTTACAATTTAAAATCTTGCCTTTCTGAAAAATAAGCTCATGGTCCCATGCATAGGAACAAGCACAATTAGTTCTCCTGAACATTTCAATTGTGTTTCTGTTGCGTGTAAGTCATTGATGAGGGAGTGACTAGTTAACTAATGATAAAACTATATTTTCTTCTCAACTGCAATTAGGATGCCTGAGAAGTGTTGTATTACCTTTGAGTAGCTTTACTAAGTTATTTTTAAACTCCGAAAGGCCATTTGCTAAGCACCGTATAGCATCTACTCAGGGCAGTTGTATAAATGAACTGCTGGACAGATAAATTGTAAATTTTAGCAGCTTGATTTTACATTAGGCTTTGAAATTATATTGTCTTAATAAAAGAACATTACAATGTTTAATATTTCTTACCTATTTACACATCACAAAAAAATTAGAAAAAAACTCCCATTAAAATTATTAAGTCTCAGAACAAGATTATTAAATAAAATCCAAAACCAGCTGTTAAGGCTTCCAAGAGAAAAAAACACTTTATTTCCTTACATCTCATTTTTATTCTAACAGTACATCTGTTTTTTTAAACTATTGATGAAAAAATAGTATCACTAGCCCTGAATTATTTAGCTAATCGTCCTTAGGGTTAACAGAAAAAAAGTGTTAAAATACTTCTTTTCACTAAATCTGCAGTGGTCTAAGTGGAAGATGTTTACCTATATCTGCCAGTGTCAGAGATAAACATGCACTGTGCATGGTGCCTAGGATTTTCAGAGCTGCCTAAAGCACTAGGTCCTCCCTAAATACCAGTCTGAGGGAATCTGGATTTCTGATGCAAACTTATTTTGGATGCAGAAATTCTTGGTGCTCATCTTCAGATACCTTATAGCAACCAGTTTTTCAGAAGTGGATGCTCAAGGCTTTCTGAAAATTTACTACACTTTTGGTGTCTCAAGCTGGATATCCAAAAAACAGAGAGGCCACTGATTGAAAATAACTTGGTTGTGAGTAATCTCTTAGGCAGTTTTGACATTCTCTATCCAGTATTGGTTCTACCACTTCAAAACGGAGAACTCTTTTTCCTACTCTGCGCTTGCTGACTATGAGGATTTCAGAGGACCAATATTTGTATTGCGCAAAGTTTTATAGCTTCCGATTGTTTCCATATCTAAATGGGACATAGCAGTATTTATCCAAGTGGTATGCTTTCGTGAACAGTCTGGTGTAGTTGTCTTCCCATGGACATGAGTAAATAAATCTCTTTCCCGGAGTGGTTGTGGTCCTGTTTTAAAACTCTGTGAACAAACCAGGAACAATATATGGTAGGATTTTAGTGAAAAGATAGCATACTGTAAGAGGTATTATAGTGGAATTCATTCCCATCAAGCTCAAATTTCCATCCATCTGAGGATATTTGCATCCACTGGGGATATTTGCTCATACCATATAGATGAAACAATCTTGGTGCCAACCCCCCCGCTTTTTTTAATCCACTAGGAATTGGATTTTCTTGAAACTCTATCACTTCACTATAAATAGAGACTTATTACAGGTCAAGCCCTTAAATCCGTGTAGTCTTTTCCAAACAGCCATTTTTTAAATCAGTGTCCATTTCACACATTTTCTCAGGCCATTCAGAATCTTTTCTGAACCCCTTGGAGAAAAAATGGAAATGGAAAGAGAAATGGAAAATATCCATACAGGATAAGGAATGGGGTGTGCAAGACTGGACCATGGCCAAGAGGAATACATATTATTCCCCCATCCAACCTTCAGAGACATGGAGAAATCATGCAGACCATTTCATAGTCTTTTCTGAAGCTTGGACAGGGAGGTTGTGAGATGGGAAAAGCTATAGGGAATATCCCAGTTGTTACCCCAGCTAAATCCAGAGTTGCTGTAGAGAGGGAAGCCTTTTATGCAGCTGACTCTATCCTCCCCAAAGATCTGCTAGATCTGGAGGAGGCTGCACAATTTTCCTGTTGCACAGAGGTGAAGAGACCCTCATGATTACTTTTTTTTTTTTTTTACCTCTCCCAGGAAACCCTTCACGGGGTTTCACCCAGACACATCTTTTTTGCAGGACTGGGGATTATATTTTGCCTGCATAAAAAATGTACATGTCCAACCCACTTGTGGGGCTGGCTGAAGTGCCCTCACTGCTAGACCAAAGGCACTGCGGGAAAGGCGAATTCAGCCTTTCACCAACTTTGCAACGCTCTGGAGATGGCTGGTCAGGTCCTAAATCACAGCGATCTCAGGCTTGTGCTAGCTTATGCCTTCTGTGTCCATATTTCCGGGCTGCCGCTGTGACAGCCCGGGCGTAGCATCCCTGCAGCCCACCCCCCGCTTCAAGCATCACCCATACCCCGGGCCGGTGGCTGAGCAGGCTCTGCACCACCCAGGTGATCCCTCAGCTCCGGGGAAAGCCCCTGAGCTCCCAGCTTGGCCACAGGACAACCAGGAATTAGGTCTCCAGAGAGACGCTGAGCTGGCGTATGATCACAGATGGCCAAATTTATCGTTCAGTTATGCCTGTAAGTTTGCATCGAAGATATTGCTTGCTAGGAGTTGTACGTTCATGTAATGGAGTCGCAGTATGTGAGTCGCAGTATGTGAATCTGCATTCTTTCTGTTACTTATGAAAAGCCCAATAGTCTAATTTGGGACCAGGCTAGATTTAGATCTGTGTATCGACATACAACATTATGTATAATTATAACAGTTAATTGGATAGTCTGATGAAAATACATTTGTATGAAAAAAATAACTAGTTCTAATATAAGCAGGTATAAAAGCCATAAAAAGTGTATGATTACCTGAGAAGTGGGCACAAATAGACAAAAAGACACGAATTGTATTTATTTTTACAGCTACTGTCTCCATTTTCTTTTACAATGTCAAACATCAGAATGTTTTCTTATTTTCGACAAAGCTAGCTAGGTGCTTGGATAAAAACTTTAAAAAGCAGCTTAAGAACTGGATAAAAGTCTGTGCTATTTTCTGTTCGTGAGAGAATATTCTATCGTTAGAACCAATTCATGTTCTCTGTCATTATCTTGTATTTCACAATGTATCTGAATTTTAATGCCCATGAATTGACAACAATTAAATCAGGTTGTTCTTTTCAGTATGATGATTTCTCCTTATTGACTGGCCTTTCTTCTACTTCTGTCCCGGAAAACAAAAAGGAAAGGAATAGATCAAAATATGAAAATACTTACTTTGCCATAGTAAACAAAGTGATTACAAGGCAAGGGCAGGGAGGGGGGGGGAAGATTATGAATATGATTTAAAATGAACATAAAGAAAACTGTATTCCAAAGCCTTTGTTTTATGCTTCTTTGAAGCATTTTGAAAGTAGAAATGCAAGTACCAATTTCTTCTTTGTGTTCTCTGCCATCTTCTAAAATACAATAAAGCATAAATAAGGAAGGCTTTTTTTTTATATGATTGGTGTTACGTTGCATATGCATCACTAGAAATTGGATATAGAACAGTGTTTCGTGTAAGGAGAAAATTTATGAAATTATTTATATAATCCTATGGACTTAGAAATTAAAAACCAACAAAATCATTCTTTGCAATGTGCAACAAGAAATATTTCCAGTGTCAAGCAAAGAATTAGTTATTCAGAGCAATGAGCCAGCTTTTCAGCTTCTGTAATCACACTGTTTCTGCATTCTTTTATTGATCCGTGCCAGAGAGTTAACCATGAAAGTTACCTACACTGCACTACTTTGCTGAGAAATACTAATCGTCACTAAGCTTTCAGTCTATCATTGGACATGTTTTAAAATAGATGAAAAAAAATAGGAAAACTTGTCACTCAGAATAAGAGAAGTCTGTATTATCATTAATGACTCAGACGAACATACTTTACTTTCTAACAGTTTAGTTAAAACAACTTTAAAACTAGTAACATTTTCACTTTACAACATTAAGCATAATATTAAAACTGCCTTTGGTAGAAACAATCCCTCAATAATTGGGATTTACATTAATAATAGCAGCTTCCATTGAATGATATTTCAGTATCTGAGACAGAGACACTGTCTTCGTGTTTGGAACTAACTGGATTTAAGACTTGATGGAACTACCACAAAACCTGAAATGTCTAGATTTTTCACCTAGAGACTTAGTAAGCGAAGTAGTAAGCTGCCATTTTATTTAGCCATTCTCTTGTTTACTCACAAAGAATACCAGCAGCTTTCTGTTCAACAATAATAGCTAGCTGTTCTTCTTGAAGCTTTTAAGAAGCTGGCTCTTACACGTTTGTTAGCTATTTTCTTTGGTTTTCAGAAGCAGTACAAAAGTTGAACAAATGCACTGCAGAGCAGTAAAATTCCAGTGCCAGGTAATTTACTGTATAAAGAGAGACAAGGTTTCTCTGGGTTTCAAAGCAAAAATACAAAACTAACAAATGGTCTTAATTCTAAGAGAAAGGCAAAGTGAATTGATGAAAATTGATTACTGTTGAAAAAATGGTTAATAATTACTAGTGAAAAATAGTTATTCCTCTTCCCATGCAATGAATATAATCCCAGAATCACAGAATGGCAGGGGATGGTCCCTTAAAAATAGGAGTGACCTGAAAGACTCTTTAAGAAGAAAGAGGAAACACAACAAGACAACAAAAAGCAATACTTCAGCTCCTGATCTTTCACACTGAGTTTGCCTTTGGTATATTCTGCTTAATAATTATTAAGCCACAAGTTTAAATGTATAATTAAAAAAATCCTAACATATCAATAATAGACGAAGAGTTCCTTCCTTTGCTTTGTCAAGCCTCAAACTGGACATAGGAAATTCTCATAAGTCCTTCGAGTCCAATATTTTCCGCTTTTTGTCTGAGAATGTCTCAGTGTGGAAAGCCACAACAGGGTAAAACGCAAAGTCCATCTCTTTCTTCTATATTGTGCCAGAGGCAAGCAATTGTCTGACTAATAACAACAGCCCTAACATGGGACTCAGTTAATGAATTATGTACTAGCATATTTTCCAACGCATCCAGTGGGTATTTAATGGATTCATTATTTTTTTAAAGGCCAGCAAATAAAACCAAAATGTTATGCTTTTATACTAGTTGAATAAGAACAGTTTGGGTTTTATCCTTTACTAAAAAGATATCTTGTAAGGCATTTACTCCTTTCTTCCTATGCTGCTATTCACTGTATTTATATGCATGATGACATTTGCTTTCTACTTAATTTCATCCTGGTTTTTTTAGTACCTAGAAGAAAATTAAGTATATGGTTTTCTTTTACGTAGAAAAAGATCAGAATTCAAAATTTTGAAGTTCCAGCTCATACACAAGGCAGACAAATTAAGAAGTCTTTGTGTCTGCAGAACCAGCTTTTGAATCAATGGCTACTTCTTGCAATGGCAAACTTCAAAATCCCAGCATAAAATGAGTTTTTGTTCTATGTTACCAAACATGAGCCATCAGTGACCGTTCTTTTTCTTGACTTTCAGGTATGTTTTTTTTGGAGGTGTTAGTTCTTTTTCAGTGGCTCCTGATTTGGAATTTTTTTCACTTGCAATGAAAAGAAAATTAACGAGAAAACCACCCCCCGAAAAAATATACCTACAAAAAGCAGAGGAAAAAAGTGTCAGGAAGAAGCCAAAAAACTAAGAGCACAACAAACTAAAAACTGGATGACAGTAATATATTAATAATGATACTGAAGTATGACAAACACAGGAATAGTAATAACAGGTAATTTCACGGTTCCAGGTCCCAGAGAGTGACGTTGCCTTCCTTCTGCTGAAGGTTGGCCAGCAGATCCAGGTCCTTGCAGCCTCAGTATAGCACTGTGGTGATCACCTTCGTGTCACTTTGCTCTCCATCCTGCACCGTGCTCCAGCCCCAGGAAGGAGAGCAGGGCTGGGAATACCCATCGGATAGGACAACAGGGTGCTTGCACTGTGGGAAGGGTGGAGTTGCAAGTGGCACAGAAGTTCTGAATTCACACCGATTACTTGTCGATTAGGAGAGTGTCACCTGTGTAATGCCCAGTAAGCCCATTTAGCTAAGGTTTTGTGAGTGAACACCAGAGGCAGGGATGCTCACTTCCACACCGGGGTGTCCCACACTCTCAGGCAACTTGTGTCATGTTGACTTTCATATTTATGTTATTAATGGTCTCTGGTGGAAGAAAACTTAAACTGCTCACTTGACCCTGCTTAGCCCTTCCTCATACCTAAACATCTGCCATCTAAGTGTTTTTAAATTTCGGAACGTAACATGAATATCAATGATTTCTTTAGCTAGATGGTAGTTTGAATGCTACGTATGGCTGCATGTACACTAAAAAAAAGTCAGTGCCATTAATTGAAGACAACTATGTGGTTTCGAAGTATATCTTCTGATCATCTCCACTTCTTGCCCTCTGGCTTGCTTTAGAGGGCAATTTTGATGTGCACGAATTCAGTTCCCTTGGGAGGAAACTAAACCGGAAGGTCATGCTCAGGTGGACACCAAATGCATCCCAGCCATAAGGGGGAATGTAAGAGTCTGAACCAATATGCGATTCTTCAGACATCTTCAAACCAGATCTATGGTGTGGATTTCTGTTTCAGGGCCCAAACTAAAACTATCCTCATGAAAAAAGCCCTATAACTCACACTATGTGGATGTAGGAATCTCAGCACTAACGGCTCCAACCTGCTGAACCACTCCTCTGGTGTTGAATTAATTGTCGATGCAGACATAGCACAGATGGACAACTTGGAGTGCTGTTTGCTAGCATGTGACCAGAGGGATAACAGCCCAACAGTATTTCATAACAGCATTAGGTCCCAGTCCCCAGGAGTGTTGGATATGGCAAGCTTGTACCTGCCGTACAGATCTCCTCCAGCTCCTGGTGGAGTGTCAGTCAGGCTGCCATCACTTCTACTGAGGCTTATGGAGGGTTTGGGCTTTACATGTGTCCTTATGCCCACAAGTGCTTTGCATACAGAAGTTGATAGTATTTTCTATTCTAAATTTCACAAAAAGAACAAACTTAATGTGCACTGCTGTGTTTCAGTGGTGTGCCTGGTTGGACACACATGCTGGACCCTCTCTGCTGCTCTGGGTCTTTCACGCCCAGTAAAAGGGATGGAGTGGAAGGAGTGGCTGGCAATGGTTAGTGCTGAAGTATCAGATGATAAAAACCTGGGAACTAGTTACTCCAGCGCAGGTAGTTTGGAGGGCAATTACAAAACTGTCCAAAGCTCATTCTCCCTTTGACAAGCTCTTTTGCAGGGATGTGTTGGCGTTGAGATACATTGGGGCAGAGCTGCGGCCAGTCTCAGGCACAGAGTGTACCTCAAAGTGCATAGACATGAACGAAGGCTCCCAAACACATTCTCAGAGCTAGGCAGTTTCAGAAATATGTTTTAAAAATGTTTGTGCACAGCCTGTCAGAACAACAATACAAAAATAAGGTTTGAGAGTAGCTTTCAGACACGTCACAGTGTGTCCCCGCCTGACAGTACTAAACTGCAATCACACTGTTTTCATCAGGTCGTTACATCCTACTCAGCTCCAGAAGATCTAGGTAATCTGGTTTCTGTCCATTCATTATAGAAAGCTAACAATAAATGCCTTTGTCTAGTTATCAATGCGCCACAGCATTATTAGCATGCACTGAGTGTTGCTTGTGTGGAAAGCCAGTTAAAATATGATTTTATGCTGTACTGACTGCAATTAAGTATAGCTGAGCTTTACTGCATCAGCTTGTCTCAAGGGAGTTTCTTGGGATATTTAGTTCTGAAAAATACAGTACTCAGCACAAAACTAACATTCGGGATATTTTTAACCCTTCTTTTCATTTCTCTGCTTCTTCGTTCTACAGTAATATGTTCACTTCTATTACACCGAGAGGTGACATCTTAATGCAGAAGAATGGCCTCAGCTAGAAAACTACGGAGCTTGAAAAGATTGTAAATTCCCACAGCTTTTCCAAACATCAATTATCTCAAATATAATTATCATAAAAGGAGTGCATCAAGGATTGCACCAGGAAAGCCTGTCCTTCCGAATTTTAAAACATGACCTTCAAGGCTGAACACTTCCAGAAAAATTGTATCTATGCTTATAAATTTCTCAAGATAGCATAGAAGTCTTGATCTGCTCTGGCAAAAGGAAAGTAATTTGTACATAAACGCTAAAAAAAGAAACACCTTACAAAAGAAGAACACTGCTTCTTTATGATAGTTCTCAATCACAATTAACATTACTCAAATAGCTGTTGATTATTCCAATGCATTTTTCAACACTGAATTTTTCCCACTGATCCACAATACAAATGAACTTGATCATTTTCAGCCAATTCTATGATATATTCTTTAAAAAGGCTTTTCTGAGGTACAAGTAAGCTGCACTAGCAATGCAGCAATCAGTCATGCAATGTTAACTGTACATGGAATTCAATCAGGCATTTTATAGGGAATTTTTTATTTCTCACAGACTAGCAGATTTTAAGTAACACATATAATAGCGCTAATTTCAGAAATATGAGGGATCAATATAATTAATACTCTAAATTTGTATTGGGATTGTCTTCACTTCTAAAATGCTGTTAGGCCTCAAATAAATTAATTATCCTGTACAATGTTAAAGTAACAGCTGAGAAGCTAGGGATGGAGAGTCACATGGGGATCAGGACACTTTCACATGGGTTCTGCTGCCCCAGGCGAGTAAGTGCCCAGCATGGAAACAGATATACCAAAACTCCATTTAATTGGGAAACTCAGTCCCCCAGACCCACCCTACAGTAACTACACCAACAGAGCATGAAACAGGTCAGCTATTAAATGCTGAAGAGAAGAGCTCTTAGGCAGCGTCATCACCAAAAAAATAAGATAAAATATCCACTGTAAACCTATGCATTTGCTTTGGATGCGTATAGATGAGTCACTGTTTTTGCTTAAAATACAACTAAAGCAAGAGGAGTAGCAGTGAGCGGTAAGGATGCAGTATTTCTCCACCATAAACTTTTTTATAGCCTGATGACCACTGGAGACTAAATTACCTAAAACTCTGTGTAAGAGAGAGCCATCAAATCTGTGAGCCCAGGCAACCTAATGATATTTCCAGACCTGTGCAGCAGTATGTGTACAACACCTGTGTGGGTTTTACCACAAACTGCTCCACTAGAGCTGCTTAAATTTAATCCTTTATGAACACAGCCCTATCTCTCAGTGTCCTTCAGTATAAAGGCATAGCCATGACTTAAAGCTTTTGCAGCAAATTCTGATGGGCTAATACATTACATCAATGCACTACATAAATTCGGATGAAACAGTTCACTGACACAGATCACTGTGGCGGGATTCACATCGCCTGGGGTCATCTGCTCACTTGCTGATGCTCGAATGTGAAAATAAGTATTATTGGCCATTAACACCGCCAGCAACCCATGGAAGAGTCGGTGCCTGCACTGTGAAACGTATTGCAATACACAAACTAAGCATACACATCTCTGTCACCCCTTTCCACCAGTTTATGCCACACCAGTACGGCTTTGCAGCCCACATCATCACCCTGCCTCCATGCAAGCAAGCACACCAGGGCTAAACTCAGAGTCAGACTGGACATGGCAACGCTGAGCTTCAGCGTGTACCTTGGAAGCAGGCTGGCCCCAGCTGAGCTCTTTGGCTCTGAGTTAGGCTGTCCGTTAGCCATCTCCCAACGCCTAGAAGAGGAATTGCTCAAGAACGTGCTTGGGAAGAGGCAGCATCTTGAGCAGTCAGCTGCCTAACCTGGGAGCTGCTGAGAGGGAGAAGTGAGACCTAATCCAACCTGCAGGAAACCAAGCAAACAGCATTTGCAAGCCACTCAAAAATAAGTAAATAAATATGTAAATTAAACAACTCAGGGCACTTTTCCAATCTGTCCTGCAACGCAAGATATCTGCTTTATAATTCCTGTATCACTCAATTTGATGCTAAGATGTAACTTAATTTCTCTGGTTTTTTACATAAAAATGCCCTGTTAGGAATAAGCAAGCAAACCAGGTGAGAAGGACTGTCACTAAACACTAAGGGGACAGGGACAGAGATGGATGGATGCAGTCAAGTACGCATGCACATATTGGCAGTGTTAGGGCTCTCCCCCCAGCAGTTCCACCTGGATGAAAAGACTTGTTTAAAACTTTTCGAAGGTCTGGGCTTGTATTAGGGCTCTGAGTGACATGGAGGTATCAAAAAAGTTGTATTTTCCCTATGCTCACCTGTAAAAATAAGTCAGCAGCTGAGCACACAGGACAGTCCAAGTCCCTCATTGACCCCATCAGTGGCCATGCTGAAGGACAGCAAGTGTCCCCTCCTTGGCCAAGGGCAAGGATCACTTTAGGGGTGGGAAGTTCTGTCAAGTGGGAGAGCAGACCAAAGACACAGCCTCCATGCAACTGCAATGCCCAGCATCTTGGTTCATAACACAGACCAGTTGGCTCATTACAGGCATAGAAACACAGGGCATGTAGGTGTTTTGTGGACCTCAGTCAGTGCTGAAGATTCATGGGTCAGGCAATGACACAGATGTCTGCTGTAGCAAAATCCAAGATATTCACTGCAGTTTCAGGACAGTTGTGATCTTCCCCAGTAGAACATTCAGTTTATTCTAGAAAGGAAATCCGTCCCACTCCGTCATTTTTGGTGTTAGAAGATACTGACCATTACAAGGCTAAGTTTGAGCTACATCAAAGGGTTTTTCTGGAGATGAGCACAAACCCTGTCTTGGTTTCCCACCTGGAAGCAGACTTCAGGGTAAGTGTAAGAGAGGCTTACTAAAGCCTTAGCCATATTTTTCTGAATAACATTCCTCAGTTATGGAAGGGTGAAGACAAGGCCTCAGGCAGAGCATCAATACCAAAAGATAGCTTTAAGCAAATGTCCAGACAATCACATTAGAATATGTTGAAAATCTGCCCAGACAGGGACAGTGGTGGTTTCTAATTATCCCCCTCTCTCCATCCCCATCTCCCTCACACTGAATTTTGTCTGCCAAGCAAGACAAAGGTCAAGCTTGCCTGTCCAGATTTAATATTTTCTAAGTAGACCAAGTATTGCAGCAGTGAAGTTGTGGCAGATAAGGACCTGGCCTGGAAGTCATCTGAAAGAAGTCTGGCATGGTTTAGGTGTGTTCTGCTTCTAAAGGGAGCCATCAAAACCATCAGCTCTCCACATCCTAGGCCAGAAAGCCTTAAAAATGAAATACTGTTTATACGATCTGCATCAGACATTGTAGACCATTCCAGTCAAAAAATGCATGGAAGGAAAGAAAGAGAGCAAAGCAAAAATACAAAGGGAATTGTGGGGTCATACAGCTAGACTTGTCAAGCTTCACCCACCGCATGCAGGATACGTGCAGGACTTTTCTCACTTGCTGCTGCTGGCAGGGCAGCCCCTTGCTTGTGTGTGCAGTCACACATGCCTCAGCCTCCCTTCCGCGCATGAGCTGAACAGGCCTCTGCCCAGAGGTACATTTCAGAAGAAATTGTGAAAACTTGTATCCCACAAAACAGTGGTTTGCATGCATATGATGACAGTCTCCCTTGTGACTGCACTGGGGGCATAATTTATGCATGTCAGTGGGAGGACAAGGCCGTGACCGATTAGCAATTCATATCTACTCTTGCACAGTTTTTTTAAACTTCATTTCCATTACAAATTAGGCAACCATTGCAGCCCAGCTTTAAAGCAGAAGTCCATCTAAGCCATATCCTAAAACATAAAAAAGTGTTTGCCTAAATTATATTTAGCAGACTAAAAATTATATCCAGGAAATGTGACTTAGATTCATGAATAAGAACTCTGAGATCAAGTATCTGAACAGCACTGCTGAGTATTTCCATCACGGCAGGGATTAAAAGTCCACATTAATAAATCCACCACATTTCCCAAATGCAAAGTAATGGTTTATTAATCAAAGCTCTTTAGCAAAAAGTTGTTGCAATGATTTGTCATAAAGCTATAACATTTGGTCTGCTGTTTAAAGGTTCCCTGCCTACTTGGTAAACTCCTATTTAAAAGTATTAACAATGCAAAGCAGTATATCTATTTCATTGTTTCTTTCTCTGAAGCTGACCTAACTTGCTGAGTTTAAAAAAACCAAACACAGCATTTTAGTAACACAAGGACAAGGACTCTAAGGTACCTCTGACCTGCCAAATTGTATTCCTTCACAAATTACTCAGACCTTCTGCCATGGTACATAGGAGTATGTGGCCACCCTGCCTGGAGAAAGTCAGCAGACGAATCCAAGAAACACTGCTTTTTGTGGCTAGACATAGCTGTTGTGGGAATGGGACAGCGGCTAATTGCACTGGAGGCAGCCACAGCCCCTCCATTCCCTTCTCTGCAAATACTTGCTTCAGTGGCCAACAGGGATGTACAGCCAGCCCCCATCACCTCCTCCAGATATGAGTGCAAGCAGGCAACATGCATTGTGAACACCCACGGCTTGTCTTCACATGGGGACTGGCACCTCCAGCAAAGCTGTGTGGGATGAGGAAAGTTGCCACGCAATGTCCGAGCCTACAGGGATCATGTTGCACAGTCCAGTTGTTCAGCGATAGCCCCAGAGTTTTGCTTTTCTCCTCATCACTCTCACTGGAGGGTCCTCCAGGTCCTAGGTGGGTCATTGATTGTGGAGGCAGAAAATCAAGTATTCAAGGATTAGGTCCTCTAAAAGTAATATTAATGATCTATACTGAACCAAACATCACCTCCTTACAACTCTTCCAGTGTAAGATCAGATTCCAGTCTTTTTCCAGGAACCGTGGTGAGGGACGTTGTTTCATTTCTCGGGATAATTGCAGTGCAGCTTCACAGGATGCACAGAACAGCTGAACAGAAACCTTCGAATAAAATGAAAGGTGTTGTCTCCTTCTGGGACAACATTATGAACATCCAAGTATTTAAGTAGCTTACAGAGAGAACAGATAGGGAGAGATGCTTTAAGGCTCGCTAACAGCAGCTAATCAACTAATTACACAAAGCCATTTAGGCCTGACTGGTAACAGATATGCAGAACAGTGATTTCCTAATAGGGAGAGTAAACAAGACAACTGTGAAACAGTACTTGCTGCAGATTAGCACAAGCAGAGACTTTGGAGAGAGGCTGGTGTTGTCCAATCCTCCCCACTCGTCCAAAACCAGTGCAATTAAGAGAAATGTACCAGACTGCTAGAAATCAACTCCTCCCATCTCATAAAGCTGTAGGGTTTGTTATACCTTATCCTACAGTTTTGCTTTAATTATGTAAGGCATTGTGACTGATAGCATTACATTAAATATACAGAATAGTATTTAAATCTGACTTGCAGATAGCCAAGACACACAAAGTTATTTGGCCAAACACTTCCATGACCTGTGTCCGCCTTATATGACCACCATCAAAACAGCAATTTCAGCTGTAACAATGATGACAGGAAGAGAAGAGATGCCTTGACTCCTTTACTCATCACTTTCATAGATGCTTAACCAGAAGCGGAGGCCCACAGGTGAGTCAGCATGAGGACATCTCTAGTATCCCCACATGTACTCAACGCATTATGGGAACACAGCAAGATACCACAGTTTCCTTGCACAAGAAAGGCAAAATTTACTGTTGTATAAGGATGTCTCTGTTCACCTTCAGGTTAAAATGCGCTAGCTTTGTGTTCTCAGTTTCAAGCTGGGACAAAATCCTTTTAAGCAGTAGCCAAGCTATCAGCTGCCATCCTTTATAAGTGAAAATGGAAGGCAAGAACAGGCCAGCTCCACTTCCTTGCAAAAAACAGTCTTTTCTTGACTTTTTGTATTTGTGACAGGGTGAGTGGGGGCCACAGCAAGGAGGATGAAAGGCAGTCTGGAGCGTTACCTGCAGCAGGAGGGCTGTATCCAGGCACACAGACAAACCTGGGCCAGTAATGCTAGGCACATACCTGACCCATGCCATCATGTTGCAGCCCAAAGAGGGGGAATGTAACTGGTGCTTGTCCACAAGCATGAAGTGTAAATAAGGTAAATTCAGGGCAGGGAGGACAGATGAGATCATTTCCCAGTCTCAGCTCTGTCTTTATAATGCATTGAAGCCTCTAACTGCGGCACTTGGGAATGGGTCACGCAATAATTACGAGGCTTAACCTCACCCAGCAAGGGAAAAACCAGGGAAAGATCTAAATTCAGTACTCAGCTCAGTACCGTTCCCCAGGTACCAAATTTAGACCTGTTCTTGGCTTTTCCCTTTGCTGGGTTAGGAGGAGAGAGCACTGCCAGAGCCAGTTCAGCTGTAAAAAACCAAGCAAATCCAAACCTTTAATCCTCTTACAAAAGACCTCCTTATTTTGAGAAAAAAGTGCTTGTCCTCTGATGCTTTACACATCCCCTTTGTGTCTACGGTGCTATGCATTTTTTCTTTCCTTAGATAGGCTATCCTTTCACTATTCTTCTGCTTTTCAGTGAGTAGGTAGAAAAGGACAGCAGACTTATTTAATGTGCCCTCCCAAGGCAGTAAAGCATTTCCTCCTTTCCTTTTCCAGTGGTTCGTGAGTAACAGAGACAGTTTGTGAAGATGTAGTCTAAAACTTCAGGGTTTTCTGTAGGGCCATTTGTTTGACTCAAAATCCGTGATGTATGCCAAGCCCACGACATCATGTTCAGAGCCAGAAATTTGATGGAAATTGTTTTAAGTTTTGTTTCCTACCACAGGCTTTCTGAAGCACTCTCAGAATTTTCCTTTCAGGTTAAGCTAAAGCTGTTCTGTATAAATATTTATGTAGGGGTGTGAAGGGGGAATCACCTTCCGCGCTCCACCCAACAAAAATGTTGGAAAAAATGATGCATTTTTGGTAGTCCATTTTAAACATGTGGACAAGGGCAGTCTTTCACTGTATTTTACTTTCTTGCTGGCTGGCATCCACTGCAGTCTTTGCCAAAATAAAAAAAATACAGAAAATATTATATTTTTTAGAAGCTAAAGGAGAAAATATTTTCCCTGACCCTTTTCATTTTTTTCTGAGTTTAACTGTACAGCTGTCTGTAAAAGTATGACTTCTGTTCAGGAAGTCAGATCCAGAAGTGAGTAAAACAGTACCCTAATCAATGACAAGAAAAATGCCTTTTAATGATGCTTCCACACTGGAAGAATAAAATAGGATTGTTCTGTAACGTGCTGCATCAGGAAGGGATTCCTTATTGCCTGTTTCTCTCTGATTTCTCAGCAAAGCACAGGGAGGGAGACCTTATCATTAGGGGCCGTGACACTGAGTGGGTATCATTTCTGCAAGGGGAGGAGAAAACAGAGGCCAGTTCTGCACACTTATTACTTGAGCTCTGAGGATTTTCAGATCCTGAAGTTTCTGTCTCCATACTTAACTCCTAACCTCTCTTTCATTTTATTTCAAGTTTACACCATCACATTGGATTGACTTCAGCTGGGGCTTGCTCTGATACCCAACCGAATGAACAGCAAAAAGACTCAGGTCCCAGAATTCTTCACTAGAGAAACATAAATCCTTCAAAGCTAAGTCACTACAGAGCTCAGCACTGACACCCTCCAAAGTGGGCTCAAAATTGTTTTTGTTGCTCTTCTGTTATTTATGGAAGGAGGATTTGGGAAGAAAAGTCAGATAATTGAAACTACCAGATGACACCACAAAGGCAAATGACTTCCACCACCTCCCAGGGTAACTTTGAAGCCCTGTGTTTGCTGCTGCCCTCTGTACCCTGATCATCGCATTGCAGAGGATGGCTTTTGAATTATTGATGTTCAGAATCTCTTGCTGAAAAGTAAATTTGCTGAGACACATTGTCTTGTCAGATTCTGACCGTCCGTTGGACAGAGCCATGATATAATCCTGTGACCTTCCTGAAGGACAGCAGAGTCCCACTAGCTGCTCTGATCCCTGTGTGCTACCAGACCTATACACGCTGCAGTTAGTCAGAGGGAGAGGGAGAGATGTATGCACTGAGGCTAGCAAATAGAAGAATGAACAAAAACGGAGTCAGGATGTGCTATTTAATTCCCCCAATTCATTTATTGTCTTAATTTATTTTTGGTCTCTCGCAGCTATAACTCTGTGTCAGTTCACGCTCATAATGAGTCTAGATCAGTATTTAAGAACCTCACTTGGAACATATTTGAAACTCCCATTACATTAAGTTTATATTGAATTAGTGACCGACTTCTAATGTAAAAAGTAATTATAATGAAAACTTGGCAGTATAAAATCATAGTTTCAAGGCAAAATTTCAAAAAAGAGTCTGTTTATTCTTCCTTTATTCCCCAGAAGAATAAATACTATGTCAAAGAAATTCTAAGCTATTGTTTTAAACATATTGAGACAGATCGGTTTGACGGAATTTGTCATCTGTGGAAATTCTCCATCAGTTTAAACTCATTTCCTAGCCTTTAAATCAAGACCAGATGATTTCTTAACAAATAGCACTTAAAAAGTAATTAGGATAGAAATGGAAGTCACTAGATTAATTTTATGGTTTTGTGGAGTCCAAATTCTACATGAAAGACAGTGGAAACTGTCTCTTCTGAATTGCAAAAAGCCCCGCAGCCCTAAAGGCTTTTATGAAGGCAGTAAGTATTTCTGAGCTGACATCTTTTCTGACCAGCGCTGGGCCTTTCCAACCCAGTCAGCTATCCACTAGGACCCAGGGAATAACACAGTGGAAAAATATCAGGATTGCACCTCGGTGACAGGTAAGGTCTGCAGCAGAGTACATACAGGGAAAATTGACCTGACTGGAACAGGGAATGTAATTCAACTGCTGTCACAGAAGTACCAACAGAAATCCTCATTCACCCAAGCTGAATCCATGTTGCCTTACCTAATACAAGCAATTTGGGAATCGGCATTTCTTTGCAATGGTTTTTCTACCTGCAGCGCATGTCCTGCTGTGCAGAGAAAACTCAGCTAGCACAGTCTGAAAGGAAAAAAAAAGGGACCAGGTTGGGATGGGGGTGAGGGTTCACATGGCAGCATGCTTTCTTTTAAAAAAGGCAATTGCTAAATTTAGGAATAATTGAACTTTTCAAACTCAAAATTTCTTGCTCCCTTCCCCGTTTTAGGAGGGGAAAGGGGTGGAAGGGCTTCCCATAACTTCTCCATTTCATTAGGAAAATACATGTTTACTACAAGCTCATCTGTTCTATGGCATTTCCAGATTTGTTGTTCTGATTCTTGCATGGCCTTGAAGCGACTGAGAAGAGAGTGTACGCATTTTTATCTGTCCTGGCTGCAGCGGATTTTTCTCATTACCGTACTGGAGAGCACTTGTGCGGAGGTTTGTGCTCCAGACTGCATGGAGGTTGAGCAATCCCCAGGCCTGTGCCAAAGAAAAGAGGGAGAAGGAGAGGGGACAGCAGAGTGCATTTCACAGCACAGCCAGCATGGCTGATGTACCCTAGCAGCTACTTTCATAGTGCTCATTTGTCACAGACTTTCCCTTAAGTCTGATTTAATAAGTTTTACCTGGAATTAGGAACAACCACAGAGAAAAATATTTTTCTGGGGATGTTCAAGGACATATTTTCCTGCACAATAGACGTATCTTTGTGAAGAAATACTCTTGTAAAGCAGCACAACCTCATGCCTAGGAGGGCTGGTCCTGGAGAAAGGCTTGTTGGCTGTGATGGAGCATCCTACCAATAAGGCGAATACCACCGCCTCTGCAAACTGAGCCAACATGTGTCTTTGGCTCCGAGGATCCACCACCCAGTGCTCACTCAGACATCTTGTGCAATGTCTTGCTGTATGGCACAGCCAGGCTTTGGCACCTCTTTTGTCATGCAACTGCCTGGCTGCTGCTAATTCCAGACAAAGTGCAGAAAACAAAAACAGAACCTAAGCTAAACAATCCAGGATAAATCATCAGCAGTCTGTGCAATGACAACGTCCTTAAAGGCAAATTCAACACAGTAAATGAGAATTTTCTTGCCAAGATGCATACAGCCCATGAATTTTGGTTCCTTTAGAAGAGGATAGAGGTGCTTACAGGTTTCAGGTCTCGGTCAGTATTTGGTTCTCTGCCATAGTTTGGGGGTGGACCTCCTGCCTCCCCTCCTGAGTGCCTGGACCCTCAAGCTCAGGTGCCTTAAAAAGTCCAGGTCCAGTGCCCTTGCTGCTGTCTGAATCATGCTCTTTCTGGTTCTGCAAAGCCTCGCAGGCAGTACATGTTTGTATTTTAACCTAGCTATATTTCCAGTGTACACTTGTGAAGGCTCCAAGCAAATGCAGCAGACCTGGGTTAAGAAAACAGCATCAAAACCTGTGTTAGTTTGGATTTACCTTATACAGAACAGTGTGAGTCCCCTAAATATTATTGTTCTGACACAGAGTGCAAGTACCCGTGAACACAAACCACAGCAAAACCTGTCATTGTGCTGGACAATCATATGTGCCAACTGTAAGCACTAAACACCAAGGTCCCAGCTGAACCTCAAATGATTCATTGCACTGTGTATGTGACTCAGTTTTCATTGGCACCTCCGTTTGGCTGAATAATGTTTTGGCTCAGTAGATTATTTAATGAAAAAGGACAGTGGCAAGTTGTCTCAGAGACTGATTGTAACAAAGAAAATGAGGGGGAAAGGAGAGGAATGCAACATTTTTCACATCTTTTGGTTAAAACCTGCAGAGCTCTTAATTCTGAAGTGCCAGCTCCTGAAATATGACACCTTCAAAAATGCAGCGGCATCCAGGGGTTTGATGCCTATCAAAGAAAAATAGCAAAGACCATGCATTTATAAAAGAAAACTTCCAGCCTTGAAAATTCACCAAATTCTTACTTCTCATGCTGTCAGAACATGTGTCTGCAGGTAGCTTATCTTGTATCAAGTGCACTGCACAAAATAAGGTAAAGAAATCATTGTTCTTTTCTTGATCAGCACAGCATCAAGAGTTTAGGAGATAAAGCAGCCACTGTCCTGGGAAGGGTGGAATCTCTTTTTTATATGTTATTGCTTTATGCTGTGTTAGCAGCACCACTGACAACCTACAAAGGCACTGTACAAATTCGCTCAAGAAAACTAAATTCCAGACCTTCGAAGTAGAATGTGGGGTGTGTTTTAAACAACTCTAGTTCCAGTCATGTTTTCAGGTCTCACCCACTCTTCTTTTCCTACTCACAAGCACCAGAATGGATGTGTGCAATTCGTCTGGCCAGTGTGACTGCTGTGCAGCACACAGGACAAGGGACATCACCTATCAAGCTCCCATCACATCTCCTAAGTTTGTCTTCATGGTCAACAACAAGCTTTTTTTTGAATAAGTCCTTTAAATTCTTTAGGAGCCACAAGTCATTACAGAGTCAGTCTCCAGCAAGGCTGCTGCTTTACTTGCAAATATCCTCAACGTTTAATGGCATGTGGTCAAACACTTTCTAAAAGCCACACAGTCCCACGATCCTTTTGTATTTTATGGCCGTGGATTTGAAGCGACTCTAGGTCCTGTCCTAGCCAGCCAGCTCACCTCTCCCAAGAGAAAGAAGCAGAGATTCAGAAAGGCTTTTCACAGGGTTGCCCAGCATCACATAGCTTTTACTGAAAGGATATTTTCTTGGTCCTGCCTTATGCTGGGAGCTGAAACACTGCTTTCAGAACTCAGGAAAAGGATCTCACTGGGAAGCTGAGGGATGTCTCAAACACATAGTCTAGAGCTGCCATTGCATCCACTTCCCTCCTGCCAAAAAACATCAAGCGCCATTGCTCAGCTGTGTCACAGCAGCTAGATTTCCGTGTTAGGTCACAGCAGTGTACTTCAATCGGCACCGAGATAACAGAAGAAATAATAAGGACCAATCTATAAAAAACCCACTAAAAAAACCCAAAACAAAGCACACAAAACTAATATTTCCTCCTGCAAAATTTCAAATGCCATCAATTTCTCCCAAGCTTTGAACACTCTCAAGAAACCTGTCAAGAAGATGTCAAGCAATAAATTTCGTTGAAAGCCATCCAACGAGCACTTCACTTTGGATTGATTTTTTGTGACTGCCTGCCACTTGATCAGTAAGTCTTCTTCCCTCTTGCAACGAGGTCTCTCCTAAGGTGCAGAAAAGAGGTTAGTGTAGGTGGTTAGCATGCTTCTTTTTTTGTACAGGCTGGATTCAAACATTTTATTCAGCACAAAACCACTGTGTCTTCTTATACAACTCATTTCTCTATCTTCCGTGCGTGTTTTATGTAAGATAGACTGGGCTGTTGTCAGGCACAGAGACACTACAGTTGTAGGAGTCACACAATACTCACAACAGATGAGGCATAAACCGCATTATCTGACTGAAGCGCAACACAATAGGTTACCCCAAATGATGCCTGCTGGAGGAGATGGATGATATGTAATAACCTGCAGCCACCCTCCTCTGCTAACATACATAGGGACAGGATAGAAGGATGATAGGCACAAAACATTCATCAGGAAGCTTGGAAATTGATTTTTTTTTCCCTTGAGTGTGAAGGAGAAACTTCAGGAGGGTCCTCTGAGTCTCAAATTTCAGAGGGAGGATCAAGGGCCATTTGGAAACCAGCAGGAACTCATAAATCAGTTTGCAGGGGACTTCAGGCCCACAGGGGAGAGAAAAGAGAGATCGTTAACCCCTTCATCTTAAATGTTGACTTAGCCCCATTGACTGGACATCTCAAGATAAACTTCCAGACGTCTTTTGAAGAGACGGCCCTGCTGCTTACTGTGTCTCGCCAAGAAATCAGCAAGTTTTGTCTGCGTCTCAGCTGGAGTTCACAGCTGTGGTCACAGAAGTCATGAAACTGTCTTATCCAAATTCTTGTCTCGCAGTTTAGCACTCTGTACAACGCTTGCAGGTCTCCTTTGCACCGCGGCAGCTATGCCTCCACTGACATACAGTGTTGCAGCACAGTAGAGCGCATTCCCTTTTATCAGCTGGTCTGCTCATTCATTCCTCTGACCTGCCAGCTCATTTCAAATGCTACTTCCTCTACTGTTAAACGGGACTTGAAATAGCCACGGTCCATAGCAATTCTGCTATGGTTATGCCACGATGCTGAAATCTCCCCTGCTCGCCATGGTCTGTGAAAGTAAGTGATAAAACGCCGGAGGAGCATGCACCTCTGCTGCAACCGAATCGCTCCTATTGGCAAGGGGCAGCTTGCTGGTTTAGATGGGGCTGCTCAAAGAGTAAGGCGTTAGTAGCTTTATGTGATGGTGACAGGGTCTAGCTCTAGGCCCCAGGCCACTGAGGCGAAAGCCTGTGAGACCACTGCCTCTGAGCATCACAAGGGAGCAGCTGCTCTTCAGTGAAATCAGTGGAGACTAAGAAGAAATATGCCCTTATTGAAATGTCCTGGGGGTGTTCAAATTTATGTCAAGGGGGCCACACTTTTTTTCCTTCCAGAGCAGCTGGAGTTTTCCAGGATGACCCCCAAGAGGTCTTGGAAATGAAAGCACTGAAAGCCTGTGCAGATCTCTCCCAATCAGCGGTGAAAGCTACTCTTTTCAACTCGGACACCAAATGTCAGATCTGTGGAAGTTCAGGACTCTGATCAGGGAGAGAACCACACCACAGCACAGCCAGGCCCTGCCCACCACCACACCCCACCTCCACTTTTTCATAAGAAACATTTAATACTCCTCATTACTTGGGTTTTATTTTACACATACAATAATTAGTACATTTTATTTAATGCACAGTTTTGGATAAATATAAAGTAAATGCACTTTACTATTCAAAACCTACTGAAGTTTGTCTGTTTCATGCACTAACTCCATGACTGACAAACAAACAGAGCTTGTATTAATCAAATTACCAAAAAAAAAAAAAAAGAGAACAATGT